>Ga0307991_1003475_pt1 | contig 10200 bp, 9 predicted proteins | sample EllFjometagen131_FD_203146 | JGI IMG/M metagenome (GOLD analysis project Ga0307991, IMG submission 203146) | Marine microbial communities from Ellis Fjord, Antarctic Ocean - #131 | ecosystem: Environmental > Aquatic > Marine > Unclassified | place: Southern Ocean | collected 2014-10-08 | reverse complement strand
CTCCCAGTATTGCCGTGGTCACCAACATCGATCGTGAACATCTCGATTTTTACAAGGACCTGGATGAAATCAAACAGGTTTTTTGCGATTTTCTGGATCGGATTCCTTTTTACGGGCTGGCTATCCTTTGTCTGGACAACGAGCCCATTCAAAGCCTGATCCCGAAAATAAAAAAACGGTTTACAACCTACGGCATGACCAGCCAGGCGGATTTTCAGGCCCGGGATGTCGTATTCGAGGGGCTCAAGACCCGTTTCGCCGTTTATCACCAGGGTACGGTACTGGGCGAGGTTACATTAAATCTGCCCGGTGTCCATAACGTGTATAACGCGCTGGCCGGCATTGCCGTCGGAAATGAACTGAATATTCCTTTCAGCGTTATCAGGGATGCTTTAGAAACGGTTGAAGGGGTCCAGCGTCGTCTGGAAATCAAAGGCCGGGCCCTTGGTATCGTTGTTGTGGACGATTACGGTCATCATCCCACGGAAATCAAAACCACCCTGCAGGCAGTTAAAAAAAGCTGGCCTGACCGGCGCAGGGTAGTGGTGTTTCAGCCGCACCGCTACACCCGGACCCGGGCCCTGTTTGATGAATTCAGTCGCTGCTTTTACCAGTCCGACCTGCTCATGGTGCTACCCATATATGCAGCCAGTGAAAAGGAGATTGCGGGGATTGACAGCCGCAGCCTGGCGGAAGCCATTCGTCGGCATGGTCATAAACAGGTAATGTATGTTGACGGTTTTGAGGCGGCTGTTGAAAAGCTGCATTTGATTCTCGGCAAGGGAGATCTCCTCCTTACACTGGGGGCAGGGGACGTATGGAAAGTCGGGGCAACCATACTCGGTAAAATGAGGAAACAGTGAACGAAGAAACCCGCCAGTGGCTTTCAGGTCGTTTCGGCAGAAGTCTCCGGTTTGACGAATCCATGTCAAGACATACCTCATTTAAAGTTGGGGGGCCTGCAGACATCCTGGCGTTTCCTGAAAATATTGAAGATCTGATTGAACTGATCAACGGTTGCCGGAAAAGAAAACTTCCGCTGCTGGTCATGGGGGGCGGGACCAACACGCTGGTAAAAGAGTCAGGCATTCGGGGCATGGTTGTTATGTTGTCAAAAGGGTTTGATAAGATCAGAAAAAAACGTCTTGAAACCGAACCAATCATCATTACAGCCATGGCAGGGGCCAGGCTCGGCGCCCTGTGTACATTTGCAGTCAAACAGGGGCTCAAGGGTCTGAATGTTGTCACCGGTATACCCGGAAGTGTAGGTGGCGCGATCATGATGAACGCCGGAACGGCATCCGGATGTATGGCCGATATTTTGACCTCGGTAACGTTGCTTACGTCCCGCGGAAAGATAAGGACCCTAAGTCGGGATCAGTTACGGTTTGATTACCGGCAGATGACCGGAATCATCGGCAGTGACGAGAATTTGGACTCGGCCGTCATTATAGAAGGCAGTTTTGAACTGCAGCCCTTTGATACGCAGGCATTACAGAAAGAAGCCCGGGTGCTGATGCGCGAGCGCATGGAAAAACAGCCTGTCGGTTTACCCTGCGCTGGATGTATTTTTAAAAACCCCCCATCGGGAAAATCCGCCGGTCAACTCATGGAAGAAGCCGGATTGAAAAGCAAGCGCATTGGCGGGGCGCAAATTTCGGCGGTCCATGCCAATTTTATTGTCAACCGGGGCAATGCACGTGCGGCCGACATTCTGGAATTGATGGAAAATGCGCAACAAACCGTATTTGAAAAATTTAATATCAGGCTAGCGCCAGAGGTGAAAATTGTTGGGGCATAAGCAAAAGCCGAAAAATCACTACAAAAAAAAGAGCAGGCCGCGAAAAGGTGTATTTTTTGGAAAACGATTGGCATTCGGTTTGAAGGTATGCAGCGGTTTGATACTGCTGGCAGCCATAAGCTCTTTTTTTATATTCGGCTATGACCTGCTTACCCAGTGTGAATATTTCAGTGCCCGGGAAATCCGGGTTCAGGGAATAGATCGACTGGCCCGGGAGCAGATCTGCAGCCAGGCTCGGATCAGTCAGGGTGTCAATATTTTGCATGTCAATCTTGCATTGACCCGCAAAAGACTTATGGCCCATCCCTGGATTGATGATGCCGAAGTCCGTCGGGAACTGCCGGATGTCATTATTGTTAGGATTACAGAGCATATCCCACTGGCGTTGCTGGATCTGGGGCAGAAATTTATGATAGATACCAATGGTAAGATATTTAAGAAATACAGGCCCTCGGACCCTGGAAATCTGCCGATTATCATCGGGCTGACCTATTCCGATCTTAATGTTGATGATGCGCCCCTCAGCCCGGCCTACAGTTCTGTCCTTGATGTACTGAGGCTTGGGATGGACCGGAAAAGCGCGGTGCCGAACCATTTGATTAAAAAAATTCAGGTGGACCGGGAAATGGGATTGACCCTGCTGGCCTTTGATCGAACCACGATCATTAAACTGGGCTATGACAACTATCCGGACAAGTATATCCGGTTGAGAAATGTACTGAGCTACCTTCACGGGCAGTCGAATTTGTCGGATATTCGGCAGATTGACCTTAACAATATCGATCGTATTATCCTGAATACCAGCATGCCGGGAACAAGCGCCGACCACAAGGAGGTCTAAGTTGCAGGGAAATGAAAACATAATCGTTGGTCTGGATATCGGAACAACCAAGATGTGCGCCGTTGTCGGAGAGATCTCCGGCAATGAGATAAACATCATCGGCATCGGCACCCACCCTTCCATAGGGCTGCGCAAGGGGGTGGTGGTCAATATCGAATCAACCGTGGATTCCATTAAAAAGGCGGTTGAAGAGGCCGAGCTCATGGCCGGCTGCGAAATATCAGCTGTCTATGCCGGCATTGCCGGTGGTCATATTACGGGGTTTAACAGCCATGGTATCGTAGCCATCAAGGGCTCCGAAATTACACAAAATGATGTGGAAAGGGTAATCGATGCAGCCCGGGCCGTGGCGATTCCCATGGATCGTGAAGTCATCCATGTACTTCCGCAGGAATTTATCGTGGATGACCAGTCCGGTATTCAAAATCCGGTAGGAATGGCAGGGGTTCGCCTGGAAGCCAAAATTCACATTGTCACCGGGGCCGTCACTTCGGCCCATAATATTGTTAAATGTGCCAACCGCAGCGGTCTTGATGTTTGTGATATTGTTCTGGAATCGCTGGCTTCCGGGGAGGCGGTCCTCACCGAGGAGGAAAAGGAGCTGGGTACGGCACTCCTCGATCTGGGGGGCGGGACATCTGACCTGGCAGTTTTTTCAGGTAAAAATATTAAGCATACTTTTGTGCTGGCCCTGGGTGGCAACAATTTGACCAATGATATTGCCATCGGGTTAAGAGCGCCGCTGACAGAAGCCGAAAAAATAAAGAAAAAATACGGTACGGCCCTGACTCGCGACATCAACGGAGAAGAAACCATCGAGGTGCCGGGTATGGGCGGACGCAAACCCCGTAAGCTGCCCCGCCAGATTCTTGGGGAGATTCTGGAACCCCGCATGGAGGAGATATATACCCTTATCCGGAGGGAAATCTACCGGGCAGGAATGGAAGATCTTATTACCTCCGGAATGGTCCTCACAGGCGGAACGGCTCTGCTTGAAAACGCCGTCGAAGTTGCCGAATCCATATTCAACGTACCCACCCGTCTGGGCAGACCCATGGGCATCAGTGGTCTGGTGGATGTTGTCAACAATCCCATGTATGCCACTGGGGTGGGGCTGGTCATATATGGTGCACGCCATCAAGTGCGGAAAAAATTCAGAATTCGGGACAAAAATATTTTTAACCGCGTGATGACCCGTATGAAAAAATGGTTCAGGGATGTAATTTAAGCAAATCAGTGTTTAACCGAAGACTAGATATTATCAACCAAACAAAGGGGGGAAAATGTTCACTTACGTAGAAAATGAAAAATCGGCAAAAATAAAGGTGATCGGTGTTGGCGGGGCCGGTGGTAATGCCATCAACAACATGATTGAATCCCAGTTGAAAGGGGTGAAGTTCATCGTGGCCAACACCGATGCCCAGAGTCTTGAGACATCCAAGGCAGCGGTGAAGATTCAGATAGGGGAACGGTTGACAGGGGGGCTCGGGGCCGGCGCCAATCCTCAGGTCGGCCGGGATGCGGCCCTTGAAAACGTAGAGGCTATTCAAAGTTCTCTGGCGGATAGTCATATGGTATTTATAACCGCGGGTTTCGGCGGTGGCACCGGTACCGGGGCCGCACCGGTAATTGCCGAAATTGCAAAGGAGATGGGTGCCCTGACGGTAGCGGTGGTGAGCCGGCCGTTTTCATTCGAGGGTAAAAAGCGCGCCCGTCTGGCGGAAGAGGGGATCAATGCCCTGAAAGATGTGGCGGATACGGTCATCACGATTCCCAACGACCGTCTCAGGGGGCTGGCCTCTAAAAACGCAAAAATGGTCGATATGTTTAAAAAAGCCGATGAGGTCCTGCTGCACTCGGTAAAAGGCATTACCGATCTGATCATGATGCCCGGTCTGGTGAATCTCGACTTTGCCGATGTACGAACCACTATGTCCAGGGCCGGGTTGGCCATCATGGGCATCGGTATTGCCAGCGGTGAAAATCGGGCCGTGGAAGCTGCCGAACGGGCCATTTCCCATCCGCTCCTGGAAGATATTTCCATTTCAGGGGCCAAGGGCGTTTTGATGAACATTAGCTGTACCAGTGATCTGACCATGGAGGAGATGACCGAAGCCTCCGATAGAATTTACCAGGAGGTTGGCGATGATGCTGAGATTATCTGGGGGACGGTTATCGATGACAGCCTGGGAGATGAAATGCGGGTCACTGTTATTGCCACAGGTATCGGTAACGGGCCCGGCAATCTTGCTCGTCCTGCCAAAATTGAGAAGTTTGCACCACGGGGCAAAATAAGAGATCTTACCCCGGCTGAAATGCAGGCGGCGACCCACCTTGATGAGCCGACTTTCCTGCGGGAACAGAAAGCCGTTGGTGAATCATCCGGGGCCACTTATCGGGGCTACAAGGGGATTATAATCGATAATAATGACCTTGATGTACCGACTTTTCTAAGAAGGAAAGCCGACTGATTACTGCCGGAATACAAAATCAATAAAGCGTAAACTATTTTTGATTTATCATGAAAGATACCCATTTTTTCATTTAATACCACCTGAGTACAGGAGGGATAACTAATGAATAAAACAAAACAAAAGCGTGTTCTATCAGGTAAAGACAGGCGCCTGCAGATTGAAAGAAGGCAGTTTAGCTATACACTTCATATCCCGGAAAGAAGATCATGCGGTGAACGCAGGGCACGAATGGCGGCAAATCAGGTCATTTATTTTATCACAGCGGATAAGCCCGAAAGCGTTATGGCTGCCTGAAGTCTGCATCATGCGCCTACTAACGGACAGCAGATGTCGCGGATGTATAGGCTGGCCTATGTTGAATTCCAGAATAAAGATTATTGCCGGGTGCTGATGGGTATAAAAAACAGCAGGGTAGACAAAAGATTTATTGAAAAAGAGACCGGAGCGATTCGCAAACAGTGGCGCAATCGGATCAGCCTGGCCCTTATCTATCCGAATCGTTATTTTGTCGGCATGTCCAATCTGGGATTTCAAACAGTTTACCGCCTACTCAACAGTATGGACACGGTGGTGTGTGAACGGGTATTTTTACCGGAGCCTGAGACCGGGCCATCGCAGCCCATCGTTTCGGTTGAATCCGGGAGGCTTGTTACCGATTTTGAAATTATCGCATTTTCCATTTCTTTTGAAAACGATTATTCCAATCTTTTGTCAATCCTTGAGAAAACCGGCATCCCCCTCCTGGCCAGTCAACGAGGGACCCCCCTTCCTCTGGTTGTGGCCGGAGGGGTTGCCTGTTTTTTGAACCCCGAACCGATTGCCCCGTTTATCGACTGTTTCCTGATGGGAGAAGCCGAAGGCCTGCTTTCCGAATTTATTACCGGTTATGATGACAATTGTCGCGGTGGTGATGCCCCCAGGGGCAAATGCCTTGAAAAGCTGGCCCGTGGTGTTCCCGGCCTATATGCCCCCTCTCTTTATTGTCCGAGCTACAATGCCGACGGGACAACCCGCGGTCTTGAACCTGTAGCCGATGTTCCGGGAAAAATTCGTCGAGTTTATGTGCCGGACCTGTCGGCGATTTCAACCTGCAGTGCCGTCTTGACACCCGCCACAACTTTTGCAGATACCTATTTGATCGAGGTCAGCCGTGGATGTCCCCACGGATGCCGTTTTTGCACCGCTGGTTTCGTCTATCGCCCCCCGAGATTCAGGCCATTGGACCTGCTGGAAAAAAACATGGCCCGGGGCATTGCCGTTGCTGATAAAATCGGGCTGGTAGGGGCCGCTGTTTCAGATTTGCCATGGATTCGGCAACTATGTGCGGCATATGCCGGCCAAAGCAGGGTCTCTTTCAGTTCTCTGCGGGCCGATGCCATGGCACCTGAACTGGTGTCGACGCTCAGACAAAGCGGCGTCAAGACCGCAACCATCGCACCCGAGGCAGGGTCCGAGCGTATGCGCAAGGTCATCAATAAAGGGATCACCGAAGATGATATCCTTAATGCCGCCGAGGTCCTTGTCGCCGGCGGAATACCCAATATCAAACTCTATTTCATGATCGGCCTGCCCACCGAAACCATGGTGGATGTCCAGGCTATCGTTACCCTGTGCAGACAAATTAAAAGCAGATTTCTGCAATCCAGCCGGGTCCGAAGACATATCGGGGCACTCACCCTGAGCCTGAACTGTTTTGTGCCCAAGGCCGCTACGCCCTTTCAATGGGCACCCATGGATGATGTGGGCACATTGAATAAAAAGATCAAGCTGATTAAAAACGGCCTGAAAAGGGTTGCCAATGTCAGGGTCAATACCGACATACCGCGGCGGGCCTATGTCCAGGCACTCCTGTCACGCGGAGATCAAAAGGTTGCCAAGATTCTGTTGACAGCCCACGGCTATCATGGCAACTGGCCCCAGACCTTCAGGGCATCTCCCCTTGATGCCGATTTTTATGTCCGGCGCCAACGCGGCGCAGATGAAGTTTTCCCCTGGGATTTCATTGACTGCGGGGTAAAAAAATCTTTTTTGAAAAAAGAATATATGCGTGCGTTTCAGGAAAGATCGTAATCGCCATTCCCCATGCGGCCATGCGTTGCAGGTAGGGTATGTGAAAGTAAATAACAATTTAAAATTAATCGATATTTGTTGAAAATTGAGCCATGTTTTTTATGGAAATGAGTAAAACCTCAGGATAAAAAAATACTTGAAAGATTAAAGATGGTATGTTAGCTCTTGCATTTGTTTTATCGATGTTCATACAGCTTTTGTTACATGTCCAAATTGTGAAAGGAATTCGGTAACATGACCTCCAAGAAGGAATTGAAGTTTGCCTACCGCCTTGCAATTATCCTTATGGTTTTAGGGATACTCTGCTATGCGGCCTTTTCCCAGAAGATTCCGGATACACCGATGAGAATGATGTTTCAAAGCGCAGCCGGGAAGATTCTTTTTGATCATCAAAGCCATAATGCCGACTATGGTATTGCATGCATTGACTGCCATCATCATTTTGAGGAAGATGAAACCGATTTTCGAGCCTGCGGCGATTGTCATGTCCATCCTGATTCGGAATCAGCTTCGACGGCATGTATGGACTGTCATGAAGAAGGGGATGTCGATCCCGGGGAAGATGCTCTGAAAAGGATGGACGCATTCCATAACCAGTGTATCGGCTGCCATCAGGAAAATGACATTGAACCTGTCCAATGCTCGGGATGTCATGTCATGTAGGTAGCATTTTTTCGGCCACGCTTGCTTGTCACCATTCAAAATTAAGGTTAAGCTTATGATAAAGAGAGCATTCTGGGGTTTAATGCCCCCCCAAATTGAATATGAACTGCTTTATGCCACACCGGTCGGGCCCAGAAGCATTCTGCCGTCGAAAACAGTTACGCTGCTGCTGCCCGGCAAATATGAACAAAAGGATAAACTGGCCTTGTACGCCGGGGATAGAATCCAAACTGGGCAAAAACTCCGTCCTTATGAAGATAACGACGCCTATGTCATATCGAGTGTGACCGGCACGGTTGTCGCTGTGGCGCCTTTTGCCGGTAATTTCGGGCAGGCATTCACGTCGATTACCATTCAGGTCGCTGAAAAAGAAAAAATCGATGGCGCCTTTGCCGCGGTCTGCAGCGATTCGGTGGGAAACGCCGTTACTGATTTTTTGGCCTGTGTACCGGGGAAACCGCCGCTGGAATTACTGACCAGGTCACAGACACCCATCCATACCCTTGTGATATGCGGTATGGACGCCGATTTGATGATTGCCACCAACCAGCATATTATTAAAACCCAGATCGACGCGGTGGCCCGTGGCATAAAAAGATTGAAAAATGCCTATGGTATCGAGAAAGTCATTATCGCCGTTCCCAGGGACTTGGTTTCCGGGTTCGGTCATGTGGGCGCTGATCTGATTGCCGTAGATACCGGCTATCCGTCCGCCAATCACCGTATGATCATGTATAAGGCATTGAAACAGGTCGTGCCAGCAGATAAAAACTGTGAAGACCTTGGTGTTTGTTTTTTCAGTGCTGAGGCGGTGGCTTCCATTGGAAGTGCCTTTGAAAAAGGCGAAATACCGGTTACCAAAACCATTACGTTGATCGACAAGGACATGAAGAAAATAATGATTTCGGCCCGCATCGGCACACCTGTTAGCGATATCCTCAGGGCCTGCGATGTATCTGTCAACGAACGGGATCGTATTATTTTCGGGGGTCCCATGACCGGCACGGCCGTCTTTTCGGAAGATCACCCCATCGGGCCGGATACCGATGCCATTATCGTGCAGGACAAAAAAGATGTTGCGCTGGTTTCGGATTATCCCTGTGTCAACTGCGGCGAATGCATACGAATCTGCCCGGCCAACATTCAGGTCAACATGTTGGTCCGCTTTTTAGAGGCCGGAGAGTATCAAACCGCTGCCGATGAGTATGATCTTTACTCCTGCATCGAATGCGGACTTTGCAGCCTCGTATGTGAGTCAAAAATTCCTATTTTTCAATATATTCGACTGGCAAAATATGAACTTGCCCGGAAGAAAGCAGCGGAGGCAATCGATGATGAATAACAAAAAGCTCATAGTATCCCATGCGCCGTTCTATCACAATGGCAGCAGGATTTCCTCTGCCAGCTATAATATTCTGGGGGCGACCCTGCCAGCCGTGCTGATGGGGATTTACATATACGGGGTACCGGCTTTGGGTGTGGTGGCACTGTCTGTTTCTTCGGCCATGCTCTGGGAGCTGCTCATGAACAGATTGATGAAGCTGCCGGTAACCATTGGTGACGGGAACGCAGCCCTTATCGGCATGCTTTTTGCCATGCTGGTTCCGGCGACCCTTCCCTGGTGGGTGGTCATCACTGGGACGTTTACAGCGATAGTCATCGGCCAGCAGATTTACGGCGGTATTGGCGGTAATCCGTTCAATCCGGTCATCGTGGCGCTGGTTATCCTCATGGTCTCATGGAAGGATATCTTTGATTTCGACACTGTCCTGCTTAACTATGATTTCGATTTTGCAACCGTCTATCCCCTGGCGGCACTGAAGCACTTTGGTTTGTCATCGGTGGACAGCTTTACGCCCGGTGCGCTTTTGATGGGACAGCAGACCGGGGGGCTCGGGTCAACCTTTGGGCTGGGAATTATTTTGGGCGGCATCTACCTTATTTTTAGAGGCTATATCCGTTGGGAAATATCCATTTCTTTTCTGGGGGGCGTACTGGTTACCGCATGGCTTTTTCAACTGGCTAATCCGGCTGTTTATGCGGGACCTGTTTTTCATCTTTTAACCGGTTATACCCTTATCGGGGCTTTTTTTCTGGCCACTGAAAATTCCTCCTCGCCGGTTAATTTTATCCCGATGCTGATTTACGGTGCCGGGGGCGGTATTATGACGGTTCTTATTCGCAACATCGGTATTTATGTTGACGGCGTTTTTTTAGCTATTCTTCTTATGAACCTGATTAATCCCCTGCTGGATAAAATCAGACCCAACGCACTTGGAAAGGTAGTGTAAAATGCGCGAAATGATAAAGATGGTGGTTGTTCTTACCCTTCTGAGCGCTGTGTCGGGAGG
>Ga0307991_1003473_pt1 | contig 10204 bp, 7 predicted proteins | sample EllFjometagen131_FD_203146 | JGI IMG/M metagenome (GOLD analysis project Ga0307991, IMG submission 203146) | Marine microbial communities from Ellis Fjord, Antarctic Ocean - #131 | ecosystem: Environmental > Aquatic > Marine > Unclassified | place: Southern Ocean | collected 2014-10-08 | reverse complement strand
CGAGAACTTCTGATATCAGTTCCGGGTCGAGGGCCGACGTCGGCTCGTCGAGCAGCATAATTTCCGGATCCATCGCAAGGGCTCGCGCGATTGAAACACGCTGTTTCTGACCTCCGGAGAGTTCGGCCGGGTACTGATGCATATACTCCTTCAACCCGACACGGTCCAACTCAAGAATGGCTATATCCCGTGCCTGACTTTTGCTCATTCCTTTGACCTGAACCAGTGCTATCTGTACGTTATTAAGGGCTGTAAGGTGATCAAAAAGGTTGAAATCCTGAAATATCATGCCCACTTTCTGGCGGTATTTATACAGTTCTTTCTTTCTGGAACGGATTATTTCCTTTCCGTCCAGCCATATGCGTCCCCTTTCGGGTTTGATCAGGAAATTTATGCACTGCAGGAAAGTGCTCTTGCCTCCCCCGGATGGTCCGATAAGTACCTTGAGCTCGCCCTTGTTTATAGACAGGGTGGCATCTTTGAGCACCTCCTTATCGCCGTACCGCTTTGACATATTTTCAACCCTGAGAATAGGGACTGTATCAGCCATATAAGACATCCTTACGAGGAATAACCTGGAATTTTTACTTTATTCTCCAATATCCGGAGACCTTTGGTCCCAAGATATGTCATTATCAGGAACAGAACACCCGCGGTGAAATACATAGGAAGCTGTTCATAGGTTCTTGAGGCCACGAAATGTGCGCGGGCCATTATTTCCGCGACACCCAGGGCGTACGTGACGGCTGAATCTTTCAGAACGATGGAGTATTCATTTGACCAGCCCGGGATCGACAGCCGCAACGCCTGCGGCAGGATAATCAGCATGACTGCTTTTCTGTCACTCATGCCCAGAGCACGCGCGGCCTTCAGTTGCCCTTCGGGAAGAGACATGATAGCCCCCCTGAATATCTGGGACTGGTACGCGGAGGTGATGAGTCCGAGAACAATGATAGACACCGTAAATGCTGAAAGATTGATGTTTAAGAGGGAACATAATCCGAAGTAGAAAAGGAACAGCAAAACGAGGAGTGGTACCCCGCGGAAAAACCATATGTACACGCCTGCCAGGCGACTCAGCCACTTGCCGCCATAGACCTGTCCGACGGCAATGCTGATTCCCAGCACCAGGCCCAACAGCATTGCCCCAACAACTACCGTTATGGTAACCAGCGATCCGCGCAGAAGGTAAGGCAGAGCGCCATATAGTACCGTTACACTTTCGGCCATGTAAGTATCTCACTACATAAAACATGGAAGGCACCAAGACAGGATGTCCTGATGCCTTCCACAAAAAAGATCATCTTTTAGTACCCACTATCAATGCGTGGGCACCACCTGTTATTATGGTTTATATTTCTTCTTCAACTCTTCCCAGTAAGGAGAAGCCATCAGTTTCTTCAGCCCTTCATTCATCATGTTAAGGAGTTCGGTGTCTTCCTTGCGGACGGCATATCCGAAGTCCTCACTGGCCATACCAAACGTCCCTATGATCTTGACGGGTTTCTTTCTCATGGCATCTTTCGCGGGGGCATCATCCATGGCGGCTCCGACGATACGGCCGTTCAGAAGATCTTCAATCGAGAGGGGAGCCGAGTCGTATTCCACGAGCGAAAAGTCTTTTCCCTTGGCAATCAGGTTTTCTTTCATCCAGTTCGCTTCGGTGGTGCCTCGCTGAACGCCTATCTTGTTCCCATTGGATAACAATTCATCCACTGACTGGGTGCATCCCTCCGGGGCCACGATCACCTGAGCAATTTTCCAATAGGGAATGGTAAAGTTGACCTGAGTCTTTCTCTTGTCGGTAATACTCATTCCGGAGGCGACCATATCGATCTTATTCGCTCGCAGGCTCGGAATAATTCCGTCCCAGTCCAACGGCAGGTGTTTTACCTTGAAGCCCATTTCCTTTGCGATCCAATCAACCGCCTTTACATCAAATCCATCCGGAACGCCGGTCTTGTCAATATATGCAAAGGGAGGAAAGTTGGCATCGATACCATTTATATAGACCTTATCCTTCGCAAGACAGTTGGCGGCTCCCGCAATAAAAGAGACGACCATAAACAAAATCAGAACCCTGAAAATTTTCCTACCCATGGAATAACCCTCCTTTTAACATGTAATGGTTTTTAACCGTGTTCAGAATTAAGTGTAAAAACATTCCCCCGAAAAAAATATGGTGGAGATGAGGGGGCTCGAACCCCTGACCTCGGCATTGCGAACGCCGCGCTCTCCCAGCTGAGCTACATCCCCATTGAAATACCATTAAGTGGCTTCCAATATCTTATATCACGAGGATATGTCAAGAAATTGTTGGAATATTCTCAAGCACCGCTTTGACAATCGAAGAATCAGGGTTTGCGCGTTTCACGACCGGCGGATACATGCGCGCCATGTTTCATTTGCAATATCAGTACTACCGCCAGAATGCTGCACCCAGAGAATCCAAGCCAGGTAAAATAATATTCTCCGAATCTATCAAATATCCAACCGGTCAGCGTGGGTCCTATAATTCCTCCAATCGCCGCAAAACCCATCGTTATCCCGATCATTTTACCAAAGATATTCCTGCCGTAATACTCCATGATAATAGAGCCCCTCACGACAGCAATTCCTCCAAATCCTGATGAAAAGAGGAGGAGGAAGAGAACAGTTGGAAGCCAGCCCGCACTCACATAACACAGCGTCAGCATGCCTACCGCTATAAGACCGAATGCCACAGCCATCACACGCCGCTTGTCAAAGATATCACTGAACCACCCAAAGGTAAACCGCCCCGCGATGCTTGAGAGGGGAATCGCTGCAGCAATCAGCCCTGCTACACCTCTTGATATCCCCTCGCTGCTCAGATACGGCATAATATGTATTACAACTGAACCCACTATCAGGAATCGTATTGCCTCAGTGAGACACAGATATAAAAAGGATCTGTCTCGGAGCGCTTCTATAAAGCTGATTGTGGCCTGCTGGCCCACACCATTCACCATACTTTCGTCCGGCGGCATTCCATCGGGATAAAGTCCGAGCTGTTCGGGTTTATCGCGGATCACAAGAGTCAATGGAATGCCCAGGCCCCACATTATCACTCCGAGAGAGATGGCAGCCATTCTCCATCCGTATGTATCGATGAGCAGTATCAGCAGAGGCAGCAGCAACCCGCTGGCTCCAAACCCGGACGACATCAGACCCAGTGCCTTGCCCAGATTCCTGCGAAACCAGTTTGCCACAACCGTCATGGTTACTACGCTTGTGCACCCTCCACTTCCAAAGGATATCAAGAGTATGGCGCAGTAGAACATCGGGAGAGATCTGGTAAACCCTAAAAGGATAAGGCCAAGACCCACGGTGATTACACCGAAGAACATCAGCTTTCTCGAGCCAAAACGATCAACAAGAAAGCCGATCAGGGGAGACATAATCCCCATCTCCAGACCGCGAAGGCTCGTTGCAAAGGAGATCTGTGTGTAACTCCAGCCGAATTCCTTTACCAATGGTTCAAAGAAGGCAGTAAAACCGAAAAATATGACGCTGCTAACATACAGTGCTATCATGAAACAGGCGGATACTATCCACCACCCGTAAAAGATTCTATTTGCCATGAATTAAGAAGAGGACTTTGAGCTATTTTCCAGCTCTGTTTTGGATGATTCTGCCAATCTCATACGGTAAAAGGGATTTTCAGGATCAGCTGCGATGGCCTTCCGATATGCCTCGATGGCCATCGTATGGTTATGCTCTCCGGCAAGCAGGTTCCCCAGGCGGTTATAATATCCCCCCCTGGACCCAGGATCGAGTTTCGCCGCGTTTTCATAAGACAACCACGCATCGTCCGTTTTTCCCTGTTTGATAAAGACATCACCGAGTGCACAGTGGACAAGAGGTTGATCGGGACGGCAATCCAGCGATCTCTTCAGGGCTGTCTCTGATCGTTCATACTGTTTCGCCTGAAAGAGGGTCATACCCAATTCGCAGTAAAACTTATGCGCATCTGATGACTCGATCAGAATTGCACGTCTATAGGCATCTTCAGCACTGTTGAAATCTCCTGCCGCAACGTGGGCATTGCCGAGATTACAGAAAAACGAGGGGGCATCCGGTTCCATCCCGGTAAGCGTCGTAAAAATCTCAACAGCCTTGTTTGCTTTTCCCCCCTCGAGATACGCACTACCAAGGGTGATCAGGAGAGAAACATCATCGGGCTGGGCGGCAACTGCCGCTTCACAGATTACAACAAGGCGTTCATAATTGCCTTCATTCCTGTATATTTTCACCAGCTCATCAAAGGCAAAGCCTGTAAAGATTTTTCTTTTCAACTCTTTTCCCAAGAGTTTTTCCAAACAGAACACGGCATCGGACAATCTTCCGCTGTCCCTGTAGGCCCAGGCCAGAGACATGGCTATCGAATCATCTTTAGGATTTATCTCCGCCAGTTTATGGTAAAGTTCAATTGCTTCCTCATAGCGCCCCTCTCGCATGTACTGATCCGCAAGATCGTAAGACTCGCTAATTCCTGTCTTTTCACTCATAGTTTATCCCTTTATTATATGGCAATGGTATTTTCACATTATGATCAGATTTGATCCCGGACACGAAAAAAGGTTACAACCTTATCAGTCGCAACCTCTTGATCTTATTTGGTGCCGGAGCTCGGAATCGAACCGAGATGACCGCGAGGTCGGGGGATTTTGAGTCCCCTGCGTCTACCAGTTTCACCACTCCGGCTTGGCGGATGATTATATATTTGAAACTCAAATTGTCAAGAAAATTGTATTGACATTTTGTTGAACAGCATGTTACGTTTCCGCCCTGTTAAAGGGGCTGTAGCTCAGTTGGGAGAGCGCTTGAATGGCATTCAAGAGGTCGTCGGTTCGATCCCGTCCAGCTCCACCAGAAAATTAAGGGGGTTATGGGAGTTGTTCCGTAACCCCTTTTCAATATGGGACTATCCACGCTTATTCAATAGCGTCGGAAATTCTTTTCTGCGCCTCGCGTGCTTCCTGAGCCATTCTCTCGAACAGCTCAGGTATTGCAGGTATATCATGTAAAAGACCTGTGGCCTGCCCTACAGTAAGCACACCCTTTTTCATGTCTCCCTTCTCGGTTGCCAGGCTTATCGCCTTAAAGGCATTCGCAAGGTAGGCCATCATCACCGAGTTCTTGGCTCCCGATAAAAGCACGCCAATAAACAGCTTGAAGTAGGGAAGATCCAGCATCTTTGCGATATCTCTGGAATTAACGAGTGAGGCGAAAAAATCAGGCAAGCCCAGAAACCCTTTCCTGTATGCCTTGATAGCCGCCGGTGTCTTCAGTGAACGGCACCCCAGCCCGTCAAAGTAATTTCCATAGATTGTGTCGGTTACTCCTTTTTCGACGGAGAGTTTTTTGTAGTTCTCGTGGAGTCCGCTTTCCTGTGTGGCCATCAGGCGTGTTCCCATCGATATGCCTTCGGCTCCAAGTGCCAGCGCGGCAGCGAGTCCTCTGCCATCGGCGAAACCACCCGCGGCTATTACAGGGATGTTCACCACATCTACTATACTTGGGACCAGTACCAGAGATGTCACGTCGCCTCCATGCGCAGCCGCTTCATATCCGGTGGCAACAAGACCATCCGCGCCCTGTTTTTGTGCCGCAAGCGCGTGACGTTCATTAACAACTGTGGCAAAGACCTTTCCACCGTATTTGTGAGCGGCAGTTGCTATCCAGTCCCCCTTGCCGAGGGAAAAGTTAATCACGGGGACTTCTTCTTCAAGAAGCACCTTCGCGTTTTCTTTCGCCCCCGGGAAAAGAAGAGTCGAGTTTGCGCCGAATGGTTTGTCCGTAAGTTCCCGTATTCTGCGGATAGACTCTCTTGTTTCTTTTACACTCAGAGGCCCTGTAGACAGGATACCCAGTCCACCGGCATTGGAAACTGCAGCCACCATTTCAGGAGTGCTGACCCAGCTCATCCCGGCCAACATGATGGGATATTTGATACCAAAAAGCTCAGTAATACGTGTTTTCATATATTCTCCCTATTGACTGTTTTTACCTGCATAAACAGTAGTTGTATCTATACGTTCAGGGAATTTGTGTCAACCGGAATTTGATTATGAGTCTGAGGAATTGAAATGAACAGCGAGAAAAATTCCCACTGCTTGCCGCGAGATTAACGAGCGAATAAAAAATAAACATTTTCCTTAATCGCGTTTATACGGGATTGCGGGGAGCTTCAATGGAAAATCTGAGAAGCGGATTTAAGGGTGAAAGTTTCTGAGAGCCTAAACCGGCACGGGCTTGAGATCTTCAGGAGGTAAAGAACTCAAGCCCGCTTACTCTTCTTCAAGGTCTGGGCCGAAAAAACAGGAGGAGTTTTCAGCACAATTACTTGTTTGGTAAAGCATTTTCCATGCCAAATCTTATAACCGTTCAATATTCAGAGATATATAGAGAATCATTTCCGGGAAAAAATATGTGCTGAGGATAAAAATGTCGAAAATATAACGACGACTTTTCAAAGAATCAGAGAATACGGCACATTACCTGTTAATATCTTCCAAGTAAAATCCGACAAAGTTGTCGAGTAAGGGTGGCTCCCGGAATAGCACTGCTGGATTTTCAAACTATTATACAGGTATAAGTTGTGGTATAAACACGGCACGTATCCAAAGTAACGTTTATTCGAAGGAAATGAAAATGAAACTTCTGAAAGACGCAGGCTGGCATAGTTCACCTATGAAACATAAGGGAACCTTCCTGCGTCCCCTGGTAGTAGCTTTTGTCATAGGGCTTTTCCTCTTTCTAATACTTGTAATGGGAATCATGGATCTGGGGCGTCTTGATAAAACGCTGGTAGGCTTTATGGAAAACAGAGGGCTTGATATTATAACAACCGTGGAAAACGTAGCCCAGGAAAATCTTGACTATCTGCGGCAGGCCCTTGAAAAAGGCGCGAAAGATGATAATGTTGTTGTCCCATTCAGTGAAAAAGTGTTTTCCCCTCAAGAAGCTCTCGTCAAAAGTCTTGTAGCGCTAGCGCGAGAAATTGACTCCAAATGGAGGGCTGGACAGCTGAAGGAAGAAGACCTGAAAGAGATTACCGACCGCGAAAAATTATGGTTTGTTGCTGTTCTCGATGGAGGCGACAAAGTAGTTTTGAAAAGTGGGGGATTCCTCAAGGAATTTTCACCCGGAACGAATCATGATGAGACTTGGAACGAAGATATAATCATAGATATCTTTGACAGGTTTGGGAAACTCAACGAGATGGGATATATTACTCTTCGTCGCAAGGACGGAAGCGGCGCCATATTGATAGCTCTTAATGATGAAGGACTTCGTAGCTGGTGGGGCCCCAGAATTGCTATAAAGAAAGCTATCGAAGAGGTTGGATGGGATCAGCAGGGACTTGACCATCTTGTTGTAATAAACAGTTCCGGCAGGGTGCTGGGCCAGGCCGGTAATGTTCAGGAGGAGTTCAAGGATGTGGATGCTGCTGCCCTCGATGTGCTGAAAGGAAAGATCGAAAAAACGAGCCGCAGAATAACCTCTGGAGCATCCGAGCTTCTTGAAATTACAGTTCCGGTATGTCTTGACGAAAAGATTGTAGGATTCGCCCGTCTCGGCCTTAACCGGGAGAGCAGCGACAGGATATTAAAGGAAAATAGAAACAGAATGATAATTTCCATGATTTTCATTATGGCAATAGGTATCCTGTCGATGTTCGTCCTTTACCGCGGTCAGAAAAGATACTCATTGAGAATGGAGGAGATGGGAAAGCGCCTCCAGCAGGCTGAAAAGCTGTCTGCACTCGGTCAGCTTGCGGCCGGAGTGGCTCATGAAATCCGTAATCCTCTTAACGCAATCAGTATGGCCAGCCAGAGAATCCGTCGCGAATATTCTCCTGATGAGAAAGAAAAGAAAAAAGGATTTCAGTATATTACAGGGATTATAAGCGAAGAGATAAAACGTTTGAACAGGATAGTGGAAGAATTTGTTATCTTTTCCCGAAGCCGCCGTCTGGAGTTCAAAAACCATTCTGTTACTTATGTATTGGAGAGAATTGCAGGTCTCATAAGAGAAGAGGCCAATCTCAGAAAAATTGACATAAAGACCGTCTGGAAAGATGACAACTCTTTCATAATATCCATGGATGTGGACAAGCTCAGGCAGGCATTCTATAATATTTTTAAGAATGCAATGGAGGCAATTCCTGGCAGGGGCACCATTGGTATCTCTGTTGAACCGGATGGAAAGGACATGATAAGCATAGAAATATCAGATACCGGGTGCGGGTTGACGTCTGAGGAGATAGACCATATATTCGATCCGGAGTATACGACGAAGGAAAAGGGCTTGGGTCTCGGGCTTTCCCTGGCACACGAGATAGTGCGAGGCCACGGCGGAGAGATTCACGTTGAGAGTGAAGTGGGATCTGGAACAACCTTTATAATCCTGCTCCCGGTGAAAAACAGAGATAAGGATAACGGGTAATGGACAAATTGAATATACTGATTGTTGAAGATGGACGATCTCAAAGAGAAATGCTGAAGGATTTTCTTGCCAGGGAAGGACACCGTGTCACGGAAGCCGAAGATGGGAATACGGCTATCCGACAGGTGCAGGGAGGTCATTTCGATCTGCTCCTCCTTGATTTCAAGATGCCGGGAATGAACGGAATAGAAGTATTGGAGAAAATAAAGAACATCAATCCGAAAATCAGCGTAATAATGATGACAGCGTATGGTACAATAGAGACCGCAGTCGATGCCATGAAGCTTGGCGCCGTGGACTATATTCCCAAACCCATCGATCTGGATCAGTTGCTTGCACTTGTTAGCAGAATTTCAGAACGACAGACTCTCATCAGAGAAAACGAGATTCTTCGTCAGAAAGTGTGGAAGAAAGGATTGGCGCAGGAACAGATTATCTACAAAGACCCCGGTATGGAAGCTATAATCAACATGGTTGGGAGAGTAGCGTCAAGCCGAGCTACCGTGTTGATCATGGGGGAAAGCGGAACGGGAAAAGAACTGTTCGCAAACCTGGTTCACGCGACAAGTCCCCGTTCAGAAAAACCTATGATCGTGGTGAATTGCGGGGCATTACCCGAAACCCTGCTGGAAAGCGAACTTTTCGGTTATGAAAAGGGGGCGTTTACAGGGGCAACAGCGCGAAGGGCGGGACGGTTTGAAGAGGCGGACGGAGGCACACTTTTTCTCGATGAGATTGGAGAGCTTTCTCCACCTGTTCAGGTGAAACTTTTGAGATTCCTTCAGGAGCGCGAATTTCAGAGGCTGGGCGGAAATAAAACCATACAGGCGGATGTCAGAATTATCAGCGCGACAAACCAGAACCTCGAAGAAAAGGTAAAAGAGGGAACCTTCAGGGAAGATCTCTACTACAGGTTGAATGTGGTTTCCATAACCGTTCCTCCTCTCAGGGACAGAAGGGGGGATATTTCTGTATTAACAGAATATTTTATAAAACGATTTTCCGCGGAAAACGATAAAGACATAAAGGGGTTAAGTAATGAGGCCATGGATATCATGATGAAATATGATTATCCGGGCAATGTGAGAGAGCTGGAAAATATTATCGAGAGGGCGGTAGTTATAACAAGAGATCAGGTTATATCCATAAGAGATTTGCCATTCGAGGAGATTTCTCCCCAGCATTTTGCCGATTACAAGGAGGGGGGAGCTCTCAGAGACGAGATAAAATCCCTGGAACGCAAGAGGATAGAACAGGCCCTGGATGAAACCGGAAACAATCAGACAAAGGCAGCGGAACTGCTGGGGATCACCGAGCGAACGCTCAGGTACAAACTCAAGAAGTACAACTTTAAGTAGTGGATGGTTACACATGGAGAAAAAAGGATGACCAATAACAATCCGGGTGCAGAAATAGCGGCGGCCGAGATGATTCTGGCTTCTAAAAGGGTTGTGGTATTCACCGGCGCCGGCATCAGCACCGAATCGGGAATTCCGGATTTCCGGGGGCCGGGAGGAATCTGGACAAGATTTGATCCCGACGACTTTACCATACAAAAATTTCTGAGGAGCGAAGAAACCCGAAGAAAACAATGGAAGATATTGTTAGAGGGAGGTCTACTCTCGAATATTAAGCCAAACAGGGCCCATCTTGCCATTGCCGAGCTGGAAGAGATGGGCAGGCTTGATTGTATCATTACGCAAAATATCGACAATCTTCACCAGAAAGCTGG
>Ga0307991_1003472_pt1 | contig 10211 bp, 15 predicted proteins | sample EllFjometagen131_FD_203146 | JGI IMG/M metagenome (GOLD analysis project Ga0307991, IMG submission 203146) | Marine microbial communities from Ellis Fjord, Antarctic Ocean - #131 | ecosystem: Environmental > Aquatic > Marine > Unclassified | place: Southern Ocean | collected 2014-10-08 | reverse complement strand
AAAAATTTGCGATAGAAATCAAACTTCTTCTACATATGGGGCTTGTGTTGGAGACGATAGTTTAACTCCAAGAGTGGCATTTTGGTCTGGAAGGGTTAATCAACATTTTGATATTGCTTTTGGCGTTTGGTCAACTGATTTTGATGTAACTAGTAGTGTGGGTATTGATAAATTAGCTTATTGTAAAAAATGGTATGGTTCTGATATTGTTTTTGTTAAAGAATACAAATTAGAAACAATTACTACTTGGATGGCTATAGGAAATAAAGGTGGGCCATACACCTCTGTAGGACAGAGTTATGAATGTGTTAAAAGTTCAAGTTTGACATTAAAAGAAAATGGAGCAACTTGTTCTTCAGATTTTGAATGTAAAAGTGGAAGTTGTGGAGAGATTCTTGCAAATGAAGAGTATACAAATCCTGAAAATGTTTGTCATGATAACCCAAGTAAATGTGTAATTGATTCAAGTGGAATAGAAGTGAGTGAGGGGGGAAAGTCATGTTTAAGTTCAAAAGTATTTAGAACTTGTTCTGCTGATAACCAGGAAATTTCTTGGGGAGCTCAAACCCAGTGTGCCCCTGATGAGAGTTGTTTTGAGGGAAGGGGTTGTTTAAAACACGAATTTATTTTTAGATTAAACGATTGCCATTTTCCAGCGCATAGATATTTTGTGAATGATGGATATGTTGGGAATCCTCCAGAGCTAGAAGATGCAATGGAACTTTCAGATTCTTGTGTAGGTGTTTCTTTTAGAATTAATAAGATGCCGCCAGAAGAAAGCGATTTAGATGATTTTGTCAGTGAAATGGAAGCAAGGGGATATTATTATTATATAACTGCAGCTTCTTCTGATTTTAGAACTTTTGCGGGTTTTCCCACCACTGGTGTGGAAAGTCCTTTTATATTGGATGTTCCAAAGCTTTGCGGATATCTAAAAAATGAGCACGCAGAAGGATTATATTTACATGAAATGGGTAGGTATGTAGCTGGGGCGTACCATGATAAGGAATATGATTGGGTACACATAGAGCAGGTTCTTGCATGTGCCAAAGCTAATAAAAAGAAGATTATTTGGAGTGATTTTGGTTCGGGTGGCTGGACTGATATTAGATATTACATAGATCATGATAATGAGGCCAGAAGAATCTTTGAAACATATGGGGATGTTTTGGTTCCTCTCATAGCGGATAATACTCGCACTGATGAAACTTGGAGAAGTAATCTTCCGGGAGGATTAGATTTTGAGGATATAATACATGTCTCGGATGTATACTGCAATGGGGAAAGAGGGGGCTCTATACAAGATTGGCACTGGGAAGCGATAACCGGGAGTTTAGATGTTCCTGCTTCTGATATAGAGAGGTATATAGGAATAAGTTATGATGAGGGCGGGAAATATTCACAATTCGAAGATTCTAATTGGGATAAGAATGAGCCTCAGAATCATGGTGAATTTTATATGGGGATAGAAAGAGGAAAAAAACATATTTGTGGAGTTTCTCCTTGTGTTTCTAGTGATTGTGATTCTGGTTTTAGTTGTGAAAGTCCAAAATGTATTGGGTCTTATGACGAGAAACTTAATCGGTATGGCGACTTCTATAATTGGGATGCAAACAAGTATTATACTAGTCCAAGATGTGAGAAGTGTGCTGATACTGGAAGGAAAGGTTATGCTGTTGATGATTTAGCTTGGTATGAGCATACTTGTGTTGAGAATAGATTTGTGTGGTGTTGGGGCGCTCGTTGGTCAAAAGGCAAAACTTATCTTGCCAATGCTTATAGAGCTGTAAGTTGTGAGGGGTTATCAGAACCAGCTTGCAATTCACATTCCGAATGTTCTTGGGGTAGTTTTTCTTGTGTAAAACCCTAAAACAAGCAGGTAATGATCATTAGTTCACTTTTTCTTTAATGAATAAGTAGCGAGGACAATTGAACACCCTATAAGAACAAGTCCGATTAATGAGAGTGTACTAAACGAATTTGATCTTTCTAAAATAGATCCCCCTGTAATACTTGGACTTAAAAATAGAAACCCGCCTATTAGTGCAGTGATTGCAAAAATAGTTGCTGCTTTTTTAGTTTTGAGCATGTTTTCTTTTTTCATTTTGATTCTCTTCTTTAGGATTTAATTCAACATCAATTCTCATAAGCAATTTTTTCCTTTCTTTTTTATCTTTCTCTGTGTTTTCTTCTAAAAGTATTTTTAATGTTTGGAAAATAAGTCTTTTGGATTGTTCCATCTTATCTTTTGTCTTTACTATTACATAATCCCCTTCATTTATTCCACTGTATTTAGGAATAGTAACCAGCTTTTGTTGATTAGATTTATTTTTCCAAACTTTCATTGTAAAGAGCAAGGGAACTTCAACCATTATTTTTTTCTTTCTAGAGGGCTTGATTTTCTCTAAATAATATTGCTTAAAATATTCCTTTTTTTTCTTTTCGTTTTTTATCATTTTTTCATCTCCCCCCCAACATATTTTCTATCTTTTACAATTTCATCTTTAACCTTATCATACAAAATTTGTTTATCTTTTTTAACAAGGATTGTATAACCTTCAAATATCCCACAAGGTTTATATCCTTTTCTTAATAATCTTAATAATATTGACTTTTCCTTTAACTCCTCTTCTTCAAATTCTGTAAAAATATCCTCGTCCATTTTCTCAAATTTTTATTTTTCTTGTCCTTTTTTTGACTAATTTAAAAACTTCTTATTTTATATTTTTTTATGTGTTAATTTCAGTTAGGTATTTATGGACGGCTGATTTTGATATTCCTATCTTGTTTGCTATCTCTCTAAGACTCATTTTTGGATTCTGTTTTTTCAGCTGTTTTATTTTATTTTTTTTGAATGTGGATAGGGATTTTCTTCCCCATTTATTTCCCTTATAAGATTTTGTTGGTTTTCCTTCTTTTTTTCTAACTGCTAATTTTACTCTTTCTCCTTTTTTCTTACTTTCTTCTTCTGCCATCCAGGAGACTATCTGCAACATCAAATCTGACATAATTTCATTAAAGGGTTCAGGAATATCATTAAATCTCTCAAACCAATCCTGTCTGTAAGAATAAACTCTTAAGCCAAGCTTTGAGTAATTTCTAATAAACTCAACTGTCTTAACCCTGTTTCTGTATAGTCTATCTAAATCCCAGACTATCAAATTTTTAACTTCTCCCTTCTGAATTGCTTTTTTTATTGAATTAAATATCTTTCTCTTAACATTATCTTTAAATGCTGATTTCCTTTCCTCTAAAATTTCAAAATCTTTTAAGTTTAATTTTTCTGCTAATTTTTTGCAATCTTCTAATTGATTTTTTGGATTTTGTTTTTCAGTGCTTGTCCTGATATAAATTATATTTTCTTTCATTCTAACCAATCCTCTAATTTAATTTTTAATAATCTTAACAATTCAGGATCATTTCTGCAATAATCATTTTGGACATCTAAAATTATAATTTCTTTTTCTAAATCAGGGAATTTTTTTAGGAGATAGGTTTTATGTTCTTCATTTCTTTCATCCATAACAAAAAAAACATCAGCCCAACTAACCAGTTCTTTTGTTATTCCGATCCTATCTCTATCTACCCAAAATCCACAAGATTTGGCTTCATATTTCTCGCTATTTTCAAATAAACTTTCTGCTGCAGGACTTCTATCAATATTTGATGTGCACACGAATAAAAGATGTTTTTTATCTGCCATTTTTAGTTAATTCTTTTAATTCATCAACTTCAAAAACACCTTTATATTGTTCTCCTCTAATAATCCAACTTGGAAATGCTATAATATTTGCTTGTAAACATTTTTCAGGATTTTCAAAACAATCAACTATATTCAATAATTCGTAAAATTCACCAAATTTTTCTTTCTGGATTTCACAATAATGGCATCCTTCTTGAGTATAGAGGATTGCATTACTTGTTATTTGAAGGACATCATTTTTTGAAGCATGTACTTTATTTGGAATTAAAATAAACATTGCAAATGCTAAGCAAAGAAAAATTATTGTCAGAGTTAAGAGTGTGTTTTTATTTTCCATTTGTGCCATTTTCTCACAGTTTTCCCCATCCCAATTTAAGAAAATATTCAAATATATGTTTTAATTCGTGATTTAATTCATAATCTAATGACTTTCTACTTTTGCATACACAAAGAAGCCATTTAGTTCCATTACCACTAATATCTTTAATACTTGCTGAAGCCTTTTCTTTTTCAGGGTTAAATGGTTTTCCATATTCCTCAAAATCTATTGTGGAAATGTAGAAAAGTTGTTTGGTTAATTCATCAAAATCATCTTGAGCAAGTACAAAACCCAATATTTCTGGTTGTTTAATATGTTTAACAATATAATTTTCCCTCCCTAATCTTAATTTTATTTCTTCCCACTTCTTATTTATTAATTCTTGAGGAATCATAGAAAAATTTTCTTTGGAGATAAATGTCATAAATATTTCTTTATTTTTTGATAATTGTTCAGATGCTTCTTTTGTTTCTACTATTTCCCCTTTTTCATCTTTAAATATAATTTTCATTTTTTCCTCGAATTCGTTCACTCCATTTCGCCCACATATTTCGCCTGTAATAAACCCCACCCTCTAAGACATATTCATTTCCGCAATTCTCACATCTTACAGTAGGTTTATCTGTGATAATTATTGTGCTACAGATGTGACATTTAAAGCTTTTTAGTTTATTTTTCATGTTTCCTCGATAAATTTAATTTTGAACATTTTTTATAAGTTTTTCAAATTCCTCTTTTGCGTTTTGTTCCAAAACATCTAAATCTAAATTTACAAAAGATTTTTTCATTCCCTCATATTTAGCCAAGATTTTCTGCCTTTCTTTTTGATATTTGTTTTCAAGCTTCTCTATATTTTTCCTAATTTTATCCTCATCCTCGTTTGGAATTAATGGAAGATAAATCCACTCTCCTAATTCCATCACCCTATTCATATCTTTAATAGGGATCTCTTTATCTAATAGATATATTATAATTTCAGCAAATTTTTCAGGTTTTATGAATTTCATAACACTATCAATCTCAATTCTCCAATACTTCCCATCTTGATATAATTTCTCTTGATCCTCTTTTCTTATTTTCTTCCAGTGATTATTTTTACTTCCCCCTTTATCTTCTTCTACGACATCTTCCCGCTTTATTTTTAACTCCTTCATGATCTTTAATAAAGAAATTCTTTGTGCTTCTGCTTCTTCTTCAAATTTCTTTGCCATAAAACAACCAGTAATATCAAAATCCTCTATACAAAATTTTGGTGCTTTAATGTTTTTTACATATTGATTAGAATACCTGCCTCTAATTCCTGTCGTATCAACAATAAATATTCCATACCTTAACAAATATTCTGATAAGACCTCAGCTATCCCACTTTTTTCAGTAACAATTACACAGATTAAAGGATATAATTCATGCTTATATTGAATTAACTCTGTTCCATACTTTCTTGTATAAAGGACACCATCAGGTTTTGCTGTGATCCCTAATTCTTCTCTTGTATGCCCATATTTTTCTTCTAAATCATAGATAATTGTATATTTAAAATAAGCATATCCACATGCAATTTCTTTATGTTTTTGATATGTTAAAGTTCTAAGCTCATACCAGTAATTTCTTTGCTGAATTGAAACTGGTTGTTTTCCACTTTTTAATATTTTTATACGATTACACCAATCCTTTTCAACTTCAAGTGTAAAATTAGTTTTTCCCCTTGCCATTTTATATTTTTATTTTATCGTCGGTAAATCAAATTTTTTAAACTCCATAGAGCATTCTGACGAGCTTTTTTCTTTATGTTGACCCATAATATTCAAAGTTTTCATTTTTATATAAATATTCCTTAAAATAAGTTTTTTCATCAAAAGCCATTTTCATAAAGAGATAATAATATTTTTAAAATTATCCGTTTCCATAAGAAATCAAAGTTATACACTTTAAAGCAATTACAAAGTAGGAAAATTTAAAAAGACAAATTCCTGTAAATTTTTATAGTCACCTGAGTTGGCGGTGAGTGATATCATCAAAAACCTTTTATTACTATAAAGGTTTTTCATTTTGTCCGACCAACTCGCTTTTTTTAATTTCTTCTTCTTTCATTTTTTCCATTTGATTATGCACTCACAGGCAAGAACTCTCGATAGAATTAAAGGAGATTTTCCTAAATCCTGCGAGTGAACCTCAATTTCTTGAGCATGATTTTTATTTTATTCTCTCACATTAAAATTAATCTTATTGTTATTTATCTCTCCAACTTTTATTTTTACCTCACCTAATTCAAATTCTGAATCTTCCTTAACAACTTGTGTTGTAATTTTACTACCATCAGAAATACTTATTTCGGCTTGTGGTTTTGCCCAAAATATTGGGATAACTTTTAGGAATTTTGGTTTTTCTATTTTTACTGGTTCAATAGTATAATCTTTTATTTTAAAAGAATGACCAATCTCTATGTTGGCTTTAGGAATAATTATTGGATTCACATTGATTACATTTCCTGTAGTTGGTTGAATAACAAACCCTGAATCTCCATCAGCAATGTTAATTACAAAACCTCTAACATACATCACTAAAACCCATTCTGGCCATTTTGATAAATCTTCTCCAAATACATCTTTCCATATTATTGGGTAAACAACTACATAATGATATCCTTGGGAATGATGAGAGCCAATAAAATAAGCTGTAAATTCTCCATATTCCCAAGGCCATGTAAACCATCCTTCACCTACTTGACCTACTGTTCCATAATCCGTATCAATTTTTGTAGAAAACCATCCTGCAGAAGTTGCTATGAATTTTATTGAAAGCCCATTCTCAGAATCTGTTATCATTTCTATGGTTATATCTGAAGATTTGAGGAAATTATCTAATAAATAATTTAATAAATATCTTGTTACCCAATCTGGGACACCAACATTTTCCTGACCTATACTAACTGCTTTGATTTTCCCCTCTTTAACAAGTTGTTTATTTACTTTCTCAGAAACTTTATCTATAAAAGGATTTTCTATATCCTCGCTAATACTCATTTTTGCCACTCCAATTTTGGTATTTGATTCTAATAATTCCACAAAAAGTTCGGGTGATTCTTCTATAGTTTCCATTATTGCTTCTATAGTTAATTCAGCAATTTCAGGATTATCTTTAATATAATTTCTGGCTTGGATTTCAAGAGAATCTGGTTCTTCTATACTTTCAACATATGATTTAGCAAATGACTCTTTAGAAAATGTTTCAGTTTGTATAGTGTAATCTTGAGTTGTGGTCGCTTCCAAAAAAGATACATCAAAAGATATAATTAATGGCAAACTAAGAATTAAAAAAGAAAATATTAAAATACTAAAAATTTTGATTTTCATTTTTTGAACCCAACAAAAGGCACCCATTTGTGAAACTTATATAAATGTATACAATAAAAAATAAAATGAAGTATCCCTATACCAAGTGCAAATCCAAGCAACAACCACACTATTTCCATTTCTTCCATTTTCTTTATTTATGTATATATGTATTTTTAGTATTCGCTTATATATAAAGATTTCTATAATTCAATAAATCTATAATGGCAAAACCAAAAAAACAAATAAACTTTTTTATTGAAACAGAACTTTGGAAGAAATTCTCTAAAAAATGTATTGATAAAGATAAATCTAAAACAGAAATCCTTGTAGATTTGATTAAGAAGTTTATAGAAGCAAAAGATTAAATAGATTAAATAAAAAGAATCAGAGAAGTAAAATTTTATTAAATGGTTTTAAAAAAAAGAATGAAAAATAAATATAAACTGTGTCCAGCTTGTAAAGGAAAAATGCATCAATTAGATAAGAGACTTTGGTTAGATTAAATAATAATGGATAAATTAAGAAAATTTAATAGACAGTTTTATGGACAGAAAAGACTTTATGGATTGTGTCGTTTGAAAAATATTATATACATTGTGACTACTTTCTTTTTTTAAATTTTATAAAAATAACTGTTCCAACTATTCCTAATACAAAAATAAAAACAGCTATTGTTCCGCCTGTTCCTAATGTTCCAATTACTGCTCCTGCGATTCTTGGGAAAAAACCTATTGGAGCTTATGAAATTATATGTGGAGGATTGGGTTCTTTAGCAGGAGTTGGTCTTTTAATAGTAGGTATAATTTTCTTATTTGCTTATTGGGTTGTTGGATTAGTTATGATTATTGTTGGGATAATTTTTCTAAGTTCTGCTAGTAAAAGTGGAGAAAAAGCCAAACAAATAAAGAAAGAAAGGAAAGAGCAATTGATTAAAGAATTTCAATTAAAAGCTTTAAAGGGGCAAAAATGGAAAATATAAAATGGAAAAGAAAAAATCTTGGTTCAGAAAGCATTGGATATTAAGCATATTCTTAAGTTTAATAATTCTTGGAATGATTGGGTATTTATTCTAAAGGTATTTTTAATTTTTTCTTTCACTCTCTTAATTTTAAGGATAATGAGTTTTGCCTTTAACATATTTGAGTGATTTACCATCCCAAATCATTCTAAACAATTCTCTTTGGTGTTCGAGTTCTTTCCAGATTAGAATATTTTCTTCTTTTAATTCCTTTATTTCATTTTTTTCTTTAGGAGTTAATTCTTCTTCTTTGTAGATTTGTTCTTTTAACATTTCCTTAACTTTTTGTTTATCAAGATGTGTATAAGTTGCAGTCATATCTTTTGAATGTCCCATAAATTTTATTGCAATATCTTTGCTTATCTTATTATCTTCTGCAAGACCATAAAGCTCTGTTGCTCTGCTATGCCTTAGCAAATAATTCCAACCTTCTCTTCCTAAAACCTTTTTAGTTAATCTTCTAAACCAAACAGAAATAGTAGCTTTATTCATAGGTTCATTTTTATTGTTCTTTGCATGGAAAACATAAACTCCCTTATCATTAGAGTTCTGTTGTTCTTCTTCAAGTTTTTTTAAGAGGGCTGTGCTATCTTTAATAAAAATAGTTCTTGCTGTTTTTGTCTTAGAAGAATAAACATTAATCTCTGAAATATCTCCCTCAACATTAAATTTACAATTATCATATTTAAGAGTTCTCACCTCAATTGTCCTCATCGCGCCTTCATATTGCAAAAGCAAAAAAGTTTTCCAGAATAGATTGTTTTCATGGCTAACAAGTTTATTTATTTCTTCCTTTGTAAAAATTGTGTGGGAGTTAATCCTTTCCTCATTCCTTGAAGAATCCATCCTTACATCTTCAAAACCATAAAATCTTTCAGACCAATCTGAAAAAATATATTTTAAGAAATTCCTAAAATCTACTTTAATATGATTTTTTGTATTGTTAGCAAGTTCCGAAGAATTAACAAGAGCAAGAATTTCTCTATAATCTTTTAATATCATCTTCTTTAAATCTTTTTGATAGAGATGTCTTAATTGAATAATATATCTTCGAACATCATTAACCTTATCATCTGAGTTTAAACCTCTTGCTTTTCTGTATATTAAATATTCTTTTAAAGTTGTTTTTTCCTTGCTACCAAGAGATTTATAAATGGTTTCAACTTCCCCTTTTTGTAACTTAGGGTATGATTTTAACATACTTTTAAGAAGGATTTAACCCTTTTAAACCTTACCCCATAGGGTTAACAAACTAAAACCCCGCATGGCTCAGTGGTTAGAGCGCCTGGCTGTAGTTAAACAAAAAACTAGGGTGGAGATTCCATATGGAATTACTGTGAAATCTGATAAGCCAAATGTTCAATAGAACCCGGGAAATCCCCAGTTCGAATCTGGGTGCGGGGATTATGTTTTTAATTTGAGATAGTTAAAGGATTTCTGTTTGTTTGAATAAAAAATTAAAAAAACAAATCTATATATACACAAATTCATTAAATTTTTTATGAAAAAGAAAAGATTGAAAAGAAATAAACAAAGAGCAATGGAGAAACATGGAAGTTCACCTACTATGTCTGCTGAACAAAAAGAAGCTCAAAAGAAAAAGAGTGCAATTGACAGGACCAGAACAAAGGCAGTATTAGATAAAGCAAAAAAGAAATAATTTTATTCCCCCAACTCTCTCGGCGTGGGCATAATCCTTCCCCTCATAAAACCCCCACCATCCCAAAAACACTTTCCCTAAATAATCTTTCACATATAGATATATTTAAAAACTAATTTTTTCTTAAAAAGGCAAATAAAAAGAGGTTAATAAAAATGGACAAAGAGTTTGCTATA
>Ga0307991_1003468_pt1 | contig 10215 bp, 9 predicted proteins | sample EllFjometagen131_FD_203146 | JGI IMG/M metagenome (GOLD analysis project Ga0307991, IMG submission 203146) | Marine microbial communities from Ellis Fjord, Antarctic Ocean - #131 | ecosystem: Environmental > Aquatic > Marine > Unclassified | place: Southern Ocean | collected 2014-10-08 | reverse complement strand
TAATCCCTACTAGATGTGCATGCAGAACCGAAAAAATAATCGCCGTAATCATTATTGCCCACAAAACACCAAATTTTTTTTTGATCGCTCCGTACATAAATCCTCTAAAAAATATTTCTTCCGCAACCGGACCGAAAACTCCCGCAAAAATTATTGAAACCCATAAAACACTAGTTTCTTTTTCTTTCATAAGAATTTCCACTACAGGTTGAACCGGCGGCGAATATCCTATCCATTTTATCACAAAAAAAGTAACCAGCATTATTGTCGCTAAAACCGGGAGCAGTGCGACATATCCATATATTGCGTAACAAATATTTGGAAAAATATTTTTTGCAGTTATTCCTACAGTACTCAATGACTGCCCATACTTTTTTTTAACAAAATAACAAACAACCCATATCCCGACAATGTTTATTAAGGCCGTATTAAGGACCATCTCCATGTTCCGGTTATTGCTTACTGGAAATATTTTATAAATAAACCCTTCAATAATAATAAACGCATATCCAAAAGACAAAAAGATCAGAGCCACGCGAAAAACATCTACAATATTCCATCGCGGCTTCTCATACACTAACCCTGGTATTTTTATTGTTTTTTTTTGTATCCTACGGTTTACGATACCCGCATCTACCAACATCCCAAGAAAAATAATAAAAATAATAAATAAATTTAAGAACGCTATAAATCCATACAAAAGCGGATCTTCATGATAAAGTGTTTTTATTTTTTCCTGTCGATTTTTTATTTCATCTTCATCAAAGAGAGTACTCTTTTCTTCCGTTTTTGTTTCTGCCCCTGTTAAAGACACTTCTGTATTTTTTGAAGACATCCACCCGGCAAAAACAAAAACATTCACTAAAATAACAAAAAGTAAAAGCACTGTATATAACTTGTTATTCTTGATAAGCTTGAAAAATCTATTCATTATTTAGCATATATTTCAAATAATAAAAATTACCATGCCCGCATGTTCTAAGCGGGAACCTTATAAAAATATTTTCATATAATCCCGGATATTTTGCTCCGAAAAATTCCGGGATGACAATTGAGGTGCCAGCACTAACACCTAAAACCTATCACCTAGCACCTGTTCTTTACCCCACCATATCCATTTTCCTTAATCTGAAACGCGCGCCATGTGCTTCCGCCAAGCTACGGCATTTAACCACGCCTTCTTCACCTATAACATCCACACACGTAATTTCAACTTCTATTTCCTGTTTAACACAATCATCGATAAACCCCAAAATAGAACCAAAAGTCCCATCACCAAAGACAGGCTTACATAAACGCTTAAATCCAGCATCGTCAAAAGCATTCATACTTACAGAAACCTGATCGATCAGCCCCTTTAATTCCAAAGCAATACTTCTAGCATATATTAAATTCCCTTCTCCATTGGTTGTAAGCCTTATCCTGCAGTTTTTTTCTTTCAAATATTGAGCGATCTTTTTAATTGCTGCCAGCCTTAAGGTAGGCTCACCGTAACCGCAAAAAACCACTTCCTTATAATCTTTAATGTTTTTCAACTCATCGATCACTTCTTCTACCGTGGGTTCCCCTAAAAGTCTAAGATTGTGCCCCATGACAAAATCAGATTCTTCTCTTGTACAAAAAGTACATCTATTGGTACATCTATTGGTGATATTTAAGTATAAAGAATCCCTGATCGAATATGTTATTCTTGCTTTTTCTTTCAAGCCCAATTTAAAAAGGTAATTTGCATTATGCGTTGTTACCCGCGCAATATCTTCACAACTGATCCCATATAAATTACTAAGAACATCCAACAACAATTTTACATTTGCAGGCTCATTTCTTCTCCCCCTGTACGGAACAGGAGTGATATAAGGTGAATCCGTTTCCAATAAAAGTCTTTCAATGGGAACATGTTCGATCTTTCTTCTTAGATCATCCGCTTTTTTAAACGTAATATTCCCCGTAAAGGAAACATAAAAACCAAGAGACAATACTTCTTTTAAAAAGTTAACACCTCCAGAAAAACAGTGGAATACGCCTTTTAGCCCGGCTCCATTATTTTCCCTTAAAATATCAAGAAAATCCTCATCCGCACTTCTATTGTGCATTATTAAAGGTAAATCCGTCTCTCTGGCTAACTTCAGACATTTTTTAAGAAGTTTTTTTTGATTTTCAGGAGATGAATTTTTTCGGTAATAATCCAACCCAACTTCCCCTATTGCAACAACTTTATCACTAACCGTTGATATTTCCTTCAACGTTTCTATGCTTTTTTCATCGGCATTATCCGCAGAATGCGGATGTATACCACAAGCAATATAAATTTCATCATATTTTTTAGATATTTCAACCGCTTTCCGGGTACTTTCAATATCTATGCCGGGGACTATCATTCTTATCACCCCGGATTCAACGGCATTTTTAACAACCTGTTCTAGATCATTATCATAATCCGGAAAATACAGATGACAATGTGTATCGACTAATTGCATATCTCCTCCATGTTAAACGCATCGTAGGGCCAAGTCTTGTACCTGCCCAATATATTATTTTGGGCACCCACAAGGGGCGCCCCTACCAATTAGCATCCTCTCGCTCCTCAATAACTTCTTTTTTTTAACTACACCCCCTGAATATCCTCCAATAGAGCCATTCGACGCTATCACCCTATGACATGGCACCATCGGAACATAAGGATTAATCGAAAGAACTTTCCCTACTACTCTTGAAGCTCCGGAGGACCCGCACTTATTCGCTACCCATTTATATGAACGCGTTTTTCCTAGGGGAATATCTAGTGTCACAATAAGTACTTTTTTTTGGAACCGTGTAAGATCTTTGTTTTTTCGTATTTTGTTTACTAGAACCTTCTTTTTCATAAACATCAAAATACCGGAACAGTTTTTATCTTCACACTATACTTCGACAGACAAACTGTCCCGACCTTAATGTAGGGGACGCAGATCTGCGTCCCCTACGATTATATATTCACTATTTAATCCGAGGAAATATAGGATCGCCTTTAGCAGTTTTTATGCCTGCAGCGAATCTCCTCCAATTTCCGGTTTCTTTTTTATCAGCAAACTCTTTTGAAACGATTTTTTCATCAACAATATCTCCCAATCCAAGTTGTTTCCAAATTTTACCGGAAGTTTCCGGCATAAACGGGGCAATAGTTATAGCGACGACTCGCAAAGCCTCTAAAATATCCACGATGATCATTTTTATTGATTCGGTATCATTTTTTTTTGAATATTCCCAAGGCGCAGATTCTTCTATATATTTATTCGCAACGCCAACTACACCCATTATTTGTTCAAGAGCTTCTTTTAACCGCAATGAAGAATTTTCAATATATTCTTTAACTGCCGGGATAAGAACACAAACAGCTGATTCGATCTTTTTGCTACGCACTTTTTGATCTGAATCCGTTTTATCTTCATCCACAGAAGGCACTATCCCTTCAAAATATTTATCAACCATCGTAAGGCTCCGGTTAAGAAGATTACCAAGATCATTGGCAAGATCGCTGTTATACATCGAAACAAGAGCATCTTCCGAAAAAACACCGTCAAGACCAAACCCTATTGCTTTAATTAAAAAATATCTAAAAGGATCCAGCCCGTATTTTTCTTCCAACGCTAAAGGGTCTACAATATTTCCTTTAGATTTAGACATTTTTTCATCCCCCATTTTCCACCAACCATGTGCAAAAATTGTTTTAGGCATCTCCATGCCAACGCTTTTAAGCATTACAGGCCAATACACAGCATGATGCCGGAGTATGTCTTTTGCTATAATATGAAAATCTGCCGGCCAGAATTTGTCTCTAACATTACATGCCTCCAAACCTGAAATATAGTTTATGAGCGCATCGAACCATACATACACTACATAGCTTTCATCAAACGGCATTTCTATACCCCAGGACATTCTTTCTTTTGACCTGGAAACACATAAATCGTTAAGTCCTTCTTTTAAAAACCCAAGAACTTCATTCCTTCGGCAATCAGGTTTAATAAAATCAGGATTTTCCTTTATGTGTTTTTCAAGCCATTTTTGATATTTACTCATACGGAAAAAATAGTTTTTTTCTTTGATCCTGTCTAGTTTTCTTTTACAATCCGGACATACGCCCTCTTCTGCCTGTGTATCCGTCCAAAAGGTTTCACAAGGGGTGCAAAACCATCCGTCATATTCGCCTAAATAGATATCATCGTTTTCCTTCATTTTCGTCAAGAAACCCTGGACAACTTTTTTATGAACTTCATCAGTTGTTCTAATAAAATAATCATACTTTATACCAAGCTTTTTCCAGGTTTTTTTGAAATTCGTCACAATCTTATCCACAAACTCTTTTTCCCGGCCCTTCCCAAGCCCTGCCTTTCGACTGGCTTCTTCTATCTTTTCTCCATGCTCATCAGTACCTGTAAGAAAGAAAACTTCCTTTCCCGTTAATCGATAATACCTTGAAAGCGCATCTACAATAATCTGCGTATAGGCATGCCCAATATGAGGATTCGCATTAACATAATATATCGGCGTCGTAATATAAAACTTATTTTTTACCATCTTCTTTTTTCACCTCGTCATCTATTTTTATCTGTTTTATCTTTCCTTCGCCTAAATTAACTGTAACAATACGCTTTAAAAGATTGACTTCAACAACTCTTCCTTTTCCAAAACTGGTTTTTATTTCTTTACCCACTTTAGGCATCCCTTTACAATATCCTTCATAACTTTTGTATTCGTAACCCAAACAGCACATAAGCCGTCCACATAAGCCTGAAATTTTAGACGGATTAAGCGGAAGGCCTTGCACTTTAGCCATTTTAATGGTAACTGGATTAAAATCTTTTAGAAAGGAAATACAGCATAACTTTCTTCCACAAGGTCCGTGTCCACCAAGCATTTTCGCTTCATCTCTTACCCCGATCTGCCTGAGCTCTATTCTTACACGAAAAATACTGGCAAGGTCTTTTACTAGATCACGAAAATCAACTCTATTTTCGGAAGTAAAATAAAAGATGATCTTTGAACGGTCAAAAGAATATTCCGCATTTACGAGTTTCATCGGAAGATTATGCTGACGTATCTTATCAACACATATATTCATAAGTTCGCGGCTTTTTACCTTGTTCTTCTCAATTTGATTTTCATCCCACGGGTTCGCCTTTCTAATAATTTTTCTTGGAGTTTTATCCTGCTGTTCACCCTTTTCTCCTTTATTAGGATCAATAACCTCTCCGTATTCAAGTCCTCTGTCCGCCTCAACTATAACCTTATCCCCCAATTCAAATTTCATGCCGTTAGCGATAAAATGTCTCACTTCGCCGACTGCTCTGAGCTTAACACATATCTTTTCTTCATTATTTTGTTGATTCATTAGCTCTCTTCACTTTCCCGGAATATGTTTATCCCATTAATATGCCCGGCAAAACCCGCGATACGATCTTCGGGTTTGCATTACCAAACAATGCTTTTTTTACTTTAATCAATTCGACTACAATTTTATAAATTTTTTCTGCATTATATTTACTAAAATGCCTATATATTCCCGTTTGGAAAAAACTTCTATCTAATACTTTTGCGGAATATCCTTCAATCCCGAACAAAACATCTCTCAGGAACATTATCACCATTTCAATATCTTCAAACAGAACATCTCTGTTTTCACTGTCCCAGTTCAAACAATACGGCGCTTCTTCCTTCACAATATCTTCTATTAAAGAAATAAGTTCTTTTTTGCGCGCTAGAACACCCTCTTCAACCATTTTTAATGCTGTCCCCGGTGATCCTTGCGAAAAATATGAGAGAACTTCAATACTACTAGGCTCCAAATCAAGGTTTTTAGTTACAATATCCGTTGTCTCCTTTATTGAAAGAAATGAAAATCTTACTTCAGCACATCTCGAAACTACGGTCGGCAATAACAGCTCTTTTTTGTTGGTAATAAGCACCAAAATAGAATTGCCAGGCGGCTCTTCCAGTACCTTCAAAAGAGCATTCTGCGCTTCTTCTGTCATCAAATGAGCATCTTCAATAATACCAGCATTTAAAATAGCCTCGTACGGTTTAAGATTCATTGAGTCTCTTAAACTACGAATGTCATCAATTTTAATACTTTTATTTTTCTCAGGTTTTATCCAGTGAATGTCCGGATGTTCCGAAGCAGCTATACGTTTACATACCGGACAGGTTAAACATGCCATATGTTCGGCATCCTTTTCAGGGCACAGTATAGACAGCAAAAAAGCTTTTACTGTAAGTCCCTTTCCTACTCCATCCGGACCGGAAAATAAATAGCTCTTTGAAAAACTTAATTTTTTTAAACTATTGGATAATAGCCGAACAGCATTACTCTGTCCTTTTATTTCTTTCAATGAGATCATCGACTTCTTCTTTAATTAATTTGTATGTATCTTCTATAGTTTCTTTAACCTTGATCACCTTGATCCTGCCGGGTGATTTTTCCGCAAGTGCAAGATAACCGCTACGAACTCTCTCATGAAAATCCTTTTCTCGCTTTTCCATTCTGTCAGGACCACTATTTTCATTAGCCCTATTAAGCCCGATTTTCACATCAATATCCATCAAAATCACAAGATCCGGGACTATCCCGCCTGTGGCTTTTAAATCAACCGTTTCGATTGTTTCCATATCCATGCCCAGACCGTATCCCTGATACGCAAAAGTCGCCGTATTGAACCTGTCACATAAAACTATCTTTCCTTCTGCCAGGGAAGGATTAATAACTTCTTCCAGATGCTGTGCTCTATCGGCTTCAAAAAGAAAAAGTTCACTAATAGCACTAAGCTGAATTTCGTTTTTTTCTAAAAGAATATTTCGGATCTTACTTCCGAGAGAAGTCCCTCCGGGTTCAGCAGTATACACGACTTCAAACCCGCATGAAACAAGCTCCTCATATAAAAATTTTGAATGGGTACTTTTCCCGCTTCCTTCTGGTCCTTCGAAAGTTACAAAAAGTCCTTTACTTAATTTTTCCGCCATACCGGTCCTTCCGGAGTATCCTCCACAACAACTCCTTTAGACAAAAGTTCGTCACGTATTCTATCTGATCCCGTAAAATCTTTTCTTTTTCTGGCTTCTGTCCTTAAAACAACCAATTCCTCAATATCTCTAACAACTCCTGCGTCAAGATCTTCCTTTTTTAATAATATCCCAAATAGCCCCGTATACCTGACCACAAAATCTCTTATGGCTTCAGTAATCAATGTTTTTTCAGATATACTTTTTTCTTCATCGGACAAGATATCATTACCTCTTTTTACTGCCTCAAAAATTGATGAAATCGCACCGGAAGTATTAAAATCATCGTTCATACTTTTCTCAAAATCTGTTCGCAAAGTATTAACAATAACCTCTGCTTCAACAAGCACACCCTTCTCAACGTTTTCTTCTCTCTTTCCTTTTCGAAGCCGTTCAACTTTATCTAAAAATATCATTATTCTCTCTTTGGCTTTCTGGACCTCCTCGATTTTTTCATCGCTGTAATCGATCGGACTTCTATAATGACTGTTTAAAAATATCAATTTTATCAGGTCCATATCTTTATGCTTTTTAAAAAAATCATCGATCGTAATAAAGTTCCCCAAAGATTTAGACATCTTTTCACCATTCACAGTCAAAAGACCGTTATGGATCCAAAAATTGGCAAAAGTGCCTCCTGTTGCTGCTTCCGCCTGGGCTATCTCATTTTCATGATGCGGAAATATAAGATCAATACCCCCGCCATGGATATCAAATTGATTGCCCAGAATATTCGTACTCATCACGGAACACTCAATATGCCACCCCGGACGCCCTTTCCCCCATGGACTTTCCCAGCATGGTTCTTTTTTTTTCACTGTCTTCCACAAAGCAAAATCCAGCGGGTGTTTTTTATTTTTATCTATTTCTTTGCGAACGCCATGCATCATCTCTTCTTTATCCTGATTGGATAATTTTCCGTATTCTTTAAAATTCTCAACACTGAAATATACATTGCCGTTGGACTCATATCCATATCCTTTATCGATAAGCACCTGTATAAAATCGATCATTTGTTCTATACATTCAGTGGCTTTAGGCTCAATAGTTGGAGCTTCAATGCCGAGTTCCTCCATCCTTTGGCGATAAACATCCAAATATCTAAGGGCAACTTCTTTTACCTTTTCTTTTAGCATATCTTCCGTACATATTTCTGATAAATTCTCAATTTCCTGTTTTGCCTTATTTATTATTTTGTCATCAACATCGGTTACATTGCGCACAAACTGTACTTCATAATCCAAATATTTAAAATAATTTCTTATCACATCAAAAACATATGCACTTCTCGCATGGCCGATATGCGGAACGTCATAAACAGTCGGCCCACATACATACATATTTATTTTCCCGGGTTCGATCGATTTGAATTCTTCTTTTTTTCTAGTAAGCGTATTGTATATTTTCATCTTTCCCTTTCACGCAACTCATTATTCGAAGCAGAGTCAAAATGTCATCACTCACTTTATTCGCTAGAGTCAAAGAGTCATTGCTCTTTCAATTTCTTTGTCATTCTAAGTCCACCGACAGTGGGCAAAGTATCTAATAGTATAAAATTTTCTAGAGATCCTTCGCTACGTACAGGATGACAATACTATAACAGCATCCTGTACAACCCTACCGATTACTGATTACCAATCACCAATAACCATCTGCCTGTCTCCTGTCCTCTGTCCCCAGTCTCTAGTCTCCTGTCTCCTGTCTATCATGATAATCCTCAAGTTCCGATTCTATATGATCGATTTCATGCTGCAATTTTTCCAAAGCCTGCTGCAATGGATCCGGCAATGAGCTATGATCCAAATTGACCCCTCCAGGTATTCTTTGGCCCTTTTTTTTTGCAATACGTCCCGGCACCCCCACAGCAGTTGAATCATCAGGAACCTCTCTCAGCACAACAGCATTAGAACCGACCAAAACATTATTCCCGATCTTTATATTTCCAAGTACTTTTGACCCAGCACCAACAACAACATTATTACCCAGGGTAGGATGCCTTTTCCCTTTTTCTTTACCAGTCCCACCCAAAGTTACACCCTGAAACAATGTAACATTATTCCCAACTATAGCAGTTTCTCCAATAACGACTCCCATACCGTGATCTATAAAAAAACCTTTACCGATTTCTGCGCTGGGATGTATCTCAATTCCCGTAAAAAACCGAGCGATCTGCGAAAGTAATCTGGGAAGAAACGGTAAATGCATTTTCCTTATAACATGCGCTATACGGTATACTATCAAAGCATGTAATCCAGCATACGTAAAAATTATTTCGAAATAACTTGTCGCTGCAGGATCTCTTTCCATAGTAGCCACTAGTTCTTCTTTAAAGAAAACACGTACAAACAAATAGAAAAGAACAATAAATCCAGCAATAAAATAAAAAATGTTTAACATACAAACCATATCGACCCCTTATTTTGTAGTGTCAGAGTATCAGAGTGTCAAAAAACAACTTTGATACTTTGACACTAGCGAACAAAGTGAGCAATGACACTTTGACACTTCTTATGACACTTCCTTTTACGTCTTCTCTTTCAATAACACCGTAGCATACGCCGCAATGGCTTCACCTTTACCAATATTTCCCATTTTTTCGGCAGTTTTACCTTTTAAATTTACTCTATCTTCCGAAGCTTCCACTATCTCGCCAAGTTTTTTTACAATTTCATTTTTATACACACTTATCTTCGGCTCTTCGGCAATAACAATACAATCAAGATTTTCGAGCGTATACCCTTCTTTTTTCATTATATCAGTAACCGAAGATAAAAAACCTGTGCTTTTAGCATCCTTGTATGAAGGATCTGAATCTGGAAACATCATTCCAATATCTCCTTTTCCCATGGCACCTAGAAACGCATCACAAATAGCATGTATAAGTACATCACCATCCGAATGACCTAAAGGTCCTTTTTCAAATGGTATTTCAATGCCGCCTAAAACCATCTTACGTCCTTCAGCCAACTTGTGAATATCGTAACCTATCCCTATCCGCATAATAACGTCTCCAGTCACTAGTTAAACCCGTCATCTCCGCACGTTCCTAGCGAGGATCGCATAAATATATTTTTATTGGTTTCCCGCTTAGCACATGCGGGAATGACAATTCTACGTTCAATCCGATCACTAGTTCTTCCTCTGTACGTTATTATTTCTGTCATTTACATTTTTTTCATT
>Ga0307991_1003461_pt1 | contig 10223 bp, 9 predicted proteins | sample EllFjometagen131_FD_203146 | JGI IMG/M metagenome (GOLD analysis project Ga0307991, IMG submission 203146) | Marine microbial communities from Ellis Fjord, Antarctic Ocean - #131 | ecosystem: Environmental > Aquatic > Marine > Unclassified | place: Southern Ocean | collected 2014-10-08 | reverse complement strand
TCAACTTCCGGTTTAAACATAACTTATAGCTCCTGATTTAATTTTAGTTTTGCGATTTACTCATAGCCCATTTGTAGGATATGTCAAGTTTTTTTATTGGGGTTGGGGGAATTTTTTTTGCTGGGTGATGGCTGGGGGGTAGCCTCTAATTCTGTTATTCGTGCATCAATCTGACCAATCCTTTCCTTCAGCATTTCTGCCTCCCCTCTTAGAAACTCTATCTCCTGTTCTGGTGCTATAGTTGGTGAGAATGGCGGCATGCCCGGCCCTGCAAACATCTCCTGCTGGGGATAATTAGGCTGATAAAATGGAGGAATTGCAGGCCCCGGTCCTCTATACCCCCAATTAGGCGGATAATACGGGGTATTACCCATATTTCCATAGGGGTAATTCCAGGGACCCGCCATAGGATAGCCCATTTCTAATGGAGGCGCACCTGGGTAAAACCCGCCTCCGTATGGATAATTTCTATAAAACATATTTTTCTCCTTAAATTAAAACAAGACGTTATATTTTTTTACTTAGTGTCTGAACGAAAACCTCGAAATATAGTTTTAAAGTTTTGGCCTTAAATCTTCAAGGCTTTGAAATTGCATTGTTTTTTAATCCAAAATCCGCAATCCCTGCCTGGTGGACGGCAGGCGGGGAAAATCTAAATTAGTGCCTGAACTGGCTTTTCGTTCAGGCACTAATTAATTCAAATTACTTGAAATTTTCTCACCTTGAAATTACAGATTTTTATGTTAACACCAAGCTTTTATCTTTTACGGGGTTATAAAATTTACTACCACCTTCTTCCCATGCCTCTGCCACCGCCAAATCCTTTGCCACCGCCAAATCCTCTGCCACCGCCAAATCCTCTGCCAAAGCCATAAGAACCATAAGAATTCGCTGCATATGCAGGATTGTTCATATATGGATTATATCCATACCCTCCATAAGGAGCTGCATAGCTTCCACCATATGGATATCTTTCTGTAGAGGCATACTGTCCTGCGCTATAATTGGGGTTGCATCGTCCTCTAGCACCTCCAGTCATAGGCCCTAATCCCTGGGGACCTGTTCCATCAAATCCTGGCATATCTTTTCACCTCCTTTCTAGTTTTTTATCTATGCTAATTCGGCCACCAAGACTCAAAGACACAAAAAGGAATATGAATTATTCTCGTAAATAGAACACTATAATCTTAGTGGCTTAGTAGCTAAGCTAATATTTTTTTATTTAAAATTAACGCCTCTTCTCCTACCCATTGTCTGACCACGTCTTCTGCCATGTCCTTTGCCCAAGTACCTTCCAGAGCCCGGCATGAGAAATTGAAATAGGTTCTCATCTAAGAATGCATTAAATACATCCTCTACCCTGCCGGATATCCAAGGTATTACCCGAATGTCAACATTCGTTATCATATATAGCAGTGGCATTGATATGGCGCCGCAAATTAGGGTATCTACGCCTAATTCCTTAAGCCTCGTTGCCCTGGCAGGGAAATTAGTCTCACTGATTTCTGTATCAAATCTGGAACATTCTTTCTTGCCTTTTATATCAATAATCAATAATTTTTCTGCTGCATCAAAAACAGGGGAAACCCTGGCATTCCATGTTGGTACGGCAATTCTACCCATAACAGTCCGTTAACCCCCCCCCATTTTATCTATACAGGACAGTATTGAGTTAAGATGCCCTTGAGGGACATCTGCCTCTTGCCTTAAAGATGCAAGGTTTTTTCCTCTTGAGATAATAGGTATTTTCTTGATCAAAATTATCCCGTGATCTTAAAAATATCCGTCTTTATATTTAAAATAATGCATTTCTTAGGCCAAATTAAAGCTCATTTGAAAACATTCTTATCATATTGATTTTTTAAGGAATATTTACGATCTTGTTAAAAACCGTCAAAAAGGTTACTATATATTGTACCTTATTTGAAACATATATTGAGGGCTATGTTCCATAACTGGAACATTAATAATCCCTTATCCGGTTTAAGTTTTCCTTGTTTTTTAAAAAACACTTTATTTTTAAATCTCCCTTTGGATTTATGTTTATTGTTAAGGCACCGGTTTTTTTTAAGCTTAGAGCAGGAATGGAGTTATTTTTTTCTATTTTTTCTTTTTTGATAACCAAATAATTAATAAATAATTTCCCTGACTTTTCTATTTTTTTCTTTTTTATCTCAATCTTTTGTTTATTTAAGAAGACATACCATCCATTAAATGCCAGCCCTACTTCATCATTGCCATATCCTTTTAACTCAACCCCACCAATAATCTTTTTTCCCTGGAGATCAAATATTATCTCTCCCGGGTGAAAATTATTTATAATAAAATTTAGCCTGTTTTTTGAAAGTTTATTGCAGTTTGGCAAAAAAAGGCAGTCAAGTCCCCCTACCTTTTTTTGCCACAGGTATGGACCAATGATACTTCTCCCCTGGCCTAAGCCCTTGCTGCTAAATACATCGTAAGCAATAAGCATGTTCTTTTTTCCCGGATACTTGATGAAAGCAGCGCTTCCTCTCGCCATACTAAGGACTGTTACTTCAAGATTTTTTGTAAATCCGGCTTGATAAATCCAATAACCAATATCAGTACAGCATATAATTAAGAAAAAAATAAAAAATAATCGGCTTAGTCTTGAACGAACTATGTTTATGATCAAAAAGGTTAATATATAAATTAAAAGAATTTCAAAAATGTTAGGCTGGATCACACTAATTGATGCCCAAGGTATATCCGACCAAAAATGCACCAAGTATACTGCTATATTTAATCCAAGTTCACCAACAGCAAGCAATACACCTGCAAGGGCGGACGAAAAAAATAAGGTGACGGCAGAAAGCAAGCCAAAGGGCAACACCCACAACCCTACAATAGGAACCACTGTCAAGTTAGCTAAGAGGGATATAACTGAAAGGCGATGAAAATAATAGGACATTAATGGGATTGTTACAATGGTAGCAGAAGTTGTTACTGCAATAAGCCCTGCCGTATATGATAAAATTGGATTAAATTTTCGACGGCCGCTAAGTAGATCATCTTTATTTTTGATATTCAGCAGCCAAGAAAGTATTAAAGGGGATAGATATAATATGCCTGCAACTGTTATGAAGGATAATTGAAAGGAGGTAGTAAATAGGGCATCTCCATTAAGAGAGAGTACTACAATAGCCGCAATGGAAAGACTGGACCAGACATCCTTTTCCCTGCCTATAATAAAGGACCATAAAAATACAAGAACCATTATCATTGCCCTTTGGGAAGAGACCTGAAGCCCGGTAATTAAACCATACGTTATAACCGGTACAGTTGTTATAATAGCCGCAAGCTTTTTTATATCCACCATTAATGTCAAACGGTAGGACAGAGATAATAGCCACTTTGTAAACTTAAAGAAAAACCATGCAACTAAACCAAGGTGGAGTCCAGAGACAGCCATAATATGACCCACACCGGCCCGATCAAATGGAGCCCTTATCTCGTTAGTGATTTCCTGCCTTTCACCTAAAATAAGGGCCTTGTATATGGGGCATGAATAAAAGGGCAGGTGTGCATTAAGGAAATTTCGCACAGGTCCCCTTGCCCTCTCAAGGGCATTTTCTATAATGCCAAGATCTCCCTTACCCATGGGCACAACATATTTGCCGTTACGGGTGACAGCCATAAAGGAAATTCCGAGGTTCTCCATGTAAAATTTGTAATTAAATCTTCCTGGATTATTAAAATTCTTAAACTCCCTTAATATGGCAGGAAACCGTATTTTGTCTCCTGGTTTTAAGACGCCCCTGTATTTGTATATCTTTAATTGTAGATTGACCTCAATTGCCTTATATTCCTTGGCAGAAAATATTTTTTCACCATGAATAAGTACTTTAGCTATACTTCCTCTAACCTTCGGTTGCCTATAGACTGTTCCCTCAATAATTACCTCTTTGTCCATGTTTGCAACCGGCGGCAATTCCGACAGAGTTGATTTGCCGTGACTAAAATAAATTCCAAGCAAAATAAACACTAAAAGAAACCAATAGTTGCGAACATTGGCTGGGAGTATAAAAGATAGACCTGCAAGTATTATAATGATCAGGGGGAGAAAAAAGACAGGAAGGTAAAATATGTTCAATATATAATGGTCAACGAGTATACCGATAACAGTTGCAAACAATGCGGGGACAAGGGGACGAGAGCGCATAAGACACCATTATGAGTTAATTACGCTGTTTTTTAAACAAGGCTAAATTCTTAATCCATTTTTATTGTAATATGCAATTTTGGTAACATCTCAATAAGTCCGGTCAACTTCAGGAAAAATCCCCCTCAATCCCCCTTTCTCAAAGGGGTAAGATATAGGAATATCCTGCCTTACTGAGAAGTTACCAATTTTGAGAGGTTAAATTTTAAACTTGAAACTGGAAATTTGTTATGAGTACAGCCACAAAGTCACGAAGACTCTTAAATGATACATTATTTCTCATACACAGCAAAAGATAAATCTGTAAATTTCTTTGAGAATTATCCTTCCTTTTTTTTGTAAAATTTTGAAATTCATATTTTTCCTTCGTGACTTAGTGCCCCTGGCCCAGACCTGGCATTGCAAATTTGGTGTTTGATATAAAATTCTTGAAAAAACCAATAACACACATGCAATAAGCTCATTATGTCGCGCAAGGGCAGGCTTAGTGGCCGAACTGTTGATAAACGTCTAATATTTCTCCCGCCAAATCTTTGACCCAAGAAGAGACAACTTTTTATCTATATCTTGATAGCCACGGTCAAGATGATACACGCGAGAAATTTCAGTTCTTCCTTTTGCTGCAAGCCCGGCAAGGATGAGAGATGCACTGGCCCTCAAATCTGTGGCCATAACCTGTGCACCGAATAAATTTCTTTTGCCCCTAACCAAGGCCTGACCTCCGTTAATCTCAATATCCGCCCCCATTCTCCTTAATTCACTAACATGCATGAATCTGTTTTCAAATATTGTCTCCCTTATCATACTCCATCCATCAGCAATGCACATCAATGCCATGAACTGTGCCTGCATATCAGTAGGAAAGCCTGGATATTGAGTTGTTTTAATATCAACACTTTTAATTTCTCCATTGGACCTCACAACAATGTCTTTACCGCTTTTTTCTATCTCTATTCCGCTGTCATGGAGTTTTTTAATAACCGCTTCTATATATTCTTCGCCATACCCCTTTAACCTTACATTCCCATTAGTCATAGCCGCAGCAATTAAAAATGTCCCGGCCTCAACACGATCCGGTATAATGGTGTATTCAACTGGATGCAGTTCTTTAACGCCTGTTATAGTTATAATATCAGTACCGGAACCACTAATTTGCGCCCCCATTTGATTAAGCATGTTTGCCAGATCAACAACCTCCGGCTCTTTAGCAGCATTTTGTAAAACAGTTGTGCCTTCAGCCTTTACCGCTGCCATCATTAAATTTTCCGTACCTGTGACAGTAGATATGTCAAAAAATATATCCGCTCCGTGAAGTTTCTTTGTGTTTGCCACTACATATCCATGCTCTAAAGCTATATCCGCACCCATGGCATGCAATCCTTTTAAATGTATATCTATTGGACGGGCCCCTATTGCACAGCCCCCAGGTAAAGAAATTTTGGCCTTACCCAGTCTAGACAAAAGTGGTCCTAAAACCAGTATGGAGGCCCGCATCGTTTTCACTAAATTATATGGGGCAGTATAATCTTTTAGGTTATCCGAGTTCACTCTAAGCTTCCCCCCATCTTCCTTAAAGGAAACCCCGAAATCCGCTAAAATATTTTTTATAGTAGAGATATCTCTTAATTTTGGTATATTATCTAATGTATGCCATCCGCCGGTCAAAAGACATGCAACAAGAGCAGGCAAGGCAGCGTTTTTGGCCCCGCTAATAGTCACCTCTCCGTTAAGTGGAATTCCTCCCTCAATGATTATCTTATCCATTTGTTCTCTGTGCCTTTATTGCCCTAAATTTTTTTCCATAATCCATAATTTTTTCTATATAATCATAAAATTTTAATGATTCTAATAAAGACAAGGCCTTTTCCGTCTGGTCCGGGGCCATTTCCATCAAAAGCCATCCTCCAGGTTTAAGGTATTCACAGCTTTCCTTAATTATTCTTTCAATGAAATACATCCCGTTTTCATGTCCATCAAGGGCAATTTTAGGCTCATATAGATATATTTCCGGAGACAAGTTTTGAATCATTTCTGTAAGGACATAAGGGGGGTTGGAAATAACCATGTCAAAGTTTTTAGAAAAGGATTGAAAGGGTTTCCAAAGATCACCTTGAAAAAATTTTATTTGACTCTCAACGTTATGGAGTTTAGCATTTGTTTTGGCGGTATTAATGGCCTTAGAAGAGATATCGCTTGCCCATACATCAGCCAACGTAATTTCCTTTGCCAGAGATATGGCTATAACACCACAGCCAGTGCATAAATCTAATATTTTGGGTCTCGAACTTTGAGGTAATAAATTTTCTTTCCTTAGCTTGAGGGCCTCTTCAATAAGAATTTCAGTCTCTGGCCTTGGGATTAGAACGGATGGATTTACTAAAAAATCAAGGGACCAGAACTCTCGATGCCCGGTAATATACTGAAGGGGTTCTCTTTTTAAGCGTCTTTTAACAAGCGATCGAAAACCATTTAGTTCAAATTCATTTAGTGGCCGGTCAAATTCAAGATAAAGATCAACCCTGGTCTTTTTTAATTGATAGCCAAGCAAAACCTCGGCGCAAAGCCTTGGATTTTCAATATCTTTTTCTCTTAATAAATCGGAGGTTACATTCAAAAGTTTCTGAATGATCCACCTTTTTTTAATCATGACAGTTTTGCAGCTTCCTCCTTCTTGGCCTTTGCATTAAAGTAAGCTACAATAGGATCTAATAATAAATCAAGGCTACCATGTAGAATATCATCGAGTCTGTATAATGTCAGCCCTATACGGTGGTCAGTTACCCTCCCTTGTGGAAAATTATAGGTTCTGATCCTCTCGCTCCTATCGCCTGAACCTACCATATTTTTTCGCTCTTTAGAAATTTTGGATTGCTGCTCTTCCATCTGCATGTCTAACAGGCGAGAACGCAGAACCTTCATACCTTTTGCCTTATTTTTATGTTGAGATTTTTCATCCTGACAAGAGACCACTAATCCTGTAGGGATATGGGTAATTCTAACAGCAGAATCTGTAGTGTTAACACTCTGCCCTCCTGGGCCTGAGGATCTATATACATCTATTCTAAGTTCAGAGGGATCAATGGACACGTCTACCTCTTCGGCCTCCGGCATTACCGCCACAGTAACAGCGGATGTATGTATCCTTCCCTGGGCCTCAGTTTCCGGCACTCTCTGCACCCTGTGAACTCCACTTTCATATTTTAATCCACTGTATACCCTTTCCCCACCTATTGATGCAATTATTTCTTTAAAACCACCCAAACCAGTAAGGTTTTTGCTAAGAACATCTATTTTCCATTTTTTTTTCTCAATATAGTAGCCATACATTCTAAAGAGATCCGCTGCAAATAAAGCCGCCTCTTCCCCTCCTGTTCCTGCCCTTATTTCGAGGATAACGTCTTTTTCATCTCTTGGATCCTTAGGTGCCAGTAGAATACCCATCTCGTTTTCAAGCCTATTTAAATCATCCTTCAGGATATGTATTTCTGAATGAGCTAAATCCCTGATTTCTAAATCCGAATCATCAAGAAGACTTTTGGCATCTTCAATTTTTTCTTTTACCTCCTTGTGTTTTCTGAAAATATCTACTATAGGCTTAAGATTAAAATGCTCTTTTACATATTTCTGATAAAGGTCCTTCTGTTGTATAACTTCCGGCTTGCTCAATTCAAATTCCAAATCATTGAGCCTATTTTCTGCTTCTTGAATTTGCGAAAACATTATTCTTTATTCTCTTTTCTCTAACCTATCGATTTTACCGTACTGTACGTTTTGATATTTACGCTTAAATCTTTCTACACGACCCCTTGTATCTATAATCTTTTGTTGCCCGGTATATAAAGGGTGGCACTGAGAACATATCTCCACTTTTATTTCTTTTGCCGTTGAATAGGTCTCGAATTCATTTCCGCACGCACAATGTACGAGTGTCTTTTTAAAGGGTGGGTGAATATCTTTCTTCATATTCCAAATCTCCGTTTATTAAAGATTAAAAGTTAACAAAATACAGTGTATACGAAATTATAAAAATTTACAATTTCTAAGTATATATTATTGATTCATTGACGCCAGGAATTCTTTATTGCTCTTTGTGCCCCTCATCTTTTCTAATAGGAATTCCATGCTATCAACCGTTGTTAGGGGGGCAAGGAGTTTGCGCAATATCCACATACGATTTAGGTCTGCTGAATCAACGAGGAGCTCTTCTTTCCTTGTTCCTGATCGATTTATATCAAAGGCAGGAAAAATTCTCCTGTCACTTAATTTTCTATCGAGGTTTACTTCCATATTACCGGTTCCTTTAAATTCTTCAAATATAACCTCGTCCATTCTGCTTCCAGTATCGATTAAAGCGGTTGCAATTACAGTAAGACTACCTCCCTCTTCAAGGTTCCTCGCAGCCCCAAAAAATCTCTTTGGCCTGTGAAGGGCATTTGAATCGACGCCTCCGGATAAAATTTTTCCACTTGGAGGTACTACGGTATTATAGGCCCTGGCCAAGCGTGTAATACTATCCAATAAGATAAAGACGTCTTTTTTATGCTCAACAAGTCTTTTTGCCTTTTCCAGAACCATCTCAGCTACCTGCACATGTCGCTGTGGAGGCTCATCAAAGGTTGAGCTAATGACCTCAGCTTCTACGGAACGGGCCATGTCAGTTACCTCCTCCGGTCTCTCATCAATCAATAGAACTATTTTGTATATATCCGGGTGATTTTTGGTAACAGCATTTGCGATATCTTTAAGTAACATCGTTTTCCCAGTTCGAGGTGGAGACACTATCAATCCTCTCTGCCCCTTGCCTATTGGATTCATTAAATCCATAATTCTTGTTGAAAAATTATTAGAATCTGTTTCCAGGTTGACTCTCTCTGTGGGGTAAAGAGGTGTCATGTTATCAAATAATATTTTTTCAGCTGCCGCTTGCAGGTCTTCATAGTTAATACTTTCTACCTTTAGTAAGGCAAAATACCTTTCCCCCTCCTTTGGTGGCCTTATCTGGCCTGAGACAGTATCTCCTGTCTTTAGATTAAACCTTTTGATTTGCGACGGAGATATATACATATCGTCAGGTCCTGGGAGGTAGTTAGAATCCGGTGATCTTAAAAAACCAAATCCATCAGGCAAAGTCTCCAAAACACCTCCCCCGTATATTACACCATTTTGCTCTGTCCGGGCCTTTAAAATGCTAAAGATAACATCCTGTTTTCGCATACCACTGGCCCCGTTAATCCCAAATGATTTTGCCAGGTCAACTAATTCACTTATATTTTTCGTTTTAAGTTCTACTAAATTCATGTTTTAACGTACCTCTATAAATTTTAATATATATTCCCCTTTATCTGCCTAATTTTAATGCTAAGGGAGGAAATGGGGTAATAACCCATATAAGTCAAGATAGAATATTTTAATCTTATTTCATTTCCTGGAGATTCTTAGTAAATGATGGCTCTTAAATTGATTTTTGATGATAAAAAGATAAATAACCTTTTTTGAGAGGAATTAATTTTTGTGGATTAATAATCTACTATCTTAATATAATATAGTTCAAATATCGTTCTGTCAAGGTATTTTGTAATATACTTAATAACAAGTCACAATTTTATTACTGATATATGAATAGCTACAAATAATATCTATTTTCGTTTAACCATTCCAGGAAAGTGTTTATGTCATCAGGGAGAGAGGCTTTAAATTCAACATACTTTTTTGAGTCAGGGTGGGTAAATCCCAATAATTCAGCATGAAGCATTTGTCTCTCCACCAGCTTAAGGCATTCTCTAATTTTTAAAGGTTCCTTTTTCCACCACCTTTTTCCATGCCCATAAACAAGATCCCCTACTACAGGATGCCCCATATATGCCATATGAACTCTTATCTGGTGGGTTCTGCCGGTCTTAAGCCGTATACTTAGTAATGAAAAACTATGAAAAAAAGTATCCAGCGCCACCCATTCAGTAATAGACGTCCTGCCGCTTAAAAGAGAAATGCTCATCTCTTTTCTTTTGGTTGGATGCCTGTTAATCGGCAAATTTATTAT
>Ga0307991_1003460_pt1 | contig 10225 bp, 9 predicted proteins | sample EllFjometagen131_FD_203146 | JGI IMG/M metagenome (GOLD analysis project Ga0307991, IMG submission 203146) | Marine microbial communities from Ellis Fjord, Antarctic Ocean - #131 | ecosystem: Environmental > Aquatic > Marine > Unclassified | place: Southern Ocean | collected 2014-10-08 | reverse complement strand
ATAACTGTCAAACCGAAACAAAAATTCAGACCTCCCTGATGCATATATTGCTTAAAGCCACCCAATTTAAAGATGAAAATGCTACCTCTCTAGCCCATGCTGATTGGTTAGCTGAGGCTATAAAATTGGCCGAAGGCCACCATTATAAAAGAGCAAAAATGATGTTGGCCCGACTCTTAAAGCAAGATCCACGAAACACAAAGGGGTGGTTGTGGTTTTCTAGAATCGCAGAAAGCATGAAGGCCGTTGAAATAGCGTTAAAAAATGCAGCCAAGCTTTCACCCGGAGACCAAGAAGTTAGAGAGGAAATTGAAAATTTAGAACTGACGAAAAGCCGTCTTGGAAACGGAGATTTTCGACGATGCCCGTTTTGCTGGTTTCTTTTAGAACGGGAAACCTTCCTATGTATAAAATGCTGTTGCCACTTAGTTATTAACAATCAATTGCTTCGATCCCCTCCGGATGCAAATCAACAAATACTGAACAAAGCAATTGATCGGTATATGAGGGTTATCCATCGCGAAAAGAATGCCATCGCCTATTATTATTTGGGTATGGCATATCTCAATTCTGGAAATTGGGAGGAAGCGCTTACTCACCTTGACAAAGCCGTAAAACTCGACCCAATGAGACAATCTTACTCAAAACAGCTTCAGGCTCTGCTAAATCATATGGCTTCTACAAAACCCATCACCGAACAGAATTATTTTCCTCAGGAAAAGGCATCAGATGACGCTGCTGGAACAGCGCAGAACCTAATTAAAAGAAATAAAATTCTTGTTATTGAAGATAGTTCCACCACTCGCAAAGTCATAGCAATCACTTTAAGTCAGAATGGCTATGAGATTATTGAGGCTACCGACGGACTTGAGGGATTGAGTAAGTTAAATGAGACCAGGCCCGATTTGATCCTTCTGGATATCATTTTGCCCAAAATGGACGGCTATAAAATATTGTCCATCATAAAAGAGAATCCCGAATTTAAAAGAATTCCTGTTGTCATGCTAACAAGCAAAGATGGTATTATCAACAAAGTTAAGGGTAAAGTGGCCGGGTCTACAGCGTATCTAACCAAGCCATTTGATCCCAACCAGCTTGTGGCAACCATCGAAAAGCATCTAAATTAAGATAGAAGGAGAATTTCCCATGAGTAAAATGAAAGTGTTGGTTGTAGATGACAGTCCCACAGATCTAAAACTTATGATTCAACCGTTTTTGAATCAGGGATATGAGTTGGTGACGGCCACAGACGGCGAGGAAGCTCTCAAAAAGGCCGAGTCTGAGCACCCTGATCTGATGGTACTCGATGTAGTTATGCCTAAAATCAACGGATTTAAAGTCTGCCGGCAGATAAAAAGTTCAGCCGAACTCAAAAACATTAAGATTATACTCTTAACCAGCAGGAGCCAGGAAAGCGATAAATTCTGGGGAAAAAAGCAAGGGGCGGATGCTTACATAACGAAACCATTTACCGGAGAGGATTTGCTGTCTACGGCCGCCGGGCTCTTGTAGCTGCAGATTACCGTGAGATAGCTAATTCCCGATTTGGTTTTACTCAATCGACGTATGTCGTTTCCGGAATAGTCGACGGCCTGCATCTGTCAATATCTAACTAATAGTGAGGCTTGGCTGACATGGGTATAATAAAAAAATCAAAAGAAGACTTCAGCCCGACGGCGAAAAGCGGAACGAATCACATCAATCCTTCTTTGGATGATTTGATTGCTGCAATTGACAGGGAAACCCGGGAAATTTCGGTTCCTGAACCAGGCAAAGAAGAATTGTTGGATTTAACCAAGGTGGGTACACCCCTGGATAAGCAATTCATTCTTTTTGCCATGGAGGACACTCAATTTGCGATTCCGCTTTCCAATGCCCTGGAGGTTGGACACCTGCCGGATATTACACCGCTACCTAATTTACCGAAATGGGTTCTGGGTATCAGTAATATTCGCGGCGAGATTATCTCCCTTATAAATTTTAAGGATTTTCTCGGAATTCCTTCATCCGGGACCAAGGGCGATCAAGGGTTTATCATTATATACAATCAGGAAATAAAGGTGGGAATAATCGTGGACAGAGTTATGGGTATTCTTTCTCTGGATCCATTAGATGGCGAAATCCAGAACAATCCCTACAGGAAAGGAGAAATTGCGAATTATATTCAAGGGGCAGCCGTCTCCGGTAAAAACGTAACCAACATTTTTGACATTGACAGGCTTTTATCTTCTTCACGGATGACCGATTTCAAGGCAGATTAAAAAAGGAGGTTTTCATTGTCGAGCCTACCCAAAGTTGAAATGATAAAGGGATTTATCGAAGAAGTTGAGAGTTATATTCCTTCTTATTGATGGATTGGAGTCCCTTAAGGAAAAACCTGATCGACGTGAAGTGCTTGAGGAGACTCATCGGCTGGTGCACACCATAAAGGGAGCATCTTCAATGGTGGGGCTGACCGGATTGAGCCATATCGCATTTCAGATGGAAGAATACCTTGATGACATCATCTCAGGAAAAGAGAATTTCAACGACCAAGCTTTCAATACCATGCATCGAACCATCGACCTGTTCGAAGAATATTGTCACGGATACTTGGATAGCGGTGTGGCGTCCCGAGCCATGCTTAAAGAAACGGCCGTGGCTTTCCGGCGTTTACGAGGACACTCCTCCCGTGAGGATGAACAGACGTTGACAGATCTGCTGGAGTCGATTTCTGAGAATGAAAGACTTGACACCGAAAAAGTCGTTGAATCTGAAAAAGACGATAATGACGACCTCGAGCTAATCCAAGAGATTACCGCACAAACGACTGACTTGGAAGAATTGAATTCTTCATTCGAGTCCGTTGGAGAAAACAATGAAGATCCCGCTGAATCACAACCAGAAAAAGAAACCATCATACCACAAAAAAACACAAATAATGAAATTGCTTCCATGCTGTTGGAAAGCTTCTATGAAGAAGCGGAAGAACATCTTGAAGACCTTGGGCGTTCTTTGAATGCGCTGGAGACTGAAGTGAGGGACACCATTTCTATTTCACCTTCCCTGCATGAAGAAATTCGCCGGATTCGACGATCTGTTCATACCCTGAAAGGGGCTGCAGCAGTTATTGGTTTTCATGATTTTTCAGCATATGCCCATAGCCTCGAAGATCTTTTGGACTGGCTGTATGAAGACACTGAAGAAATTTCCCCGGAAATTGTAAAGGTGCTGGTAGATTCTTCGGATTTGCTGGAACGTATTGTTTCCACGCCACATGTAGCAAGTTGTTCCAAAGCGTACTCACTTAAAAAACAGTACCTGGAGATCATGGGTCAAGACCCGACGGCCCGGAAGACGGATTCTTTAACGCCGAAATCTAAAATTGATCCGGACTCCATAATCAATCTGAAAGAAATTTCACAAGCTGAAGAATCCGCCCAAGAGAACAAAGATCAGGGGGTTGCCGAGGAAACTCTGCCAACGGAAGAGGTTGCGAACACGACCGCACGCTTTACCAATACCCTCAGGGTGGATACGAAACGGGTTGATGATCTTGTCAATCTGGGGGGTGAGCTCATCATCGCTTTGAGCGCATTAGACCAAAAAATGGAGATTTTCAACGAAGCCGTCAATGACATCGAATTAGCCCGTGACAAGCTCAAAAAAATCGCGTCTGATCTGGAAATCAACTATGAAGTAAAAGCCCTCGAAAACCTGAGAACCTTGCATGATTTCACAGCGACTAAAAAAGAAAAAACGTTGCAAAGCGGCAGATTTGATGACTTTGATACGCTGGAACTGGATCGGTATTCGGAGCTCAACCTATTCATCCGCATGTTGAATGAATCCGCCGTCGATGTGGGTGCGCTTCACACCCAGCTTCGAAATCTTCATATTGATTTGGGTAGCAGCCTCACCCGCCAGCGGGTCATTCTCAGTGAACTTCAGGATAAAATGATGAGGGTTCGCATGACGCCGTTGTCGTTCATTACCAATAAACTCCGTCGTACGGTGCGTGAGGTCGCCGGGAATCTGGATAAAAAAGTCAAACTTGTCATCACAGGTGAAAACATTGAGTTGGACAGATTGATCTGGGAGAAGCTTACCGATCCTTTGATGCACTTGCTGAGAAATGCCGTCGATCATGGTGTTGAACCGGAAGAACTGAGGCAGGCTCTGGGAAAGCCGCCGGTTGCCACGGTTAAACTGGATGCTTCCCGGGAAGGAAACCAGGTTGTGATTCGCATCGTGGATAATGGCGCCGGTCTCAACTATCATGCCATTAGGGCTACAGCTCTCAGGATGCAACTTGCCGACAACGTTGAGGAATTATCCGAAGACAAACTGTCCCGTTATATCTTTTATCCCGGATTAAGCACCCGAGCTAAAATCAGCGAAATATCCGGTCGGGGCGTGGGAATGGATGTTGTCAAAAAAAATATCCAGGATTTAAAAGGTGTTATCCGAGTTGCTTCTGAAAAAGGGCAAGGGACCCAATTTACCATTCGAATCCCTTTGACACTGGCATCCATGAAGGCGCTGCTGTTCACTGCAGGCACACAGACATTTGCCATCGCTTTAAACGATATAAGCGAGATAATCCATCTGAACCCGGAGAGTGTTTTAGGACCGTCAAATGATGCCATAAGGCTAAATGACGAAGTATTACCGCTTTTTAACATGTTGGAACTGCTAAATGCCGAATCAGAGTACATTTCGGAATATCCCGTAACGCTGGTTATGGAGTCCCGAGAAAAGCGATACGCACTGGTTATCGATTCCCTGGTGGGCCAAAGAGAGATCGTTATCAAAAGTCTGGGGACGCATCTTCGTTACGTTAAGGGTATATCCGGGGCTACGATCATGGGTGACGGCAAAGTCGTTCCCATTTTAAATATAGATGAATTCATCGGGTCACAAACAGCCACTACCCAAGACGCTGTTGAGGGTGAAAGTCTTATGATCGAAAGACCTCTTGAAATCATGGTGGTGGACGATTCGGTCAGTATCAGACAGGTGGTTTCTCGTCTGATGGAGGATCAGGGATGGAAGGTGAAAACAGCCAAGGACGGTATTGATGCTCTGGAAAAGCTCAGAGAAAGCCGACCGGATCTGATCGTGCTCGACATCGAAATGCCCCGTATGAACGGTTATGAATTCCTGGGGGCACTCAAGGCGCAGTCCGGTTACGAGGATATTCCGGTGGTTATGCTAACTTCAAGGACGGCAGCCAAGCACCGCGAAAAAGCTAAGGCCCTGGGAGCTAAGGGCTTTGTGGCCAAGCCTTACAATGGTGATGAATTAATTCGCCTAATATACCAGCTGACTGGCAGAGGGATAGAATAATTTGCCTCTGCTATTTGGCGGGCAAATTTTATCCTAAAATTCCAGCCGGTGTGATCAATTAACTCTAAAGTATGGTTGGGTGATGAAAAGAAGCACAATATCTGATTTCACACGCGTGGTGGTGGCCGATGATTCCCCTTTTATTTGCCGACTGCTCACGCAATATCTGGAATCAGATCCATTGATAAAGGTAGTAACGATAGTGCAAAATGGAAAAGATGCCCTGAAGGCTGTCAGAGAGCTCAAACCTGATGTCCTGACACTGGATTTGAATATGCCGGTTTTAAACGGTTTTGGAGCCCTGAAGAAAATCATGGTTGAATATCCAACATCGGTGATTCTCATCAGTGGTGTAAGCAAAAAGGCCGCCCAGATGACTAGATATGGCCTTGAACTCGGAGCCGTGGATTATATCCTGAAATATATACCGGGGAAAGCGATTCCGCCGGATTGTCTGCGAAGTGAGATCATCGCCAAAGTCAAGGCAGCTGCAATGGTAAAGGCCATAATACCGAACCCGTCAGCTTACACGGACCCGGTCAATAAGCCCATAACCGACAAAAAGCCGGCAGTTCCGGGGCCGGATACTGCCAGGGTTTCTGCCGCAAATCGGGAGCTTTCTCATTTGATTGTTATCGGCGCATCGACCGGAGGGCCGCTGGCAATAAAAGAACTGCTGCTTTTTTTGAGCAATGATTTTTTCTTTCCCATTGTAATTGTCCAGCACATGCCGGATAGGTTTACAGCGATTCTGGCAAACCATCTTAATCAGCAGTTCTCATTTTGCGTAAGGGAAGCCTCCCAGGGAGAATATCTGGCACCGGGTGTTATTTTGGTAGCTCCGGGGGATAGACATCTCCTCATATGTCCCGATCGCAGTATTAACCTTACTATGAAACCGGCAGTAAACGGTTATCGTCCTTCCATTGATGTGACCATGGAGTCGGCCGCACGGGTATACGGTTTACATGTAACAGGGATCCTTCTCTCAGGAATGGGAACCGACGGTGCAAAGGGATTGGCAGCCATCAAACAAAATTACGGTGCCACCTATGCCCAATCAAAAGAAACCTGTGTGATTGACGTCATGCCCTATACTGCCATTAAAAATGGGGTTGTCCAGCAGGTGGGCTCACCGGCAGATATCGCCCATTGGCTTAACGAGGGATTTAATCGTCACTAGGAGGAAAATGGTGCAAAAAATGAAAGAATTGCTGCTTTTCCAGGTGGGAGCAATGCAACTCGGCATGGATCTGTCGTCAGTCAGGAGCATACAAGGCGCGCCGGGTATTGCTTCAAAGCAGGCAGTAAAACACAATCGGTTTGTCTCAACGACAGAGGATCAGGATGTCTTGCTTTATAATCTCCTGGCCATTCTGGGGAATGAAAATTCTTCGGCCAATTCCGAAAATGAGAAACTGATCGTGGTTAACGCTCAGGACCGGCCGGTGGGACTGGTCGTCGAACGTGTCGATGGGGTGCTCAAGGTGGGCAATGACCGGATTGAACTGCTTTCACCCATCTTCCAGGGCCCCGCCCTGTCATGTTTTCCTAGTGTGCTCAAACATGAAGGTAGGCTTGTTTTGCTTTTGGCCCCTCAAGGTATGGTGGATATCGCTCAGCAAAGGAAAAAGTCTCAAGATCTTAGGGAGAGCTTGAATTCAAAAAACAAAGATGGCAGTGCATCAAAGCTCAAATCCGCCGACACGGTTATTAGCAGAGATGATACTGAAGTCACATTGGATTCCTTCTTTGCAAAATATGATCATAGCGAGCAGGATGAGTTACCAAAAACAGAATTGCCGCAATCCAATACCATCTTTTCTGCCAAAGAACCCGACCCTGTAATACAACAGAGCATGCCGGCAGAAGTTGTCTATACAAAATGTGATGAAATAGGAATGAAACCAGAGCCCCATATGAATTCCGGAAGGCCTAAGTAATGCAGAAAATTAGTCATACAACAGCCTCGATTCAAAAGGTACTCACTTTTGCTGTGAAAACCCCGAAGGTTGAGGACCGGCAGGTTTATTTTTTATTCAGCATAAGGCAGATGGAAGATATTCTTATGGAGACAGTGGTAACACCAGTTCCCTTTTCACAGCCGTATCTCAAAGGTATTGCCCAATGGCACGACACTGTCGTGCCGGTTATTTCTCTGGAGGAGTGTCTGGGACTGGAATATTCAAATAACCGGAAAGATACCCGACTGATTGTGGCTCGGGTTCCGACAAAATATGCCGATCAGTTGAGTTACTACCGAATTATGCTGCAGGTGGTCCCTCCCATCCGAATACTGGCGCTGCCGATTGATTGTGACCCCGTACCCCATGAATGGATTCCCGCAAGACATTTGGTAAGAGGCGTCTATGAGTGGGAGAACAAATTTCTGGTGGTTGCGCATATGGAAAAAATTCTGGATGGGGCTATAGGTGATAGCCGTGAAAAACCAACGGCTTCATATTAGATGCAATTTTAGACTAGCTGGGGATTGGACCGCATCGGCTCCCGGTGGGGAAAAGAAAATTATGGCCTGCCCTTGGCTGAAGGCTTCTAGGGGGACTATGATTGAGAGTGATTCAAGGTCCTTATAATTAAAAGGAAAAATAAGCATGTATAAAAAGTCAACATTGGAACACGGCCTGAGAGTTGTGACCGAAAAAATGCCGGGGCAGCGCTCCATCTCTATGGGTATCCTGATAAACGCAAGTCCCAGAGACGAGACTGCGGAGCAAAGCGGGCTGGCACATCTAGTAGAACACGCCATGTTTTGCGGTACCAGCAGCCGGAATGCTACTCAAATTGCCCGGTTGATGGATGAGGCCGGCGGCCATATGGGGGCCTTCACCGCCCGGGATTATACCTGTTATTCCGCCACAGTCCTCGATGATTATTTTACTTACGCGTTGGATCTGTTTGGTGACATCCTTTTAAACTCAATCTTTCCCCAAGAAAGTGTTGAGAGGGAAAAAAATGCCATTTTACGAGAAATAGAAGCCGCCGGCGACAGACCGGCCGAGCGAGCTCACGATCTTTTGAAAGCCTTTGCCTGGATCGATCATCCATTGGGGCGTTCCATCGCCGGTAGTCTCGGTACGATCACGTCCCTGACCAGGGAAGACGTAATCTATTTTGTAAACGAACATTATCTTCCAAATCGTATCATCGTTTCGGCCGCGGGCAACATCAATCATGATGATTTCGTCGCCCAGGTGCGTGACGCCTTCTGGCGAATGATGGAACAAAATCAACCGGCAACCCACAGCGTACCCAACTACCAATCCGGCGTAACCGTGGAACATGTGCCTGTCTCGCAGGTCTATTTTGCCCTGGGACTGAAGCTTTGCCCCTATGCCGATCTGGACCGTTATGGATTGCATGTGCTCAATAATATCCTTGGGGGGGGCATCAGCTCACGGCTGTTTCGCCGGGTGCGTGAAAAACGCGGGCTGGTTTATCACATTGGCTCAGAATATCATGCCTATTGCGATGACGGAATGCTGGTGGTTGAAGGTTGCACGGCTGCGGAGAATATCCTCCAGGTATTGCACATGGTCTTGGATGAGCTTTGGAAATTGATTTCAGCAAAAGAACCCGTAGATGAAGAAGAACTCTGGAAAGCGAAGATGCAAATCCGGGGGCAACATCTCATCTCCGGAGAAAACACCAACATCCGTATGAACCGGTTGGCTGCTCAGGAGTTTTATTTTGGAAGACACATCTCGGACCAGGAAATTCTGACGGAAATAGACGACATCCACGTTCAAAAGTTACAGTCGCTGGCCGATGAGATTTTACGGGACGCGCTCAGTCACGCAACGATCGCTGTTGTCGGACCGGAAGCGCACAATCACTATCAGATTTCATCTATTAAAAGACTATTAGATGATCATCCTTAAAACCACAAAAGAAGGGGGTGATTTAATGAGCCTTGATCCTGCCGTTAAAAAGAACTGGATCGATATTCAAAAGCAGCACCATGGACCAGTGAATGCCATTGGACTCAAAATTGATTCCAAGGACGAAAGGACAATGAAAGTATGGAAAGAGGAGGGTATTGATCAATTTATTAAACGTTAACCTTTAAACTCAGGAATGGAGGGCCGGGAATACATACCCATCCGGCCCTCCAACCCCTCTGGGCCGTAACAAGTAGTGGGTTGATTGAAGTTTTTTTCCGGCCGGAGATTTTTTCTTCCTTGGGGGCGAAGGATTTTCCGGACGGAAAACAGCAATAAAAGAAGGAGAGTAACAATGGTCAGCGCAAAAATTCTGGTGGTAGAGGACAGCCCGACTTATCTGCGCCAAATAGCGGATCTGCTGAAGGGAGAGGGATTTGATATCATCACTGCCGTTGATGGCGAAGATGCACTGGAAAAAACTATCAGAGAAAATCCGGATTTGATCGTCCTGGACGTCATTTTACCTAAAAAAAACGGCTTTCAGGTATGTCGCCAGTTAAAGACATCACCTGAGACCCAAAACATAAAAGTTCTCATGTTGACCAGTAAGTCTCAGGACAGCGATCGCTTTTGGGGACTGAAACAGGGAGCGGATGACTATATGACCAAGCCGTTTGATGATATCGAACTGGTCGTCAATGTCACTAAATTGCTTGCGGTTCATTAAACGTCTCGGAGAACAGAAAAGAAGTTGTTGGACAAACCATTAGTATATTTGAGTCAAAATTTGAGTCAAAAGACAACATAAATTTTGAACGGGAGGTTTTTTATGGAAAACACAAAAGTATCCTCTAACCGATCGGCGAAATGGGGAGCCGGTGCTATGGGTCGACTGATCAAATTGAAGCCGTTTGCGGCTGTGGGGAAAAGCATCCGTATGAAATTGATGGTATCAATTCTGTCCCTGGCTCTAATCTCAATCATTGCCATAGGTA
>Ga0307991_1003459_pt1 | contig 10226 bp, 1 predicted proteins | sample EllFjometagen131_FD_203146 | JGI IMG/M metagenome (GOLD analysis project Ga0307991, IMG submission 203146) | Marine microbial communities from Ellis Fjord, Antarctic Ocean - #131 | ecosystem: Environmental > Aquatic > Marine > Unclassified | place: Southern Ocean | collected 2014-10-08 | reverse complement strand
ATCACCAATTGTTTTACAGGATAAATCAGGGGTTATTGAAAATTTGAATAATTTAAAAGATACAGATAATGATGGTTTGTCAGACTATGAAGAGAGATATGTTTATGGCACTAGTCCTTATTTGAGTGACACTGATAGTGATGGTTTATCAGATTATGAAGAAATTTCTTCCGGACAAGAGCCTTTGTGCGTTGGAAATGATTGTAATGAAAATCCAGAAGAGGTCGATAATTCAGATTTTTTAAAAGCTGGATCTCAGATAGAAATGACTTTAGAAGAGTTAAAACAATCTTTAATTGATTCTGGTTATCCGGCTTCTGAAGTTGAAAAATTAAGTGAGGCGGATTTAAATCTTATTTACCTAGAAGTGCAAAAAGCAATAAATAATGAGGATTATACTTTTACGGGTTTAGATACTGATTCTAAAAATGAGGAAGACTACGTTTTTACAACAGAAGAATTAGAACAATTACAAAATTTATCTATTGATCAGATAAAGCAAATTTTAATCCAAGGTGGCGCAACTACCGAACAATTAGAATCTGTCTCTGATGAAGAGTTAAGAAGATTATATACAGAAGCTTTACAAAGTTTATAATTTTAAAATAAATTTCATGATATTTTCGCAAAAACAAAAAAGATTTATTATTACGTTTCTTGTAGTTTTTTTATTTACAGCTAGTTTTGGAATTTCTATTCCTCGAATTACTAAAGCTCAACCAGTAACGATAGTTGCTGATGCTCCTGGAACCGCTCAGTGGATAACTGATGCTATAAATTGGATTAATGAGAAGGTGCTAGGAAAGGTCGTAAAAGGGGCCTTTATGAGAGCTAGTAATATGTTTATTCAGAATTTAGCTTATAAAGCTGCTGAAGATTTGGCAACTGGCGCTACTGGTGGTACGCCAAGGTGGTATACCCAGAATTGGGGAGATTATTTTGATGATGCTGGAGAAGCTGCTGGGGCTGAATTTTTAGATAATTTGGCTGCAGGCGTTGGTTTAGATATTTGTCAACCGCCCGGTGGAATTAATTTAAAATTAAATTTAGCAATTAATATTGATACCCAAGATACTCCTAAACCAAGATGTTCTTTGAATGATATTAAAGAGAAATGGGGGGCTCTAGAAGACGGATTACTTGATTCTGAATTTGGTTATTTATCTTTAATGAAATTAAATGGGGAATCTTTAGATCAATTAGGTTTTGGTGGTGGTAGTGCGGAGGAAATTAGAAATAAAATTTTAAAAAGTACAATTTCAGTTAAAGAGAGTGATTTGGGTTATATTCAATTTATTAATGAGAAAGCAGCAGAAGAAAAACAGAAGTCAATAACTTTAGCAGAATTAGCCAGAAAGGCTCAGGATGCTCCAAAAGCTTTGGTTGCTCCGATAACTAAAGATGTTGAAGAACCAAGTGTTAAATCTGAAGAACAATTGAAAAAAGTTATTGATACAGCTGAAACTTCAAAAGATATTACAACTGATGATTATTGGATAAATACAGCAAATATTTTCTTCAATACTTTAGTTGATAAAACTATTCAAAACTTAATACCAAAACTATTCGAAAAGAAAAATCCAAAAGATGATTACGAAGAACCCACTACAAGAACTCTTTTTAGTACAGGTAAAAAAATAAACGTTGTTGAAATGACCTTTGCTAGTATAAAGAAAATTTCATATAATCTTAATCCTACGGATGTAGATATTATTGCCGAAATGGAAATGGATTTAGGTAATAATATTGCTGGAAGGCTTAATAATAAAACTATTGATTCTGATTTTTCCGAAGTTTTAAGAAGGGCTCAAGGTGGCCAGGTACTTACATTAAAAGACTCTATTGAAGAAAAATTAATAGATTCTTCTAAATGGTTTGGTTATATAGATGTGGCTAGTCAAGATCCTAAACAACCTGGTGTGATAGAAGGATTTTCTTATGATAATATTAAAAAATTAGTAAAAAACAGAATTGTATCTGTTGGTTGGCTTTTTGCTGCTGAAAAAATTAAATCTAGCAAAGGTGAAATAGAGGGTTGTAATGCTAAAGGATGTACTTTAGAAAGTGTTATAAATCAATATGATAAATCTGGTACTTATACTATAAAAGAAGGAGTAGAAGATATTGTTTATAAAAATGAATATTGTGGTTGGAGATCAATTGAAGCGGAACCATATTTTATAGAGATTAATAATTCAGAGAATTGTACAGGAGATTATTTGTCTGGTAATGGAATTAATTTAACAGGAATAGAGGTCAAGTGGGTTGGATTCACACGGGATGATATTAAGGGAAGATGTTTACAATATAGAGATGAAAATGGGGATGGTGTTATTGATTTTATTCTTGATGTTCAGGCTTATGATAAAGAATATTGTGAGAATCATTATCAACCAAGTGTGAGTGAATATTATGAATGGCTTCCAGGTGGATGTATGGTTATTGAAAAAGATGAGTCTGATTTATGTCATTTAGTAGACCCCAATACTGTTTTAAAGGCACCAGCTCAACAGTGTGGTGCTGAAGGTTATTATAGCGCTTTAGAGACTAGTAATAGTTTTAACCGTCAAGAAGATTGTGCAGAAGTTAAACATTGTATTCAAGAAGATGATGATGGTAAATGCGTTGGTGGATATGATTATTGTGTTAAAGAGGAAAATATCTGGCGTTTCAATGGAGATTCTTGTGATAAACAATATAATTCTTGTACTACTCTGATTGATGATGAAGGAATACAAGGGTCTTATTTAATAAATACTTTGAAAGATTGTCCGCAGGAAGAGGTTGGGTGTCGAGATTATACTTTTGAAAAAGAAAAAGTTGATGATGAATATGTTTGGGATAATGATGCTCAAAAGATTTATTTTAATAGTTCAGTTGAAGAATGTAGTGATAATGATGTTGGATGTAGCGAATTTATTGAAATAGAGCCGGGTATTAATTTAATTCCTAATGGTAGTTTTGAAATAAATGAGGGGCCAGAAAATGAAGAGCCAGATGGTTGGTTTTGGAGAATTGATCCTCGTTTCAGCCTAGAGAAAGATTCTTATTCAGGAACTTATTCTGTTAAACATAGTGATTCAGACGCAGATTATTTATATATGGAGTATTATGAGCAAAATTCTGAAGCGAAAAGAATATTTTATACTCCTGATAAAGGTTTATATACTTTAAGTTATTATGCTAAAGGTAATGGTTCAACTATAATTCCTAAAATAGTATTTTATTTTGAAGATGGTTCTTATAGCAATGAAATAATAAATTCAGATGCTGAATTTGATGGTAACACTAGTTGGGAAAGAGTTTCTGGATATTTTTCTGTTCCTAATGTAAATAAAAAAATTAAATATCTTGATATAAGATTTCAAATGACTGGTGATGTTTACTTAGATGGCGTTCAATTTGAATTAAATGAATTAGTAGATAGTGATATTAATGAAGGAGAGGGAAAGCCGAGTGTTTATAAAGAATATGGCAGTAAATCTAAAAATTATTTTAAAAAAGCACCTGATTATTTAGAGTGTGAAAATTATGATTTAAATTCATATAATTGTGGAGAAGAATATCATCCTTGTTGTGATTTTGTAAAATATTGTCCAGCAGAAGATTTATCATGCTTGGCTTATTATCCAACAAATAAGGACCCATTTGTTCCAGCTGTGATAGCGGAAGAAGATAAGTGTGTTGCTGAATGTAATAATTATCAAACTTTTGTTGCCTTACCAAGCTATTTTGATAATTTAGAATCTATGGAGGCGAACGGAGTAGAAGCTGATCCTGTTGATAATAATTTTATTCCTGAAACTGCTGAGGATTGTTCTGAACCATCTTGTGAATTATTTACTAATATAGATAAATTAGAAAGCGGTGCGGAATCAAAAGAGTATTATAATTTTGTTCGTCAATGTGTGAAACCAGAGGAGGCAACTATAAAATTATTTTATACTTGGGAAGGTTCAGACACTTCGGCTTTTCAATTAAAAACCTGGAAATTATTAGCCAGTGAAGAAATTGATCCTCTAAATTCTAATATAGGATATGCTCCTTGTACAAATGTAGCTATAGGAGAATCTGATTGTAATGATTCAAGTATATTAATAGAAGAATGTGATCCAGTGATTAATTTAGATTGTCGAACTTTTTATGATGAAGATGCTGTTCCTCATAATCGTCTTCTTTCTAAGACAATACCTATTACAGAAGAATGTATTAATCTTAGAAGAGAACTTTCTAATCAGGTTTATAAAATAGCTCCTTCTATGAGCATGCCTTGTGATGCTTCTAATGTTGGTTGTACTACTTACAAAGGTAATAATAGTAATAATGTTAGAAATATATTTATGGAAGATTTTGAAGGTGGATCCACTTTGGGTTGGATGGCTGACATAGAAAACAATACTAGTAATATTAATTTACGTTATGCCTCAGAAGCTATTCAGTATAATGGTAATTCAATGAAAGTTTGGGTAGCAGATACTTCAAATGCAATTTGGCTTTCTTATAATTTAACAGCTGCCGGAGAAACTATTATTTCTGGTAAGCAATATACATTAAGTTTTTGGGCAAAAGCTTTTGGAGATGATAATTCTGGAAATAATAATCCTGCTACTAGTTATCAATCTTCTCAAAGGGCTCAGGCGTCAAATTCAGATGATGCATTATTAAATTTTGATAATAATCTTTCAGTTATTGATGATGATTGGTTATTATATAAGTATAATATAGTTGATTTTGATACTGACGAAGAAGGTGATGTTATTTTGACTTTTAAAATAAATATTAATAATAGTATTTATGCTTTTGATGGTATTTATATTGATAATATTATTTTAAAAGGGTTCAATAATAGTTTTGATAAGATAAAAGATTCCTGGGAAACTCCAAGAGTTTGTTTAGATAATGACTATTTAGGATGTCAGGAATACCAAGATATTAATAACAATATTTTATATTTATATCAATTTAGTGATTTATGTCCAGAAGAAAATATTGGATGTACAGCTATGATTGATACTCAAAATTCTAGTATGCCTTGGCAACAAACTTTTAATGCTTATTGTGGTGTAGGAAGTTTGGAAACAGAGTGTAGTTTAGGAAAAAATTATTATAAAAATTATTCTGACGTTTCTTTGACAAGTAATATTGTTGATAGCACTGTAATTGTTCCCGAAGACAAATTAGTTTATATTGTGAAGGATAATTCTTATAATTGCTTGGCTAATAATAAAGGATGTCAAGAAATGTCTATCATTGATAATAATGGTTCAAATCAATATGTTTATGTTGTTAATAATCCAGATTATTATATACCTTATGATATTTATGGCGGACAGAAGAGTATTTTGTGTCTAAATGAGTATATGAATTGTGTATCTTTTGAAAAAGAAGACGGATCTAAATTACACAAAATACATCCACGAAATTTAACTTGTAGTTATCGGGAAGACGAGGCAGAAAGAAACGTTTCGGCAGGATTTTTTACAGAAGATGGTGAAAATTGTACAGGCCTGCTTTATAATGAGGACTATGATAATTTTACTTCAAATATTGTAGAAGAATGGAAACCTTATGATTCTTATGATAATAAGTATGCTGCTTTATGTCCGGCCGAGCAAGATTCTTGTTCTGGATTTATTGATCCTTTAGATAATTTAGATTTAAATAATTATGTTTATTCGAGATTGGGAGTTACTTTAAATTATAATAATCCTAGCCAATGGCAACAAGCTCTTTGGTCAAGGAGTTCTGGCAGTATTAGTGTTTTTGATTCTGATCAGATCAGTTATCATCCGGCAAGTAATGTAGATGATTATGATGGCCTTAATGTTGTTTTAACTGATGCAGGAGTAGATACTCATAATTTATTAATTTATAGAGGACCTGATTATGATAAAGATGCTTTCTTTTTTAATGTAGAGTCAGATACAACTTATCGTTTAAGCGCTAGAGTTAAATTAGACGAAGCCGATTCAGTAATGACTTTTTTAAGTTGTCGTCCTTCAACTACTTCTTTTGATAATTATTTTGTTAATGAAGATTGGTACACAAATGTTCAGAATAAAATTCCTTATGCTTTCCCAGCTATAAAATCAAATTATTCAACTACTAGCAATGATGATGAATGGCAATATATTTATGGTTTATATGAGATTTTGCCAGGAGCTCAGTATTGTAATATAGCCTTTTATATTAAGGGTGATTCTGGAGATAGATTTACCATTGCTGATATTAACTTAGAAAAAGTAGAAGGGGATTATTATTATTTAGATAATGATAGTCTGAATCGTGATTCTTGTAACTCAGCAAATTTAAAAGAAGGATGTGTTTTATTTCATGATATAAATACAGAAGGATTAAAATGGAATCATGAGGTAAGTTATGATGAAACTAGGTTAGCTCCAGGAGATGATAGAATGCCTAGTGATGTAAATACTTTATTAAAAGTTACTCGTGATAATACCTGTGCTGAGTGGTTAACTTGTGGCGCTTATTTAAAGAGTTTGGATCCACAAACAAATCAAATTAAAGATGCTTGTGTGTCTCTAATAGCTTGTGATGAATTATCTGAAGATCAGGCTGGTACTTGTGCGCACCCTTTTCTTAATGGTAAAACAGCTCAGCCTTTAACATTGGAATATTATCATCAAATGAGAGGAAAGTCTGGTTGGTCTGATTTAGACTATACAGGTTATTCAATACCAGGATTATATCCTCTAGATTCATTGACTCCTATTGAAATAGTTAATGATACTGTTACTAGCACGGTTTTGGGTCATTTAGTTGTTAGACAAGACAGTAATAATCAACCATTTGTTTATAAGTTAGGCGTAGGAGTTGATAATTATTTAGAGAGTACTTATTCTGGAAATAATCTATTTGGTGAAGAAACTATGCTTGGAAAATCATGTCGTTTATATCCAGAAAAAGATTCACCTTTTCCTTGGATAAAAGATAGTGAAATAGTTTCTGAATCAGTACCTTATGATACTGTTAGTGAGCCTTATATAGATATTCAAACTAAGGCTTCTAATTTTGAGAATGCTAATATTTGTCAAACTGGCAGTGATCCACATTCGTTATTAGATATTGAAGGTGATTGTGAATGTCATTATACTAAAGCAGATTATGGAAGTGAAAAATTATATTTCCCTTATGATTATAAAAATATTCCACAATCTATAGACATAGAATATGGGGGAGGTACTACTAGTACTTTAAAGTTAAGAAGTAAAACAAAGTATTTAGGCTGGAAAGGATTTTGTCTAGATGAAGAAAAATCTTTATTTATAAATAATACTGAATCTTTAGGAAAGGATATGCAGGATTATAGATGTTTGTCTTGGTATCCAATTGATTTATTAAGTGGTGAAATAGATGCTTATGCTGCTAGTCAGGAAGCAGAAGTGTCTTTCGGAAAAGTCCCAGATAATGCCAAATTATGTTTAATTGGTGAAGATTGGGTAACTACCGAAGATAGGCTCTATTGTGCATATTTTCATGATTCTTATTGTACAGTATTGGCTCTAATTCCAGCTGGCGCTAAGGTAAATATAGATAAATATTCCGAGTATGAATTATTATTAGAAGAGAATGTTTTGATGTCTGGAAATTATTCTCATACTATAAATGACTTAGAAGTCGGTAAATCAATTATTTGGGATCCAGATGAAACATGGGATGATTATAATTTATATATTGATGAAAATTACCTAACTAGAAGTCAAAAGGGACTTTTCAGTACAGAAGATTTTTTAGGAATAAATACTGTTTATAGTGGACTTGGAGTTTGTGATTTAATGAATGATGGTGGTCAATGTAGTAGTGATTTAATAGATGATAATACTGGTAATGACTACGGAATTTTAGAAGAATTATTTATGGCCGGTCCAAATGATATAGAATATTTTTATTATGATGAAGGAGTTAATTTTGGTGGAATACTAGATTTAGGTGTAGATACTAGTGGAGATACAAAAGAACAAACTGGATCATCAATACTGTCACCGACAGGTGCTTCTATGACTTCCTGTGCCACAGTATATACGAGTACTTATGGTAATCCACCACAAACAGTTACATATTCAGTTTGTGGGGCAGGATGCCAGGAGTGTCTCTATAATATAGAGTATATTAATGATAATCCTTGCGCAGATGGATTATGTGGTAATGAAAATTGTGCTGAAGCTAGAGCACAAGATTTTGAATCTGGCACTCATGACTATTGTTTTAACTATGGTGGTATTAATGGTGGCCATTTAGTAAGTTGGCAATGTAAGGATAGTTCTTGGTGCTGGGGTAATAATAGGGATAGGTGTTATGCGATTTGTAATCCTCATCGTTATAATTATTATGTTAGTGGTGGTAGTTCGGAATTAGTTTGTAATGAAACTGATTGTTCAGAGCCTGCAAAGGGAATAGATTGTTTGCAAACTGAGACTCTAGATAACTATGATGCATATTATGATTTATATGATGTTTCTCTGGATGACGATATTTTTAGTGAAACTCTTTGTTTAGATACTGGAACTGCAGTTGATTGTTCTTTTATGCAATGTATAGAAGAAGATGATAATACTGGTAATTATTGTAGTGGTTATGATATTTGTAGTACTACAGCTTATACTATTGATGAAGAGGGAACCGTAGATGAAATATTAATATCAGAGGAATTGTATTGGAATGCTTATGGTAAATCTGATGATGATGATGTAATGTTATTTGAGGGTTGTTTGGTGTCTGCTGCTGGATCTAATTGTACTTCATTAGGTAATTATTCACAATATGGATCTGGTAATGATTGTAGTACAGATAGTAATTGTGGAAAAACATGTAAAACATATGTAGATTTAGAAGGGGCTGTATATAATTCAAATAATTTTTATTTAAATTGGCTAGCTCCTGAATTAATAGCTTCACCGCCTGATGAACAACAAGTATGTGTGATAGGTGGCAATACTATTTGTCCAAGTGTTTTATCTGGAGATGGTGAAAATTATAATACAGAAACTAAAATTAGACTTAGTGGTATATCTAGTAGTACAGCTCAGGGTGTATACGATACAGTGCATGAACCTTTTTCGGCTGCTGTGGGCGGAGAAGCTCTTTTGAGAGATTTAATATACGCTAATAGTCGACCAGGACAGGGAGATAAATTTAATGATTATTATGCAGATTTAGATGCTTTTCCGGTAGAAGATTTAAATGTTGTAAAAGATAGATTGGGAGATGTATTGATTAGAGTGTCAGATGATAAGTTTAATGAGTATGATGGAGAAGGTAATTGGCCTATGCCAATTTGGGGAAATACTTATTGGAATATAGCTGATCCTTCTAAGAAGCCAACAATTAAACAAGTCGATCATGATGAAATCAATGGTTTTTCAGCAGGCGATCATGGAATAAGTATTAATAATATTAGTAATAAACATATTTTGAGTTCAGGTGGAGATTTATATGCTTATTTAATGTTTTACGCCTATGCTGAAACAGGCACTGTTCCTATTCAAGAAATTGTAATCGATTGGACTGGAATCCCTGGAAATGAATTAGTATTAAAGGGTCCTTTTAAGAATCATAAAGATGATTGTATAAGAAAATGTGGTGAAACCTATAGAGATGCTTTCCCTGACGGAGAAGCATGTATTAATGATTCCGATTGTAGAGAATATGGACCTACTTTTAAATGTTTTGCACAGACTTGGGGTGATCATAAGGATGCTTGTATAGAGGATAATAAGAATGCAAATCAGGATGGATTTTTCTCCTATAGTTATATTTATACTTGTGACGCTTTAAATGATTATTGGCAAGAAGATTGTACAGATTATAATTCTGATATTCAAGGTGGTTGCTGTGTTTATAAGCCAAAAGTTATTATTACTGATAATTGGGGAAATAGTAAAGAAGAATATTTAGGTCACAGTTTAACCAATTGTCCTGATGGTCGCGATAATGTTTGTTCAGTGATTATAGAGCCTAGATAAATTACCTTCACCTTCTCCCTCGGAGAAGGAGATGGAAATATAGTAAATGTTTAATAGATTATATAAAAAATTAGTTCAACAATGGTCAAATCTTTCTAAAAAAAGACAGGTTTTTTATTTTGTTACTTTATCTTTATTGTTATTGATTATAATAATGCCTGTTTCAGTTAGGGCGGGAGTAGGTGGAGCTATAGCTAGTTTTTTAGGAGTGATTATTGGAGCGGTAATAACCGTACTTTCTAG
>Ga0307991_1003457_pt1 | contig 10229 bp, 12 predicted proteins | sample EllFjometagen131_FD_203146 | JGI IMG/M metagenome (GOLD analysis project Ga0307991, IMG submission 203146) | Marine microbial communities from Ellis Fjord, Antarctic Ocean - #131 | ecosystem: Environmental > Aquatic > Marine > Unclassified | place: Southern Ocean | collected 2014-10-08 | reverse complement strand
CCAATGTCTTCTATGCTTTTTCCGGTTTTTTCCTTGAAAATGGGGCCTTGTCTTTTTCTTTATCCGAAACCGTTTCCGGGAAATTTGTCCAGGAATACTTCCATTTTCTGACCCGCGCCAAAAAAAAATAATCCACCATATCTTGCGTCAGTATAGTCATTGTCTGTTGTGCCGATAAGCTATTGTATTATTCAGTGACGTGCTGGTTTGCTCGGTGAGCACTGCCAGATCCAAGGTGCAAGATTTCAGAGGACACCAAATACTGTAGCGGGTATCAAAAGTCCTGTGCTTCACAAACTCATTCAATCTGACTTTTTTACGAACATTGAAGAGCATTCAAGTGAAGGCCCCATTCAAGCCGCCACAAATATTTTTTTACGACCGGATAAAACTTTTAGTTCTTACGAGTTAGAATTTAATAGTATTTTTTAATAGTTATCTCTCAGCTTATCATTCATATTTTCTCAAGTGCCAAATCCGCTAATTTTTTTTAGGGAAACCCCTACAAGAAACATTCCGCTTTTACTACGCCTATTAATAAATATTGACAGAACAACCTATAAACCGTATAAATGTTATTTTATGACAAATTTCAACGAATTGAGATATAGTATATTATATATAAAATCAGTGATATAGGTGATACAAAATGACTTTTAACCCAAAAGAATAGTTCACGTAAATAGTTAACATAGGCTATGTGCGCTTGAAATTTTATTAAATTATAGCTTTATTTTTATTTAAAAAATCACGCTGATTTACCTTATATTGACTTCTTTTGAACTGGATCTGAATCCTCCTATGTTATTAAATTGTTATGTGGATAACTATTTATAACATATTGCGGGGTTCAGATCTAATCTTATTCTCTTAACCGGACATAACTGATCATCTCTTTAATTGTGTGGTGAAAATTCTTAATGACAACTTGTCCGCACGATGACATTTTGACATGACTATATAAGCGTTTGGATTTTTTATATTTTTATAAAAAATTTGCCGACATTCATTGAACATGCCCGTAAAATGCCACGCCCGGCAACAACAGCTTTCATGCCATTTGAAAAAGCTTTTCCGATCAAATAAGTCTTAATTGCAGTATGATAAATTTATTATGAAGTTTTTTTAAGCTTTGGCAAGCATTTTGCCGACTAAAAAAGCCAAGATCTTCCGATCTTTGATATCTGCTGAAGGTTTTATGTAGTCTGTATCTATTTCAATTGACGCTATTCTCTTGGAACAGATCACTTGACATTTTTTTTAAAAAAAATGTCCTGTATATTCTCGAATCTACTGAATAATCAGGATATTAACATATTATGAGCCCTCTAAGGAGCAGCCTTCTGCCCCCGAAAGGGGCGAAGCGCGCCCGGCAGCCATCAACGACTGAAGCACCGACTTGCAGCTATAAACTTTAGCCAGAAATATTCGATCTTTGCGTTGGGCCAATCGCCTGGAACCAGATCACAAAAAACTCACAAATAAAATGATTTAAAAAACAAATAGTCATATTGTCTAAGTTGAGCGATAAAATAATAATAAAAACAATTTTTTCAAAATTTAAAACGCTCGATTTAGGTAAAAGTTCCCGGATTTCTACATGCTAGATTCAACACATCTCAGAACCTATGCCAGTAGCGACCGCCTTAACGGCCACAATGACTATATTGCGCTGTGCCTGGAATTGGTAAAGGCGAAGACCGCCGGATACGCTTCCATATCAGAGATTCAAGAGAACCTGGACCGGATCAATGAATATCCGAATATCAACCGGCTGAAGGTGCCCAAGGGGATTCATGTTTACGACGAGTCGAGTCTTACACCGTCAGACAGGTCCAAGGCGACCCGGTGCATCATAGAGGGGGAACTGTTTGCCGAGCACATGGCCGCCGGAGAGGCAACACGGCTGGGATTGGGCACAAAGTACCTGATCAATGTCGCAGGGGATTTGGATCCTGCCGGAATAGCGGCTATAATGTCCGGTGAAAACGGAAATCCTGTTTCTGAAAACGACGTTTTGATAGCGGCCGGATGTATGCCCCGGGATCTTCTCTCCATATCGCTCGGCGTGCGGCACATGCTTCAGTATTCGTTTGACATTTACAATCTGTCCATGGAATTCGGAGCTGATCCTTGTGAGGTTCTTTCCCGGCAGAAAATGCTCATCGTCATTAACGAAGGCTCTGCCGGTAAAATTATTCAGAATTTTCAGGATAGGCATTTCTTCGGTTTTTCCCAAAAAAACGTCCTGTTCATGATCCAGGAGGCATATCATGGTATCGCCATCGAGAACGACAGATACCGGTATGCGACCGAGTCATCCCGACGCCTCCACAACCATGGCCAGATTGTCCTTCAGCAGACCATGGATCATCAGATTTTCCGGGTAAACCGCAAAGACGAGCGGTCATACCTCAGCGCGGATGATTTTGAAGACCTGCTGAGCAGCATGGAAGACAAAATCGTCTACAACATCGAAGACTTTGGATTTCTCACCGGTTCAATCGATCTGGGAGTGTTGGCCCTTGCTCTTGAAAAGGGCAAGCAAGGCTTTCGCATGCTCATGGAAATCGTTGCCAACGACCCGGATTATCCTCAAAAAGGCGGGATGGCGGCCTTTGATTCCAACCTGGAGAAAAATGTCATGATCGAAAGCTTTCAGCTACGGGGAATCGAGAACAGCGCCATCAAATTTCTCAACAAGAATTTCAACCATTACCCCCAGCCACTGGAGTCGTTTCAATCGGTTCGGGAGCAAGGGCTGAACATGCCGCTTGCAGTCAAAGACAATCATCTTTACTTCCAGCCGGTGCAGGGCGATATCAATTTCCTGGTCAGGACTGAGTTTTTTCAACGGAAACACCTCAAACCCATTCTGGCATGGAAGTCCGCGGGCAATATCCCGCTGGCAATTCGGGAAATGAAACGTCAGGACGAGCAGCCGGGCTTTTCAGGATACATCAGGTCGCTTCAATGTTGACAAATAAAAAGACCAACCTGGTCTTTTTAGATTAAAAATGAGGTGAGATTATTATGAAGATAGTCAATATTTCCGAGGCAAAAACCAATCTTTCCAAACGGGTGGCGCTTGTTTACCTTGGAGAAAAGGTCGTTATCGCAAAAAACAACCTGCCGCTTGTGGATCTTGTGATTCATAAGCCGGAAGGAAAAAGAAAACTCGGATTGCTGGCAGGAAAGTTCAATGTGCCGGATAATATAATGGATGAGGATACCGAAATAAACGCGATGTTTTATGGCAATGATTCATGAATATCATTACGTTCCTAAGCACAGCGAGGAAATAATTTGACGCACTTCGCGCCGCCTGCCTGGTCCGGAATTTATCCGGTCTCATTTCCCTATATTAAATAAATCTTTTACCCAAAAGTTTTTTCTCTGTGCGCTCAAGCGAAGCGGGTGAGATATAAAAAATTTTCTCACAGAGATCACGGAGCCCACAGAGTTAATCTTTTAATAACCCGTTTTTTCTCTGTGCTCTCCGTGATCTCAAGCGAAGCAGGCGAGAGACAAATCAAGAATGACCCATCACCCCATTCTTTCCCCCTTTATTTGACAGAACTTGTTTGATGCCATATATTAATGTCAATATGGATGCACAAATTGACATCAGGAGGTTTTTATGAAGGCTGTAACCATTAGAGGCGTTGAGCCTGAGGTTGCCGAAAGACTTAAGCTAACAGCTGCGAAACAAGGTAAAAGCATAAATCAGCTGACACTTGAAATCATCAAAGAAAGCCTTGGCTTTAAAAAAGCAAATAAGTATTCGCGGGAATATGATGACCTGGATGACTTGTTTGGCAGGTGGAGTGAGGATGAATTCAATGAAATTCATCGAAAGATTAATCAAGAGCGGCAGATTGATCAGGATCTCTGGAAATGAAAAAAGTGCTGATCGACACCAATTTATATTCATTGGCCATGAAGGGTGATTCCGATGTTGTTCATGCGTTGAGAAAAATTGATCAGATTGGTTTTTCCGTTGTCAGTATTGGTGAGCTTCTGTCAGGTTTTAAAGGCGGCACCCGTGAAAGCACAAACAGGGAAGAACTCAATATTTTTCTGGATTCTCCAAGAGTTGTTGTTCATCCCATTGATGAGGGAAGCGCTGAATTTTATGCGTCAATATTGAATAACCTGAAGGCAGCAGGGACTCCCATTCCGACAAATGATATATGGATTGCGGCTATTGCTTTTCAGCATGGGTATACCGTTTTCTCAAAGAATAATCATTTTAATCTGATTCCCGGGTTGGTAAATTTAACGGAATAAATATTTCCCTCCTTAATATGCCTTCTCTGCGTTCTCTGTGATCTCAAGCAAAGCAAGCGAGAGACAAAGGAATCCTCTCACAGAGGCCACGGAGTTCACAGAGTCGTTTTTAACAAATCTTTTCTCTGTGTTCTCAACGATCTCAAGCAAAGCGGGCAAGAGACATATATAAATGAATATCAATAAGCTTTCATCTGATATTATCAAATCGGCCATCAATGTTCATCGTCAGCTTGGCCCGGGTCTCCTGGAATCGGTATACCAGAAATGCATGGCCATTGAACTGACAAATATTGGGTTGACCGCAGATACTGAAGTGGAAATTCCGGTCGTATATTGCGGCAAAAAAATTACAGACTTTGGATTTCGAATCGATTTGCTTGTTGAATCAACTGTCGTGGTGGAGCTGAAATCAGTTGAGACTGTAAAACCGGTTCATAAAAAACAGCTTTTGACGTATTTAAAATTAACAGGGAAACCACTCGGCCTTTTGTTTAATTTTAATGAAGTTTTGCTGAAAGATGGTATCACAAGAATTATCAACACCCCGGTAAAATAAATATCTTATGGAGTTCACAGTTTTTTTAAGATAATTTTTTCTCTGTGTTCTCTGCGATCTCAAGCGAAGCGAGCGAGAGACAAAAGAATTCTCTCACAGAGTCCACAGGGCTCTCAGAGCTTTTCCCCAAAAGTATCCCTCTGCGTTCTCTGTGGTCTCAAGCGAAGCGGGTGAGAAAACAAAAAAACTTTGCGCTTTTGCGGTTCAAATAAAATGAAACAAATTGAAAAAGAAAAACAAGATCTTCTCAAAACCCCCAAAACCTGGCTGATCACCGGCGTTGCCGGGTTCATTGGATCAAACCTTCTGGAAACACTCAAACCAAAGCATCAAATATCACCAATTTTTTTAAACATGCTTGTTGCAGCCCGAGATGCTGCGTCAAAAGTTTTGTCTGCGGTTTTCCGCTCAATCCAAAATATAATATACATAATATAGAAGGAAACCTAAAATGCCGTATGATTTAAAAGGTAAACGCGTCTTTATAACAGGTGCTTGTGGAACCATCGGCAATGAACTGATCCGGCAGCTCCTTGAAAATCATGAAATCGCCGAATTAACAGGCATAGACAATAATGAAAGCGAACTGTTTTTTCTGGAACAAAGATTTTTAAAATTTAAAAATGCTAATTTCTATCTTGCTGATATCCGGGATGCCAATAAGCTAAAGCGCAGAATGCAGGGTATTGATGTTGTATTTCACACAGCAGCCTATAAGCATGTTATTTTATGTGAGCGCTCACCATTTGAAGCGGTTCAGACCAATATTAATGGTGTAAAAAATCTGATTGATGCGGCTTATGAAAACAATGTTGAAAGATTCGTTTTTACAAGTTCGGACAAAGCAGTGAATCCCACAAATGTTATGGGAACCTCCAAACTGATGGGCGAGCGCCTGATCACCGCGGCAAACAGTAACAATAAAGGCCGGGAACCCTTATTTGCGTCAACTCGGTTTGGAAACGTTCTGGGGTCAAGGGGCTCGGTTATTCCGATTTTTCGAAAACAGATCCAGAATGGTGGGCCGGTGACACTAACAGATAATGAAATGACCAGATTCATCATGAGCATTCATGAAGCAGTACAGCTGGTCATTGATTCCGCGAAGGTTATCAATGGCGGAGAAGTTTTTATTACCAAAATGCCGATAATCAGGATACGGGATCTTGCGGAAGTGATGATCGATCAGCTGACGCCGAAATACGGCTACAAAACGGAGGATATAAAAATTGAAATCATCGGGGCAAAGCCCGGGGAAAAAATGTATGAAGAACTGATGAGCCATGAAGAGACTCGAAGAGCAGTAGAACTTGAAAAATACTTTGCAGTTATTCCAGCCTTCAAAGGGTTATACAAGGATATAGATTACAATTACCCGGACATACTTTCCAATACGGTAACAAATCCTTATCACTCCGGCAATGAAACGCCGCTGTCAAAAGACGAACTGCAAGATTTTCTATACAGCAACAGACTTTTGATAGAAGATGATGACAATAAAAAAGACCCTGCGGAAAGATATTGGCCGTAAAAAAAAGAGAGAAGAGAGAAAAGAGAAGAGAGGTGAGAAGTAAGAGGAAAAGGGAGACAAAAGTAATGAAATGTAAAAAAAGCATTCACCTCAAATCTTCCTTTTTGCAAAAAGAAATCGGGTGGATTTTTCAGAAAAATATAAATAAGGAGACCTAATGCGAGTTTTAATATTGGGTGGCGACGGATATCTCGGATGGCCGACAGCCATGTATTTTTCGAATCGCGGTTACGATGTCACAGTTGTTGATAATTATATGCGCCGCAACGCCTGCACGGAACTGGATGTGGGAATGCTATACCCTGTTCCCACGCTCATCGAGCGTGCCAAAATCTGGCATGATCTTACCGGCAAAGAAATAAAGGTTGTCATTGGGGATTTAACCAACCCGGAATTAATGCGCTCTTTTTTCAAAGGCGATGTTGAATATCAATGGGCACTGGACCAAACCTTCACGGGCATCCCGGATACCGTGATCCACTATGCCGAGCAGCCATCTGCGCCCTATTCGCTGATCAATTACAAATACGCCAACATCACGCTGGCCAACAACCTTCTGGTGACCAACAACCTGATGTTCGCCCTGCGTGATTACGCCCGTGACACCCATGTGATCCATGTCGGCACCATGGGAGAATACGGCACGCCAAACATCGATATCGAGGAAGGGTGGCTTGAAATTGAACACAAGGAACGAAAAGACAAATTTCTTTTTCCGCGGCAGGCCGGTTCCCTTTACCACACCACCAAAATCATGGACACTGACCTCATATGGTTTGGGGTGCGCATGTGGGATCTTCGAATCACTAATCTTATGCAGGGGCCGGTGTACGGCATGGAAACTGAGGATTCGGCAATCGATAACCGGCTGATGACATTGTTCAACTATGACGAAATCTTCGGCACCATTGTCAACCGTTTCGTCACCCAGGCGGTCGTGGGCTATCCATTGACCGTATACGGTAAAGGCGGCCAGACGCGGGGGTATTTAAACATTAACGACACCCTCCAGTGTGTGCACATGTCTGAAAAAAATCCGGCTCAAAAAGGAGAACTTCGAATTTTCAACCAGATCATGGAAACCTTTTCCGTTAATGAACTGGCGGAAATGACCCGGCGCGTCGGCAAATCCCTGGGATATGACGTTCAAATCAAAAACCTTGAAAATCCTCGCAAGGAAGCGGAAGATCACTATTACAACCCCACCTACCAGGGGTTAATTGAAATCGGAGTTAAACCTCATTACCTGACTGATGATGTCATGGCCGGCATGTTTAAAGTCGTGGAACGATATAAAGAAAATATCCGAAAAGACATTATTTTTAAGGGGATTAAATGGTAAAAAAAATGAGAGGTAAGAGGTAAGAGGTAAGGGGTAAGAGGTAAGAAGAGGTAATAAATGGCAGGATTTGAGGAGTTGATCGCATGGCAGAAAGCCAGGGAAGTAACAAAGCATATTTACCGTATTTCTTCTTCTGGTGCGTTTGCCAAAGATTTTGGATTAAAGGATCAAATCCGGCGGGCTGCTGTTTCCATCATGTCCAATACTTGCCCTGTTAAATAGCTTGAGGCTTGTATGTATTACACATATGTTTTGCTGAGTAACAAAGATGGCAATTTTTATGTCGGTTTTACAAAAAATCTCAAGCTAAGATTTGAGCAACACAACAAGGGGTATGTTGAATCAACAAAAAATAGAAGACCCTTGGTTTTAATCTACTATGAAGCATGCAAGCATCTTCAGGATGCAACGAAAAGAGAGAAGTATCTTAAAACATACCATGGGAAAATTTACTTACGTAAGAGGCTCAAATCTTATTTAACAGGGTAAACCGAAGGCTATGAGCGAGGCGGGCGCGCAGAATTCCATCAATTTTTAGTAATTGCCAAAGGTTCCTGCGCCGAAGTCAGATCCCAGCTATACGTGGCTTATGATGTCGGTTATATAAATGAAACTCAATTTAATAATATGAAATCCATGACTGAAGAAACAAGCAAAATTCTTTCAGGTCTACGCAAAAGCGTTCAACAACAAAAGGTAACCAAATGAATAACACAAACAACCCATCTTCCATAGACTATAGCTTCTCCCCTCTTAACTCTTCCAAGCCGCTTCGCTGGCTTGTGACCGGCGGCTGTGGTTTTATCGGAACGTCCCTGATAAAAAGGCTCATTAGCGAGGGCGGACATCATATACGAATTCTTGACAACCTTTCTGTAGGCAACCGCTCCGATCTTGCGCAGGTTTGCGACTTTCAGGAAATCTCGGCTGAAAACCTTTCCTCTAACCTCTCATCTCACACCTCTGATCTTACCTCTTCCCTCTCTCCTCTTGCCTCTTTAATAATCGGCGACATCAAAGACCCCGAAACCTGCATAAACTGTGCAAAAGATGTCGACGTCATCGTTCATCTGGCTGCCAATACCGGTGTTTTTCCATCGGTCCAGGATCCCAGATCCGATATGGAAGCCAATGTTATGGGCATGTTTAATATGCTGGAAGCTGCGAGAACACATGGCGTAAAGCGTTTCATATTTGCCTCTTCCGGCGCACCTGTGGGTGAATGCAATCCCCCGATTCACGAAGAACTGCCCTGCCATCCGGTTTCTCCCTACGGCGCCAGCAAACTGGCCGGGGAAGCCTATTGCTCAGCATACTTCAGATCGTTCGGCATTGAAACAGTCGCCCTGCGATTCGGCAATGTTTATGGCCCCGGATCCGGCCATAAAAACAGCGTGGTTGCCAAATTCATCAAACAGGCCATGAGCGGCGAAACCCTTGAAATATTTGGCGACGGATCTCAAACCAGAGATTTTATTTATATCGATGATCTCATTGACGCCATTTACAAAGCTGCCACCCTCACCTCTAATCTCGCATCTCTTTCTTCTAAATCTAATCTCTCACCTCCTTCCTCTAACATCTCGATCGGTGGTGAAATCTTCCAGATTGCCACAAACAAGGAGACAACCGTGGCTGAAATGACAGAGATGCTGGCCGCAATTTTAAAAGAAAACGGCATCACCAAATTTGAAGTCATCAATGGTGAAAAACGCGTCGGTGATGTGATGCGAAATTTTTCAGATACATCCAAAGCAAAAAATAAACTACGCTGGGAACCTCTCCTTGATTTGCAGAATGGCTTACGAGAAACGCTTAATTACTTTCTGGAAAGCCAAAAAAAGAAATGAGCTTCCAGCTTGACCGATATAGACAATAGGAGAAAGAATGAAACGACAATTCAAACGCGTCCTCCGTACACTTATTGACCGAAACAGGTGCTTTTACCTGTTCCTCGGTTCGGCTGTCAAATGCCCGATCTGCGGATGGAATGGACGCTCTTTTTTGAGGGTTTTTGACCCTAACAAACCCGCTTATAGTTTTGTCTGGCCTTTCTGCAGGTCATCGGAGCGCCGCAGATTCGCGGATCTCACATTGAAAGACACACTTACGACTCTCGCAGATAAGACCCTCCACTTCGCACCCGAAGAATCCATTGTTTAAGAAGTCCGAGGATTTGCAAGGAGTAAGGGAAGAGCTTCGAAAAAGATGTTTCAAAAAGGCAGGAAGGTTATAAGAAAAGACGAAAGGAGCAGAAATTCAAGACCATTTTCAGTTGTCTTGTCTTCAGTTTGATGTCTATGAGCCTCATATTGACGTCATTCTCCCTTTGATTATTATTTTTTGGACGCACCAATCCCTGCTGCGTCTTTCAGGAAATTTGAGGGCAGTTTGAAAAAATAGAAACAGCATGAACGATTGGTGAGGTACGCCCTGACATTTAGGGTTATTGATTGAAATACTTATATAATACAAAAAAATAGCAATATTAGTTCGGTTTTATCGGG
>Ga0307991_1003455_pt1 | contig 10231 bp, 8 predicted proteins | sample EllFjometagen131_FD_203146 | JGI IMG/M metagenome (GOLD analysis project Ga0307991, IMG submission 203146) | Marine microbial communities from Ellis Fjord, Antarctic Ocean - #131 | ecosystem: Environmental > Aquatic > Marine > Unclassified | place: Southern Ocean | collected 2014-10-08 | reverse complement strand
AGGTGAAGAAACTCCTGGTCTTTGTTCAATTGAAGTATGAGTTATAGCAGACAATAGAAGTTCTTCGGTATTGAAATTATATTGAAGAACCTCCATCAGAGCTTGAAGATTCAAATCCTTAGTTTTTGGACGATTTAAATTTGCCAGCAGGCTATTGATGAGGTTCTTCATATTATCAAGCATATTTTTTAAAAATAATCACGCCATTATGCCCGCCAAATCCGAGCGAATTGCTTAAAGCGTAGTTAATATCAAGATCTTCAGCACCATTGGTAGTATAATCCAGATCACATTCAGGATCAGGTACAGTGAGATTAATGGTGGGATGGATTTTGCCGTTTTCTATACTTTTGCAACATACAACACCTTCAATACCAGCGGCAGCACCCAAAGAATGCCCAACCATCGATTTTGTAGAATTAATCTTAACTTTGGAAGCATAATCACCAAAAACTTTCTTTATCGACATTGTCTCATTCTTATCGTTCATAGGAGTGGAAGTACCATGTGCATTGATATAATCAATTTTATCAGGAGTGATATTGGCATCTTTGAGAGCCATTAACATAGCTCTGGCACCACCTTCACCACCAGGGGCAGGAGCAGTAATGTGATAAGCATCACAAGTTGCACCATAACCAGCGATTTCGGCATAAATTTTAGCACCACGAGCAAGTGCATGCTCCAGTTCTTCCAATATAAGTATTCCGGAACCTTCAGCCATCACAAAACCGTCACGTTCCTTATCAAAAGGACGACTGGCAGCTTGAGGGTCATCATTTCTTGTACTCAAGGCTCTCATTTTACAGAAACCTGCAAATGTAAGCGGGGTTATGGCAGCTTCAGCTCCACCTGTAATAACGATATCCGCATCACCATATTGAATCGAACGGAAAGCAGTTCCCATACCATGATTAGCACTGGCACAGGCAGAAGAAATATTGAAGTTTAAAGCTTTAAAATTGAACTCAATAGCAATTTCAGCTGAGCCTGCATTTGAGATCATTTTGGGAATAAAAAACGGGCTTACTCTGCGAGGACCTGATTCGTAATGTTTACGGCATTCCTCTTCATAAGTGTACATACCACCTATTCCTGTACATAATATGCACCCTGTTCGTTCAGGATCAAAACCACCATCTATCAGGTCAGCATCAATCAATGCTTCACGTGTGGCATACATTCCAAAAATGGTATAGCGATCCAATTTCTTTAATCGTTTCTTACCAAAAAAGTCTTCAGGATTTAGACCTATTACTTCGCCAGCTATTCTGCTGCTGTATTCCTCACTCAATTCAAAATGAGTAACACCTGTAATGCCGGATTTTCCCGCCAGAACGTTTTCCCAGAATGTATTTACATCATTGGCGACGGCATTTACTGTTCCCAGTCCAGTTATTACGACTCTTCTTTTATTCATAAATTACCTCTCTGATAAATAGCGGATGAGACTGCCCATCCGCTATTTCCAATTAGTTACCATTAAACCGAATTATTTGTCCTGTAAGTATTTGATAATATCACCAACACTTGTCAGCTTTTCAGCGTCATCGTCAGCTATTTCCACATCAAATTCTTCTTCAAACTTCATAATTAGTTCCACAGTATCCAGAGAATCTGCGCCTAGGTCTTCTATCAATTTTGCACCAACAGTTACCTCAGAAGCATCAACTCCAAGTTCTTCTACAATAATTTCCTTTACTTTTGCTGTTATGTCCATATTTCCTCCAGGGTTTTTTTATTAGAAATTCTATCTTAAAGACATTTCCATATATTTTCAGCTTCCGCTGAATAATTTACATAATCAAGCCACCATCAACATTTATCACTTGCCCTGTGATATAAGAGCTCATATCAGAAGCCAGAAACAAACACAAATCTGCAACATTTTCAGGCAACCCCATTCTCTTTAATGGAATTACTTGCGAGTAGCTTTCCACAACTTCTTCAGACAAAATATCAGTCATCGCTGTCTTGATAAATCCAGGGGCTATGGCATTGCATCGAACATTGCGAACAGCTAACTCTTTGGCAGTTGATTTTGTCAATCCTATTATTCCAGCTTTGGAAGCAGCATAGTTTGCCTGACCAGCATTTCCCATAATTCCAATTACAGATGCAATATTGATAATCGCACCCTGCCGCTGTTTGAGCATAAAACGAGCAGCTTTCTGAGTGCAATTAAAAGTGCCTTTCAAGTTCACTGAGATCACGCTATCCCAATCTGCTTCTTTCATCTTCAAAAGCAAGCCGTCACGTGTGATTCCAGCGTTATTTATCAATACATCAATTGAGCCGGTATCTTTATTAATCGACTTAAAAAGTTCACCCATTTTTTCATTGCTGGTAACATCTCCAGGATACCCTGAACATTTCCAGTTATTACCGGAGAATTCAGTAACAGTTTCATTAATGGCATCTTCCAGAATATCAATGATAACAACATGGGCATTTAATCTGGCAAAGGACTCAGCAATAGCTTTTCCAATCCCACGTGAACCACCAGTTACAATTACGGTCTTATTTTTAAAATCCATATTTACCTCAGTTATTTTCTTTCCCTTAATTTTTCAATAACAATCTCAACATCTTCAGGTTTTTCGATGTTGAAAGACACGACATTCCTGTCGATTTTTTTCAACATCCCAGATAAAACTTTCTGGGGACCAAATTCCACAAAAATCTCTACTCCCTCATTGATCATAAACTTTACACTGTTTAACCACATAACTGAAGATCTGATCTGAATTCCCAGATTGTTTTTAATTTCTTCAGGATCAGTATGAGGAGAGGCATCAACATTGGCGATAAGAGGAATGTCAGATTTATGAAATTCTATTTTGTCCATTTCCTGTCGCAGCCAGTTTTCTGCTTTGGCAACCAGAGGTGAATGAAAAGCTCCACCTACTACCAAAGGGACAACTCGCTTAGCACCGATATTTTTAGCCAGTTCAAGTGCTTTAGCTACACCTGCCTCACTACCGGAAATCACTGTTTGCACCGGAGTATTAAAATTTGCTGCAATAACAATGCCTTCACTTTCTGATTCCTTGCATATCTGCACAACTTTTTCTGGTGCCAGTCCAATCACGGCAGCCATTGCGAATGGTTGTCCTTCATTTGCCTTGATCATTAATTCTCCACGCTTATGAACCAGATACATGGCGTCTTCAAGACTAAGGCAGCCATTTGCCACAAGTGCAGAAAACTCACCTAATGAATGACCCGCCACAAAGTCAGCTTTGATGGCGGCTTTTTTTTGAAACATTCTGAAAGCACTAATAGAATGCAGTAAAATTGCCGGTTGTGTAAATTTTGTATCTTTCAGTTTTTCTTCGGGACCACTGAGCATTATTTCTTTCAGATCAAATCCTGTTCTTGATTGGAATATTTCCAGTTTATTTCTGGTTTCTGAATCCGATTCAATAAATTCCCGTGCCATGCCAATATACTGGCTTCCTTGACCGGGAAATATAAATGCAATTTTTGTCATAATACTTCCCCAACTTCAATTATTAATTAAATTCGTACTAAAATACTTCCCGATGTTAATCCTGCGCCAAATGAAGTCATCAGCACGATATCACCATGCCTGATCTTTCCGCTGCGTATAAACTCATCTAAAGCTACCGGAATTGTAGCAGCTGATGTATTGGCATATTTTTCTATATTAACAATAACTTGAGATTTATCAAGTTTCATCTTTCTTGCGAGGGCATCAATAATGCGCATATTCGCCTGATGGGGAATCACCCAGTCAATTGAACTATTCGTCAGATTATTGCGTTTCAATACTTTATCACAAGAATTATACATAGATTTAACTGCAAGTTTAAAAACCTTGTTACCTTCCATGTGAACAGTATGCTTCCTCTCACGCACTGATTTATAAGAAGCGGGCATCTTTGAGCCACCACCCGGCTGAACCAGCAAATCCCAATAGCTGCCATCAGCAGTTATATCGGCATCAATAATGCGTGATATATCAATATCTGAAGCTCTTGATATAATAGTTGCTCCAGCTCCATCTCCAAAAAGGATACAAGTATTGCGATCCTTATAATTGGTGATCTTCGTCAACATATCAGCACCAATGACAAGAACATTTTCATACATACCGTTCTCAACGTATTGTTTAGCAATATTGGAAGTATATATCCAACCTGGGCAACCAGCTGATACATCAAAAGCAGGAATATTTCTTATTCCCAGATTTCGCATTACAATACATGCTGTGGAAGGAAAAGCATAATCAGCAGTCACAGTGCCTACAATGATCATATCAAGGTCACGGGCATTCAAATCAGCAGATTGCAGTGCCTTCTCAGCAGCCATTGTGGCATAATCACTACATGCTTTATCGTCGTCAGCCACGTGCCTTTCAAACATTCCGGTACGTGTTTTTATCCATTCGTCTGTTGTATCGACAATCTTTTCCAGATCAAAGTTATTAAGGATCTTATCTGGAATACCTCGACCAGTTCCACTTATCTTTGCATAATATTTTTCCATACATCATCTCTCATAATATTCTTTGGCATGTTCAATAAAATTAGACTTCACCATCTTTACAGCCATACGAATGGCATTTTTGATAGAAACTGCATCTGAGCTGCCATGTGCGATCAATGAAAGCCCATTCAGTCCGACTAACAATGCTCCACCATACTCACGATGGTCAATCTTTTTCTTTAGAAAAGCAAAAGCAGGGTATGACAGCAAAGCACCCAGCTTGCTGATCCAATCTGCGTTAAACTGCTCTTTAAGAATTTTGAATATTGATATCGCTGCCCCTTCCACAGTTTTTAAGACTATATTGCCCGTAAAACCATCACATATGACAACGTCCACAACTCCCTTGAGTAGATCTTTCCCTTCAATGTTACCATAAAAGTTAAGGTCTTCACGTTCTGAAAGTGCTTTGTTTACAGATTTATAGAGTTCATTACCTTTAGTGCTTTCTTCACCAATATTGATCAAACCTAGAGCAGGTTTTTCAATCCCAAAAAAACAATGGGAATACAAACTACCCAATTCGGCAAACTGGATAAGGTTTTCCTGATTGCAATCAGCATTAGCTCCCACATCAAGCAATAATTCTACGCCTTTAATCGTTGGAAACATAGTTGCAATTGCCGGTCGTAAAACGTTCTTGATCCTTCCATACACAAAAAGTGATGCAGCCATTACTGCTCCGGTATTTCCGGCAGAAACAGCAGCTCCGATTTCTTTGTCATGGCATGCTTGAACGACGCGCACAAGAGAAGAATCCTTTTTCCTGCGGGCAATCATTGCTGGCTTATCGTTCATAGTGATGCGATCGGTGCAATGCACAATTTCTATGCGCTCTTTATCATAGAAGTATTTACCTAATTCCTTAGAGAGGATGGTTTCATCCCCATATAGAATTATCTTATCGCAAAGACTTTCCCTAATTGCAATAATAGCACCTTCCACTTCAGGGAAAGGTGCACTATCGCTGCCAAAGGCATCTAATCCTATTATAATGCTCATCGTTTTTTTAAGCTCCAATCATAGGGAACTTACTCTTTTTCAGTCTCCAGTATCTTGCGACCATTATAAAAACCACATTTACTGCAAATGTTATGTGGTCTTGAAGGCTCACCGCAGTTTGAGCAAGTGCTTACTGCAGGTGCAGTTGCTTTATAATGTGTACGCCGTTTATCCCGACGAGACTTCGATGTCTTTCTTTTTGGTACTGCCATCCAGAACTCCTTATCCTATCATATTACTATTTTCATTAAGAATGACAAATATTTTCTAACCAGAGCTAATGTCAAGTAGTTAAATTTTCTCCGGTCCAGGAAAGCCTTCTTTAATGCACGTGATTCGTGACGCGTGATTAGAGTAATAAGAGAGGAGAGAGACGGGAGACTGAAGACAGGTTGATTGAGGGACTACTTTACTTCTCGAAAACTGGAAATTAGAGCAGGTTATTTGAGGAGTAGAATTTTTAGAGGTGTGGGGAGACCGGGAAATTTTATAAAATAAATACCGGTTGGTTGAGCAACAGCATCCCAGGTTATTGTGTTGATGCCTGCTTCGCAGGTAGCATTCAGCAGAGTTGTGATCTTTTGACCTTTCAGATTGTAAATATCAAGTTGGATATTTTCTTTTTCTTTTATAGTAAAACTAATGGTGGTGGTGGGATTAAAGGGATTGGGATAAGCTGATAAAAAGCATTTTTCCTGTGCAGTGATACATTCCTGATCATTTGCCACAGACTGGAAATGAAGGCTGTATAGCTCATAAGGAGAACCAGTAACAGCATTATCAGCAAAAGTAAGGGATTGGCTGCTTAAATAGATACTGTCGCTGCTTTGATCATAAATGCGGAAGAAGATTTCTTCGTCGAAATCATTGGCCACGATAGTGAAATACCAGAAGCCATCATAATTAGGCGGATTGGAAGGTTGCCAGGCTGCCAGGCTGCGGCAATCAGATTCACCGGCAGGACCAAAAGCAGCAGCAATATTGCCGTTATTAAGCGTAAATGGTTCATTATCTAAGTAAATGGCGGTCATCAGCACCATGGAATACTGGGTGCCGCTGATCACTTCCCAGAGTGGCGGGTCATCTGTATTGTTATCAGCATGCGTACCGGCATTGCTTTCCGCATTTCCATAAATCAGGTCAGCAGGTGAATTCATAAATATTTTGTACCCGATTCCCGGTTCCATAACAAGCAGATCACCAACCCACTCGCCAGGCGGATTGATATAGCTGGTAGACTGTGATTGCGTTTTTACCTGATCAACCTGCGGCACAATACTCGTCAGAGCATAAGGAATATCCATTTCAGATTGCGGATAATAAGCAGCCCAGTTCCATTCATCAGTCAGCGGAATTGGTGTATCAATATTAATGGCTGTGCCGGGAATAGTGAAATCAGAAAACGGCTGATTCATATAAACGAGATATGAAGCGCCGTTGACGATGTCGTCAAGATCACCAAGCCAGGTTTGCATGGAAGGAAAATAGGTCAGTGAATGGATTTGATCTTTTATCTGGTAAACATCAGGTAACAGAGGAGCAAAAATGACGGGAACAGCCACATCCTCCGGCTGAACATAGAAGGAAATCCAATTCCATTCAGAGTTAAGATCAATAGTCTGCTCACAGAAATTATTAATGTTAAGAATAAAGGGAGCATCTGGTGCGCCTATAGTGGCATCATTTTCAAAGGTAACGATTTCAAAGCAATCATAAAAAGCGTCTGTTGAGTTTTCATAGGCTTTGAAAAAGATAGTATCATTTTGAGTATTACTCACAATGGTGAAATACCAGTAGCCTTCCCAGTATGGCGGATTTGGCTGTTGCCAGGTGGCGAAACCGCGACAGTCATTATACCCGGAATCGCCAAAAGCCCCCAGGAAATTTCCTTCCTCTCCACAGAGCGGTTCATCTTCAAAAAGCAGTTCGCACATTATTACCATATTATACTGAGTACCAGTGATCGGTATCCAGTCAATAAGCTGAAAATTTATATCGGAAGTTATTTGAGTAGCAAAAACCTCGATACCTGTAAGAGTCTGGGAAAAATATCCGGTCAAACCAGCAGTCAGGTCATATATACCTGGTTCGGCAGGCAACTGATAATAACCGTTTTCGTCAGGATGCACGGCAATGGAACCATTAGAAATGAGAGTTTCGGTAATATTGGCAGCAGGAGGCTGAGAGGTGATAAGAGTCACATTTCCCGTGATGAGGTTCGTATTAATAGTGAAGGTTTCCGGATCTGCAGGAGAACCAATGATATCGTTATCGGCAAAATCCAGGATTTGATCACAGACCAGCACCAGATCAAGCGAGGAATCATAAATCTTAAAAATTATCTCTTCTCCGTTTTCGTCACCCACGATGTTATAATACAAGAAACCGTCGGGGTCATAATCTTGCCAGCCGGCAATAGCTCTGCAGTCAGTATCACCGCCAGGACCAAAAGCTGCAGCAATATTACCTTGTGCAATGTTGAAATATGCATCATTATTAATAATCCGAACAAAAAGCGCCATAGAATATTGCGTACCAGTAATGGGTTCCCAGTCTGGAGGGTCAGCCATCAGGGTCATTATTACATAAAAAACGCAAAAGACTAATAACAGTATTTTCATATATTGCACCTGCAAAGAAAATCCCGGAACGTATTCCGGGGTTTTATATTATATCCAGTTGTCTATTTTATTAAAATACATTTCCGGGTGGAAATCTGATCTTCAAATTGCAGTTTATAGAAATATATACCAGAACTCTGACCGGTGGCATCCCAATTGATCACGTGATCACCGGCAGTCTGCAGAGCATCTGCAAGCGTGGTAACAAGCTGCCCCTTCGTATTAAATACCTGCAGAAGCACTCTGCCATCCTGAGGAATGGTATAGGCAAACTGCGTGGCAGGATTGAAGGGATTGGGATAATTTGCTTTAAGCATAAAGCTGCTGATATTTTCAGGAGTTTCATCTCCCCCGCCGAAAGTCATAAGTGCGGGATTTTTCGGACTTCCGTTAATTGCTTCAGGTTCATAAGTTATAGATTGATCTGAAGTATAAATTTCTCCCGATTGAGAATCATAAAGCTTAACGGCGAGTAATTCCGGAGCATCACCCATTATGGTGAAATACCAGAAGTCGTTTTGTGCTTTTCCGATACTATGGCATTTTCCGGTTTCATCAAATATACCGGCAGAATACCGGGAACTATCGGTTATTTTATTACCAACCTGCTCAAACTGCGACATCAGGATCATATTTGTTTCCGTACCGGGCATTAAATGCCAGTCAGCCTGGTTTGACTGAGGGGTTTTAACCGCACGGGCATAATAACTCTGAGGTGGATAATAGAGATAAACGGGATCGGTGACTTCGACTTCATTGGGCCAGCTGAAAAGGTATGCTTTACCCGGTTCCATAACTTCCAGATCACCAACCCAGGTACCAAAGTAAACAGCTGATTCGTTCTGCGTTTTAATGCAGGTACTATCAGAAATACTCAGACTTTGCAGCGCTTCGGCAATGGGTAAAGATTCTTCCGGCAAATAACTGATCCAGTTATAACCCTTAATAATATTTATCGGATACAGAACGGTATTATATTTTTCACCTCTATAGGTGAAACCTTCAAAATCACTGAGCATATTGATCTTATACCCTGAATCATAACTGGTATTATTAAGGGCACCAATCCAGCTATCACTAGCGGGATCATACTGAGCAAAGCCTAACTGATTTTTTATCTGCAGAACATCCGGAACGCTTGTGAGAGAGTCAAAAAGAACGGGAATACTGCTGTTTGCAGGATTGCGGTTAAAGGAAACCCAGTTCCAGCCTTCGATGAGATCACAAGAAACTGTGGTTATGGGAGAATCAATGGTAAGGTTGACTCCATAATCAAAACTGCCATCCGTGAAGGGGATCGGCTGGTTACGATTACATTCAGAGATATCACCAGTTTCAGGATTGTAAAAATCGAACCAGATCATATCCATACCGGTATTATCATCACCAACGAGAGTGAAAAACCAGAAACCGTCAAGACCCCAGGGATTGTCCCAGAAATGGTGACTGCCAGGTAACCAGGTACCCGTACCGCGGCATTCTTCGATACCAGTTACAGAATTCAAACCTTTGGCAGCGATTTGATAATTACCGCCACCGGGCAAGAAATCACCGTCATAAGTAACAGTAGCATAAGTAACCATACTGTATTGGGTACCGGATATCTGATTCCAACTGCCGATCAGATCAAAATCAATATTAAATGTGGTCTGGAAAGCGGTAACGGAAACATCTGTTATGGTAATAGTAGAAAAACTGTCAAGAGAAGCGGTTACGTTATAGACACCGTTCAATAGAGCTATTTCATAATAACCTGTATCATCAGGTGAAACTGTAATTCCGCCGGCACTGATAACTGCGTTTTCAACATCAAAACTTCCGGTACTATTGATCAGTGTGATAATTCCTGTGATAAAACCTTCATTATGCTCTAAAGGCATATAAAAATCTATAACGTCTGTCTGCAGACCGGATTCCACAATAATGTCTTCTTCCACCTGGGTAACATAACCGGCCATAGAAGCAGTAACAGTATAGTTACCGGGATTGATGCTGAGAGTATATTCATAATAAAGAATATAATTGTGATTAATATCCCAAACAGCATAGGGATATGTACTTATGCCACCGGCAGAAATTTCCACTTCCGTGGGACT
>Ga0307991_1003452_pt1 | contig 10237 bp, 7 predicted proteins | sample EllFjometagen131_FD_203146 | JGI IMG/M metagenome (GOLD analysis project Ga0307991, IMG submission 203146) | Marine microbial communities from Ellis Fjord, Antarctic Ocean - #131 | ecosystem: Environmental > Aquatic > Marine > Unclassified | place: Southern Ocean | collected 2014-10-08 | reverse complement strand
AAGCTGCATTTTTACGGTATCATGTATCAGTGCAAAGCCTTCTTGGTTTGAATTGTAAATCGTGATCTCATCGGCAATCAGCATTGAGCTGAATAACAAAGTAATAAGCAGTAAATAGCGCATTTAGTTCTCCTTTACCTATTTTGTGAAATCTTACTTACAAGTTGGGGTTATAGACAATTTCTGTTTTATCGACCTGATCACCATATCAATTGCCACGGTGTTTTGTGCACCTGTGGGGATAATAATATCGGCGTAGCGTTTGCTTGGCTCCACAAATTCCAGATGCATGGGGCGTACAGTTGTACGGTACTGTTCAAAAACGCTTTCAATTGATCTTTTTCTATCTTTGAGGTCGCGCTCGATGCGTCTAAGAATGCGCAAGTCAGCATCAGTATCAATAAAGATTTTAATATCAAGCATATTGCGTAATTTCTTATCACTAAAGATCAATATTCCTTCCAGTATAAAGACTTGTGAGGGTGTAACTGTAATGATTTCATTCGAGCGCAGATGAGTTTTATAATCAAATACCGGCATTGGTATAGCAATATTTTCTCTCAGTTTTCCCAAATGCTCGATCAAAAGTTCATTTTCAAATGAATCTGGATGATCAAAATTGAGTTTGTCACGTTCTTCCATAGTCATTTCAGGATGTGAATAATAGTAGTTATCCTGCTTAATGATTGTTGCTTCTCCACCGATGTTTGCAGCAATTTTTCTGGCAATTGAAGTTTTACCTGAAGCCGTTCCTCCGGCGATTCCAATGATCAAGGGTTTCATAATTTCCTCATTTATCTTTTTTAGGTTGATATACCGACATTTCAAGTCCTGCTTCCAAAGGCAAAGTCAGGCTGGTAAATAATTCAGATTTTTTAATATACTCACTGTATGCGGCTGTGGTTTCAGGATGTGAAGTTACATTATCTGCCAATATCAATGCACCCGGTTCCAATTTTGGCAGCAGCAGCAACAGATAATCAAGATAAGCTGGTTTCCCTGCATCGATAAATACAAAATCGATTACAGGTGGCAAAGTGGGAATAATATCTTCTGCCAGTCCATAGTGCATGGCAATATTGCTGCGGGTTTTCAGGTTTTCTTTTGCCATAAGGTAGCGTTTCTGATCAACTTCCACAGTATGAACAATCCCGCCATTACGTTCTGCTGCCAGCGACAGCCAGAAAGTTGAATAACCGTTTGATGTACCCAATTCCAGCAGATTTTGTGCTTTGTGAACAGTGGCAGCCAGATATAAAAAACCGGCAGTTGTTTCATCAACATTCCAGAGTCTGCGGATTCGTGCTTTCTGTTCTGCGAATCTTGCCAGTTCATTTGCGTACTTAATTTTTAATTTTTCCATTTATATTTCCCAAAAGTTCCTTTTATGCCAAAATAGAGATAATAAGGCACATAGAGCAATTCTGCCAGAGGAAAGTAAAGCAGCAATTTCAACTGCTTGATCTTTGCCAGAAATAAAGCGATCAATATTAACTCTGCTAAAACTTTAGCGAAGATTATCAAAAGTAGGTCATACCAGTCAAGCAAAGAGAATAATACAGCAGCAAATGCAACAGTCAAAGATATGTAATAAATAAATATAAGTAAAGTAAGCAGTTTTATACTCAGTTGATATAAACGCCATTTGGAGGCACGTCTTGTTTCCAGATCCATCATTGCTTTACCTGAAACTTTATCAAAACTTGGTACTGCTGCTGAAAACATGAAGTTACGTTTCCTTAAAACAGGTGACATCTTTTGCAGCAAAAGGTCATCATCTCCTGATCTGTGGATACCGATACCGGCAAAACCATCTATTTCATAAAACTTTGATTTGCGGTAAACCTGATTACGTGCAACTGAAGTTAAATCCCAGTGCAAACCAAAACTTCCTGCTATCACGGCAAAAATTGAAACGCGTTCCAGGTTTTTGAGTTTATTGACGATAGAACTTTTCCCGATTAATGGTGAATAGCCACACAGGAAATCCGTATTATCAGTCATGGCAGCATTAATCTCAATCAGCCAATTTTTATTTGGACGGCAATCTGCATCAGTGAAAGCAAGTATCTCGAACTTAGCATGTTTTATCGCAAGAGCAAGCGCACCTTTTTTTCCCACAAGTTGAGGATTTTCTTTTTCCACCTTATAGCATGATAACCAATCAAACTGTTGCTGAAGGATATTTAACTTTTGGAAAGTAGCATCACTTGAACGGTCGTCAACCACGATCACCTCAAACATATCATGCGGATAATCAAGTACTTTCAAGCAATTGATCAGCTCATCAATATTTTCTGCTTCATCACGTGCTGCAATAATCACTGAAATGGGCTTTGTCTTACTGTCCTTTTTGCGGGATAGCAAAAATATTCCGACACTGAATGCCAAAATCAATAAACAGTAAAGAAGTGTTAAAAGATACAGTAGAATAATCAGATCAATACTCATTTTCTATGCGTGATGTAATCTGAGAATAGGCTTTCAGCTTGCGTAGTTTCTTAGCCAGATCCTGATCTTTTTCCTCTATCTGCATAATATTCGGATTAAGGATGGCATCACTCTTTTTAGGTTCATCCAGTTTAATTGTAAGATGTAATTTCCTGCCAAAATAATTTGAAAGCTTTTCTTCAATCCAATCCAGATTTTTGGTCAATATTGAATGTGCCAGTCTTTTCTGTTTCACGATCGTAATTCTATTATTCTTAAAATCAATAATTTCTGCTTTTGCGAGTTCCACACCAACAAAAGATTTATCTCTTTTCAAGTCTTCAGCAATATGCGGCATATATTTCTTAATAAGTTCCAGATCAAGCTCTTTGAACATTTCTTTTGCCTGTTCACTTTCCTTTTCTACCCGCTGCTTTTCTTCCGAAAGTTTCTGATGCAATTGCTTCTCATGTATTATCTGCTTTTCTTTGACTTTATCCATCTGACTAACTGGGGGAGAGGTCTGTCTGTGAGAATTACGGGTCGGTTGCTGATTAATATTACTATTACCCAGATTCCCGACTATATCCTCAATAGTTTTCATTTCTGCCAGCCGTGAAAGCTTGATAAATGCCATTTCTGCTACCAATACAGGCGTATTACTGCTCTTGATATCAACCTTTACCTGCATTAACAAGGTTATCAGATACACCAATTCATTTTCACTAAAAAGCTGTGACACTTCTTTCATGGCTTCTATCTGGTTTGGTGCCACTTCCTGGGGTGTTACTCCAATCCGAAACAGTGTGATATTACGGATGTATTCCAGATAACCACCAAGCATTTCCTGAAGGTCTGTTCCTCTTTCAAGAATCTGATGCAATTGCGAAATAATTGCTGCAGGTTCCTGATTTGAAATTGCACGTGTGATATTTTCATAGATTTCAGTATGAACTGTGCCAAATATTTCCATCACATCATTGAGAGTAATATCTTCTCTGCCATAAGCCAGCACTTGATCCAATAGCGATTGGGAATCGCGCATTGATCCATCAGCCATTTTGGCGATAAGAAACATTGCCTCTTCAGTTATTTTAATATTTTCAGCCTGAGAGATATCTTTTAATCGTGCCACGATCTTGATGATAGGTATTCTTTTAAAGTCATATCTCTGGCAGCGGGAAATTATTGTCGGCAATACCTTTTGCGGCTCAGTGGTTGCAAATATGAATATTACGTTATCCGGTGGCTCTTCCAATGTTTTCAAAAGCGCATTGAAAGCGTTCTTGGAAAGCATGTGAACCTCATCAATGATGTATATTTTATAGCGAGAATTACTCGCAGCGTAAAGCAGTTCTTTTTGCAGATCACGAATATCTTCCACTCCTGTATTAGACGCTCCATCAATCTCGATCACATCCGCTGACGTGCCATTTGTGATTTGAACACAGTTTTCACAGACATTGCAGGGATGCTTGGATTTATCAGGATCAAGACAGTTTAAGCTTTTGGAAAATATCCTTGCTAACGAGGTCTTTCCCACACCTCTGGGACCATTAAAAAGATAAGCGTGAGCTATACGGTTCATATCAATACTATTCTTCAGAATCTGTGTGATCTGATCCTGTGCATATACTTCATCGAAATTTTGTGGACGATACTTTCGTGCCAAAACCAAATATGACATTGAAAACCTCTTGCATTTTTTTCCAGTTCATTACAAAAAGGGATTAGATTAAATATTGTCAATCAGAATCAGGATTGAACAAGGAGTTGTTATGGAAAGAATAGATTTCAGTCATGCGCTAATGGCTGTAAAACACCCCCAAAAGGTAGTCGTAGCTTTTGTGCAGTCAGACGAAAATAAGTTTAATCCCATTACTCTCGAATGGTTCATGCGAACTTCCATCGATCCTCCGATGTTTGCCATTTCCATCGGGCACACGCGTTTTTCTTATAAATGTTTGCAAAAATATCGAAAATTTAATCTCTGTTTCCCAAGTAGCACACAAGCTGACTTCGTAAGGTTATCAGGTACCAAATCAGGCAAAGAAATAGATAAAATGGCAAAAATTGAAGGGAAATGGTTTAAAGGACGCTACGCAGGACTGCCGATCCTGAAAGACGCAGTTGCAAACTTTGAATGTGAAGTTATCACGCAGGTAAGTTCAGGAGACCATACAATCTACGTTGGCAAAGTAAAATACTCATGGGTAGATTCCAAAAATGATGTCTTTACTCTTAAAGATTTGTAAGTTTTACTGATACTATCGTTTTTCAAAAGAACTAATAAGGAATTACTAAGTATGAAAACTTAGAACAATCTCACGTTTTTTTGTTAGATTGTTTCTTGTTGTGATACCTTAGTAATTCCTTTTAACTATATTAATAGTTCTATTCGCTTTAAATAGAGAGGATTAGCTGTATTTTGTGTCCGTGATAATGAGAGAAAAAGAAGGTTATGAGAAGCGTCTCCACATTGCATGAGATAAATTTCAGTAAAGTTGATACAAAGACTCATTCAAGGCAGGTTTTTGAAATGAAAGAAAAGACAATTAAAGAAATAAATTGCAGTTTTTGGGGGTAACAAATTAAATTGAAAGTATGGAGAAATAAAAAATGTATGATGTTATAATAATAGGTGGAGGAGCAGCAGGCACTTTGGCAGCCGGTAGAGCAGCATCCAAAGGAAAACGTGTTTGCCTCTTGGAAAAGAATCCCGTAATTGGAAAAAAAATACTGATAACAGGTAAAGGAAGATGCAATTTTACCAATGCTTCTGATGTTAAGGAGCATATCGCAAATTGTCCTGTAAACGGGAAATTTATCACTAATGCACTTTTCAGGTTTAACCCTGAAGAAACACGGGCTTTTTTTCTGGAATTAGGAGTGGAAAGTAAAGTTGAGCGTGGAAACAGGGTTTTTCCTGTTTCAGATAAAGCCTGTGATATTGCTGCTGCTTTGGAAAAATATATGGCTCAGGGCAAAGTGACTATTATCAATGATCAAGCCCAGAATCTGGCAAAAATAAATGGATTGTTTACCGTTTTGGGTCAAGGTAATCAGAAATATCAGGCACATAAACTGATAATAGCTACAGGTGGTAAGAGCTACCCAGGTACTGGATCCACAGGTGACGGTTATCGTTTTGCAAAAAAAATGGGGCATAATACTAATTTGCTAACGCCTTCATTGATTCCCATCGAAACTGAAGAAAGCTGGGTGCCTGAACTTCAGGGTCTTTCCCTTAAAAACATAGAAATCAAAATTTACAGAAATGAAAAAGTCATATATCGTGATTTTGGTGAAATGATATTTACCCATTACGGTGTAAGCGGTCCCGTGATACTTACTGCATCGTCACGACTGAGAAAGATATCTGATCTGAAACTGGAAATTGACTTGAAACCTGCTATTGATGAACAAACCCTTGATAAAAGGCTATTACGTGAAATAGCCGATAATTCTAACAGGCAATTGCATAATATGCTCAAGAGCCTTCTGCCGCAAAAAATGATTCCTGTGATAATTAAGCTTTCCGGTTTAGATGGCATGATGCCTGCAAACAGTATTAAGAAAGATGAACGTAAAAAACTTGGTTTTCTGCTCAAGCATCTGCGTATGACTCTCACACGCTTTAGACCACTCAAGGAAGCAATTATAACTTCCGGTGGAGTTTGCGTAGATGAAATTGACCCGCGCACCATGGAATCAAAGATAGAACCAGGATTATATTTCTGCGGAGAAGTTATGGATGTGGATGCCTATACAGGCGGCTATAATTTACAAATCGCATTTTCCACTGGATTTGTTGCAGGAGATAATGTTTAGCTGCTCATTACATCTCATATTGCTTGACTTAGAAACACTCTGGCAAAATTTTATTCCTCAATATAACAAAGGAGTTAACTTTGGAAAAAATATTAGTTACTAGTGCATTGATATATGCAAATGGACCACTACATATTGGTCATGTAGCGGGTGCATATCTGCCTGCGGATATTTTTGTTCGCTTTCATAAATTACTTGGGTCAGATGTTATTTTTATTTCTGGCACTGATGAACACGGAGCTCCGGTTTCAATTAAAGCAGAAAAAGAAGGAACAACCCCACGTCAACTCGTTGATTTTTTTCATGATCAGATTGATGAAAGCTTTAAGGGACTAAATATAAATTTCACGAACTTTAGTGGAACAGCTCGTCCTGTTCACCACAAACTTTCACAGCAGTTTTTTACGCAGTTACTTGATAAGGGTTTCATTGAACCCCACAACGGACAGCAGTTCTATTGCGAGCATGATAAACGCTACCTGGCAGACAGATATGTGGAAGGTAATTGCCCATTTTGTAATGCTGAAGGAGCGCGCGGAGATCAGTGTGATAGCTGCGGCAAGCTTATTGACTCTATCACACTTATAAATCCCAAATGCAAAATATGTGGTAACACTCCAGTGATCAGGGAAACTCGGCACTGGTATCTGGAATTGCCGAAATTTGAAAAGGCGCTAACAGAATGGCTGGAAACAAAAACACACTGGAAAGATAATGTTCATAATTTCATTATGGGCTGGCTAAAAGAAGGCTTGATCGAAAGAGCTATTACACGTGATATAAACTGGGGAATACCTGTTCCGCTTGAAGAAGCTGATGGTAAGGTGCTTTACGTATGGTTTGACGCTCCAATCGGTTACATTTCTGCTACTATGGAATGGGCAGAAAATAACGGCAATAAAGAGAAATGGAAAGACTACTGGTTTGATCCTGAATGCCGCTTGATTCATTTCATTGGAAAAGATAATATTCCTTTCCATGCACTGATCTGGCCTGCTATGTTGATGGAACAGGATGAACCATACATCCTTCCAGATGATATTCCTGCCAATGAATATCTCAACATTGAAGGCAGCAAGGTTTCTACAAGTAGAAATTATGCTATCTGGGTTCATGATTACCTGAAATATTTCGATGGGGAACTGTTGCGTTTCGTGCTTGCTGCCAATGCGCCTGAGACAAAAGATGCTGACTTCTCCTGGCATGATTTCCAGACAAAGGTAAATAGCGAACTGGCAAATATACTCGGCAATCTTGCTAATAGGGTATTTACATTCTCAAAGAAATATTTTGCCGGTAAGATTGCTAAACCCGCAGTTTTCTCGGAAGCATCTCAAACTCTGCTTACCGGATCAGAAACAATGTTTGCTGAAATCGAGAGCTGTTATCGTAATTTCAAAGTAAGAAAAGCAGTAAGTTTGATCATGGATATGGCTCGCTCCGGCAATAAGTATTTTGATGAACGTGCCCCTTGGCATGCAGTGAAAACTGATGAAGCTAATGCGTCTGAAACTCTCTATGTTTGCCTGGGACTGCTCAGAAAGATATCTGTGGTTATGAGCCCTATACTGCCGCAGAAAATGACTCAATTGCGCTGTATGATGAATTTGCCGGAGGCTTTTGACTGGAATTCCTTTAAGAATGAAAATAATGAGTATATTATTGGTGCGATCGAACCGCTTTTTATCAAGATTACAGATGAACAAGTGGAAGAACAGCTTAAACTGCTGGAAACCTCGCAAGTAACAGTTCCTGAGCTTGAACATAAACCGGAAATTACTTATGAAGATTTCCTTAAAATGGAATTGCGCATAGTAAAGGTTAATAAGGCTGAAAAGGTGAAGAAATCAAAGAAACTTCTGAAACTTGAAGTTCAGCTTGGTGCTGAAACCAGAGTTATCGTTTCGGGTATTGCGGAACACTATGAACCTGAAGACTTGATTGATAAAAAGGTACTGATGCTGATAAATCTGAAACCACGCAAAATCATGGGAATAGAATCTCAGGGAATGATACTTGCTGCCGTTGATTCCGAAGTCGGATTGTCTCTTTTACATACAATGAAAGATTTACCCGCAGGCACGGAAGTTAGTTAATAATAATTGATTATAAATAAAAAAAACGCAGTTGGTATTCCAACTGCGTTTTTTATATTTCAGGAGTGAATATTTATTTTATCACTGCTACTTTGCTTACTGCGGAAGTTCCGGCAGCATCAAGTTTAAAGAAATATATTCCACTGGCTGCATTATCTGCTGACCAGTTTACTTTCAAAGTTTCACCTGCTTTCACATTATCATTAAAGAGAGTTTCAACCTTCTGACCACGAAGATTATAAACACCGATTTCAGCAGGAGCTGTAACCTGTGAAGCAAATTCCACAGAGATACTTGATCTGCTTGTGCCAGGTGTAAATGGATTAGGATATGCTTTCATAGCTCCAATCACGGGAATTACGTTTTCATCATTTGAATCAACGAAAATCGGGAATGTAATATCAAAAGCTGCATACTGGTAAGTTCCACCATTTCCTTGTCCCTGATTACCATTTACGAATGATCCAAAATCATTATCATCATAATAAAGCACAACAATGCGTCCGATTCTTTCAGTCACATCTATAATATCAATCTGATCTGACGGGAACAAAAATGCTGGATGCTGATCTGCTAATGCTGATGAATAATTAACATCATCTGGATTGGCATTTACGAAAAATGGTTCACTCCAGGAAGCACCAAAATTGCCTGAAACCACACATGCGATTTCTGGATATCCTGTCCAGCCTTCATAACCTGTAATTCCGTCAGCAGAAAGCTTTTGGTAGGTGCCATCAAACCAGAAAATAGCCTGCCAACCTGTTTCCATATTAGTAGTTGTAAAGGTTTCATTATTGTGGAATGCATTATCTGGATCATTGTGGAATACAGGCCACTCCTGTTCCCACATTGGCATACCATCATCATATACTTCATCATATTCGCCATCTTCGTCAATATCCCAGGGCTGCATTGGCATATCATCATTAGGATGTGCTCCTAAAGGATATATGTCCTGAAAATCAAAATCGTGAGTATTAAGATCAAATGTCCAGCGTTTAGGATATATCTGATTCCAGCCTGGATAATAATATCCTGGTCCGGATCCGCTATCAAACGAGATACCCATTGTTCCGGCAAAACTGATAGATGAATAGTTTTCGTTCCATACAAGGTTGTAATGACCGGAAAGCATTATATCCTGCTTACAAACATAAGGAATACCCGGTGTGCCAGAATCACTATACAAATAATATAATGAATCAGAATCTGTATCAATATAAGTAGGATTTACCTGATCAAAAGAAGCTACTTCTGTGTACATTTCAAATGGACCTTCACCATAATTTTCATTCATCAATACAAGAAGTTCGTCATCTTGAACTGTGTTTATATCACTATGTGCCAGATAACCCATCAAAATTAAAACGTTGTCGTGAACTTCCATAGAAATCTGAGGACGTGCCCATTCGGGGTCTTCTGCATTCCACATATCCATCTGTTCAATAGTGCGGTAGCTCCATTCAAGGGAGCTCTGAGCTTCGAGATCAGCAGTTGTAAAATCAGCATAGCAAATAACTACGTTTTCACTTGGCAGAAGTTCTGATCCGTGTGAAGTCGTTGAATTCATCGGGATAATATAAACGCGGCGATGATCTGCACTAATAGGAGAACTGCTTACTGCAACCTTGGGCCAAACGAATTCATCATCGTCATAAGGATATACACCATTTGTCTGCATTTCTTCCACATCCAGCACTGTTACAGGAGGAGCAAGCCAGAGACCTGGATTATCCATGAGATGGTAAAGATCATAAAGGAAAATTACATTAGAACTTGATTGATGAAAACTGGTAAAAATGTTGCCAGTAGCATAATCAACGTCACAGTCACCATAACGACCTTCTGTTCCGATTCCTTGTGATACGGTTATATTA
>Ga0307991_1003451_pt1 | contig 10237 bp, 10 predicted proteins | sample EllFjometagen131_FD_203146 | JGI IMG/M metagenome (GOLD analysis project Ga0307991, IMG submission 203146) | Marine microbial communities from Ellis Fjord, Antarctic Ocean - #131 | ecosystem: Environmental > Aquatic > Marine > Unclassified | place: Southern Ocean | collected 2014-10-08 | reverse complement strand
AGGCTGGGTAATCCTTCTTTGAGCTCTTTTTTCCATTGAGTAATCTGTGTTGCGTGTACATCATACTCACTTGAGAGCTCTGCGGTTGTTCTTAGGTTCTTAAGCGCTTCAAACGCTACCTTCGCTTTGAACTCTTTACCAAAGTACTTTCTCATGCTTCCCATTTCAAATCCTCCTGTGGTTAGGTCTGCTATTATATCATATTTCTATCTTAACCACTGGTATGAAATTTAGGGAGTATTATAACTTTCTCGTCACCTTCTTCTGTAGTCATAAGTTTCTTAGTAAAATCGAGCACTGATCTAGCATGATTAATTCTCTTAAAATCATTTCCAAAATAATTTTCCATTTCCCTGAGCAACAGAAACTCATAATCATCCATTAATAATCTTCCCTCACACATGTCTACTCTCAATATTGTTTATTTTTCCATCTCAGATGAATTAGGGGTTTTAATAACTAAAAATGTAGTATTTTCCTGTGAATTATTAATAATTTTCATAGGAGTTCGGAAATCTACTGGTAAAATTCCTCCTTCTACAATAGTGTTATCTTGTCCATCTAAATTGACTGAAAGAACACCTTTTAAAACAAGTAAATGAACATTTGAATTTGCCTTATGTTCTGGAACACTCTGTCCAGGTTGTAATGCTATCTGCATAATTAAACTATCTTTCTCATCAACAAGTTTTCGATTGCCCATACCTTTTTTCTGATAGGGTATGTTTTCGAATACATTGTTCATCGTTACCTCCTGTTATGTGTGTGTCATTAATACATTATGCTCGTGGTGTTCTTCAAAATCATTTTCATGCTCAAGGTGACTACTCGATTTAGAGGCAATATTATACAACTCTTCAACATAGTGTGTAAAGTCAACATACGCTTCTACATGCTCTCGTCCTTCTTGAACGCTTTCGTCTTTATGGCCTATGGTTGCTATGACACGATTAAATCTTTTTTCAGCACCTTCAGTAATCATATTATTCAATTCATCAATAGAACCTTTCTCTATTGCTTCATCAGCAGCTTTTACGATAGGCTCAACATGTCCAGCAGACTTAAGTCCTTCAAAAGATGCCCCTTCACCTGTACGGTGTATCCTTACTAAGTCTGAGAAGAAATTCATTTCAGTAGCTTCTTTTGCATTCGGATTTTGCGATATTTCTTCCAGGGTATCTTTGGATATCTCCTCAATCTTTTCCTCGCTTCCCTTGTCGACCCATTTAAGAATTGGTGTGACATCTTTATTTTTAAGAGCAATCCTTGCATCTATTACGACTGGACCATCTAAAGTATCGCAATGAGCATGCGCCTTAACAGAACCTGCCACGCATAACACCGCCAATCCAATAACAACACACATAATCTTTTTCATTTCGAATCTCCTTTCTAACCTTTATTTTTCAAACTATTAAGTGCTTCTTTCTCGGAATCGTAAAGAGAGAAAAGTTTTTCTACTTTCATTACCTCAAACATCGTTTTTAATTTGTTTGTGACATTAATAATAACAAGTGTAGAATTTTTATGTTTTATTTCGGCTAAAGCGCGTATAAGTACGGCTACCGTGGTAGTATCGATATTTTTTACGTCTTTGAAATCCATTATTATATTTTTATTGAACAGACCAAGTTTTTTCCTGTTACCCCACATCTTTTTCCCAATCTCCGGAATGGTTGAAGTATCTATGTTTCCCTTTAACCTGAGAATTTGCAAACCGTCGTGATTTTCTATACTTTTTACGAAAGACAGTGGCTTACTGTCTCTTGTGCTAAAAAACTCTTGCAACATGTATATCTTCTCCTTTCTATCCCAGACTTTTCTGCAATCTCATTGAATTCACAGCAAGAATTCCCACGCCCATAATCAAAAGAGCCAGCATCTGAGGCCAAAGAATATTAATGCCACTTCCTTTTAAAAAAATACCTCGTAGAATAACCAAAAAATACCTTGGCGGATTAAAACCGTAAAAACTCAACTTCAAGTTAATAAAGATCAAAATAATACCAAATATCATGAACAACGGGATTATGACCACTTGAGCCACAAATATTGCCTTTGAAGGTTTTACATACACTTTTTGCGTCATGAATTAGTCCTCTTGTATGAGCCATTATATAACTTTGTTAAAACAAATAAAATATTTGGCGATAATCACCACAAAATCATTTTTGCTTATGCAATAACAGAAAAATTGAGGGAATAATATACAGTGTAATTATCGTGGCAAACAACAAGCCCCAACTGAAAGCCAATGACATCGGAGAGAGCATTTTTTCATATCCGCCCAACCCATAAGCCATAGGCAAAAGACCACCCAAAGTGGTCAATGTCGTAAGTAGTATTGGTCGTAGCCTTTGCGATGCAAGTGCAGCAATATTATTGATTAAAGCGTCTCCTCTTGCCTGTTTATCCCAACTCGATGAAAGGGTATCGGTCATTACTATCGAATCATTAACCACAATTCCGATAAGCCCAACCGTCGCGAGAAGCACAAACATTGATACAGCTTGTCCATGTATAAAAAGAGCAATAACAATACCGACGACACAAAATGGGATAACGGCGATTATAGTAAGAGCCTTCCCCCACGAATTAAGAAACAATGCAAGTATAAAGAATATGCCCACAAAAGACATAAGTACTGCTATTTTCATGTCCTTCATTATTAAATTGGTTTTTGAAGCTTCCCCGACGACTTCAACAAGAACTTCTTCAGGCATATTTTTTGAAGAGTCGATATTGTTCTTTATTATTTTGGCCGCCTCAATAGCTGATATTTTTGCTTTCCTAAGTGAAGCAGATAAAGTAACACTACGCAGACCATTGCGATGAAGGATCTCTAGCTCTGAAGCTTTTGTATCAAAACTAATAAATTTATCAAGGGACACCAAGAATCCCTCAGAGTTCTTAACTCCGATTTTTGCCAGTATGTCCTCGTGTTTACGGCTTTCTTCGTTAAGCAAAAGACGATACTCTATCTTTTCTTCCAATGTCTGAATATCTGTTACCAGCTGACCTTCATAAGCTATCCTTAATACTTGCGCAACGTCTTCGGTAGATATCCCCATTGAAGCCAGCTTATTCTGATCAAGATTGATCACAAGCTCCTCTTTACCGGTTTTTTGTGAATTGTCAATATCAGCAACACCGAGATCTTTCATCTCTTTTAAAATATTCCCAACAATCTTCATAGATAAATTCAAATCATTTTCATTGTTGCTGCTGAGATGCACGGTAACTGGTTTGTCCTGTATGGGCCCTACCTTTTTCGTTTCAAAAAATATACGCACACCTTCCGGTGATTTATATTTTTTCTTGATTCCTCCGATTATTTCGGCTGCCGTTCTCTCTCGCGCAATGTCCGGGGTTAGAAACACATTTATGATCGCCCAATTTTCGTGGTCACCATAATTTTTGGTTTTAGAAAATGAATGATGACCGACTCTTGAAGTAAACGATTCCAGTTCTTGTTCAGGCAATTTATCAATGAATTTTTCAATATCCTTAACAACTTCTTCAGTTTCATCCAGACTGTAATTGTTAGGACATTCTACTTTAACATAAAAGGTTTCTATCGCTGATTGGGGAAACATTTTGAATTTAAGGAAAAATTTTGCAGACAGCAACGCCGCCACGAGAATCAGAACAGACAACACCAGGAACAAAAACTTTTTCTTGAGTACAATAATAAGCGATTTACTATAAACCTTTTCTAATTTAAGAAACCAGCCCGGTTTTTCTTTTTTTCCAAACTGCCTACCTGATGCTATGTGATGCGGAAGAAAAAAGAAAGATTCAATAAGCGATACGATAAGTACTATTATCACAATAACGGGAATAGCTATCACAAATTTGCCGGGCCTGCCTCCCAGTGAAAGCAAAGTCGTGTAGGCAATAATTGTAGTGAGGGTGGAAAGCGTTATGGGCATAATAAGATCTTTTACGGCCGAATAAGCTGCATCCTTCGCCTTAAGTCCTTGCTCCTGGTAAAATATTATTTTATCCGACATAACGATAGCATCGTCTACAACTATTCCCAGAACAACGATCAGCCCCGCCAATGCGATCGCGCTGAAGGTAATATTGAATAAAGGAAAGACAGCAAATGCCGCTATGAAACAAAAAGGAATACCAAAAGCCGTCCAGAAAGCTGCCTTCTTGCTTAAAAACAGAAAAAGCAGGATCAATACGATCACAAAACCTGTAAGCGCATTGTTAAGTAACAACCGAAGCCGCATTCTGGTTGTTTTTGACTGGTCATTAACAAAAGAATATCGATCTTTCCCCCCTAGGATATCAGCCGTAACCGTTTTAACCCTTTCTATAGTATCGATAATATCCGCTCCGGGCTTTTTCTTTACAACCAAAGATATACCCTCTTCACCGTTGTTCCTAATCCTTATTTTGTGGTCTTTTTCGGTAAGCTTCACTGAAGCGACTTGATGTAACTTGACTCTTTTCTGCTCAAAACTGCTTCTTAATATCACATCCTTTACTTCCAAAGGATCATTGAACTTATTCAATATCATTATGGTTTTCAATCCCCTGTATGACTCCAAGGTGCCGGAAGTAGACCTGATATTCCGCTTGCGGATTGATTCAGCTATTTCCGGAAGTGAAAAATAGGTTTTATTCAATGCATCCGGGTCTGCTTCTATGTGGATTTCCGTATCAAAATAACCGATTTTATCAACGCCGGATACTAGAGATATTTTTTCAAGAGCTAGCTCAAGTCTTCTTGCCTTTCTTCTGAGAGATTCATGATCTTCATCAGATAAAGCAATTTCTATGATAGGCAAATCATCGGTTTTAAGTTCCTTCACTAAGGGTGAATCTTCAACCTCCAGTGGGAGATCATTAACCGCATCTACCGCTACTCTTATATCCTGTACAGTTTCCTCTATCTCTTTAGGAGAATAAGATTCATCCAACTGGATAAATATCGAAGATAAATTATCAGCTGAAACAGATTCAATATAATCTATCCCTGTTATTTCTCTAATTTCTTCTTCGAGTGGGATGGTAACATTAAGCTCAACGTCTTCTGGTGCGGCTCCTGGATATGTAGTCGTAATTTGTACCTGATTAAGCTCTATGCTGGGCATTCCTTCCTTAGGTATATTTTTAAAAGAAATTAATCCTAGGATTAATAGACCCCAAACAAATACGCTAACAGCTATTTTGTTATCAAGAAAATATCTAATTACTTTCATTTTTCACCCTCTAAATTGTAGGCTCCTAACAATATTCCCTTTTTATGATCCAGATCAACAAGTGAGCTATGGAATTGATATTGAGCTGACGCTGATGCTTGTTGCGCATTGATAACATCTTCCTGATAACGAATTAACGTATCAGTATTTGATCTGCCTAAATTAAAACGCTTCTCTTCTTCCTCGAGCTTTCTTGTTTGCAATGCAGCCACATTTATACTATTCAACGCGAATTCCTTGTAAATATTACAATCCCGAATCTGATCGATAATTTCAATCGTGATTTTTCTTTCTACAAGTTTTAGCTCCACTAATGCTTTTGCTTTTTCATATTCAGCTTTTTGTAATTTTGCCCTTGCTTCCCTATTTTCCAGGGGCAAACTAAATGTTAATCCAATAGCGTAATTTGTATTATTTTCATCCGAAATATTTGTGACGGATTGTTTAAAATGATCACCCAAACCATTTCTTATCAATGAAGCTGCTAAATTAATGCTCGGTAAATTGTTGTTCTTCTCAACAACAAGACTAATATCTTTGGATATAATTTCATTCTTTGCTCTCAAATAATCTCTTCTATTATCAAAAGCAATTATTAATGATTCTTTAAAATCCTGGTCAACTATGTTTAAATTATACCCTTCAGTAGGTCTGATTGTTATGTCGTCTTCCGTGATATTCAGTAACAGTTTTAAAATGCTTTCTTTAGATTTAACAGTATTCTCTTCCAAAATAAGATTGTTTTGTCTGTTTTTATAATTAGCTTCCGATGCGATAGCATCGGGAATCTCTACTAATCCATCTTTTAATTTCTCTTGGTGCATTTCATAAAGCAGCTTAGCTTGTTCAACCATGTCCTTTTGTATCTCTGCCTTTTGCATCTGTAAAACTAAATCCCAATAAACTTTTTTAACCGCACTTATAATAGCTTCTACCTTTTCTAAAGAAGTATAGCCCGAGTTTTCTATATTTATCTTCGTAATGTCGATGTTGTTTCTGTCGTTGATCCCAAAGAAGTTCTTACCTAACTCTTGCGTTAAAGATAAACTTACAGATGAATTATGGTTCAAGGTCGAAATTGCTGAACTTGCGTTAGTCCGATTTCTATTATTACTCATGTCTGTTTCAATGGTTGTTCCTGAAGAAAACTTCTTAGATATTCCTACATCATAATTATTATCAACAGTCTTTGTTCCTGATGATGATGTCATCTTCTTCCCCTGATCGTTCTGGTAATTAATGTTTGCGTCTATAATAATATCAAATATTGACTTCACTGTTTCGAGAGAAGTTTCTGAAATATATGCATCATATTTCGCCATCTGAATATCAAGGTTGTTTTTCAACGCAATCTTAAATACTTCCGCTAACGATAAATTGAATATTTTTTGTTCTCCTTGGGCATAAATACAATGCGCACTGACGCAAATGATTAAGAAGCTTATCAGCACAGTCCTATTTCTCCTTTTCATCTCTTTCTATCTCCCTTAAAATTTGTTTAATAAAAGACAGCGGCCCCTTCCTCTCGCTTGGGGAAAATGTCTTTATAAGTGATTTCCACTTTTCTAAGATATTATTTCTAAATCGTTTTACAACTATATCACCAGTGCTTGTTAACGAGATATTAACAACTCTTCTATCTTTTTCATCCTGCTGCCTTTGTACATACCCTCTTTGAGCTAATCGATCAATTAATCCACTTGCGGTAGGAGGCGAAACGTTCAGTTTTTTACTCAAACTTGACAAAGTGCACACTTTCTCTTCTTCAAGTGTCATCAATGCAAATACTTGAGAAGGGGGGACTTTTATGGACTTAAAGATATACGGGTACATATGTCTAAAGAATTTTGGCATAAAGGCAGCAAGCTCCCCTGCCGCCTTCTGCAACGAATGGAGTTCCTCAGTAATTTGATCTTTTGATTTATTTAGCATGGCTAATTATTAGTATAGCAAACTATATTGCTGCTGTCAATTTTTTTTTGGGCTTAACTGCATACCTTGCTCAGCTTTTCGCTAAGTTTTTTTCTAATACAGAGATAAAGTAAGATAGATCCCTTTAATTATATCGCTAATTCCATTTAATGCACCCATAACAAGGCTATATTCAGAGAGAATATTGCATATCATCTTCTGGGTGTCCGCATTGTACCCATTAAATGCGATGCATTAAATATTGGGGCTTTTAGAGATAAAGAGAGATAATTCTTCCTAAGAATCTAGGAATTCCTATTTAATCGATCCTTATAGCTAGAGAAGCTAACCTTAAACTTTGCGGTATCCTGGCATTGTAGCGATTAAATGCGGGCGATTAAATAGTGCTTGGTTTAGAGATAAAGATATAGATTAGGAGATTGCCACAGCCTACTTCGCAGGCTTCGCAATGACGGTGTGCTGTTCGCGGCCGGAGACCGCTCCTACGTTTGACCTAACCATTTGAAACGTTGGTAGATACAAAAAGCCCTGACTAACATTTGTTAATCAGGGCTTCTCTTATCTCTCGAACATTAGTTCGAGACTTTAAAATGGCTCGGGGGGTGGGGCTATACGCCCACTCTATCTCAGTATCTACGTCTTATATATACAGGCCCAAATTCGTCATTGCGAGGAGCAAAGCGACGAAGCAATCTCTATCAGAGATAGGTTTTGTAGAGATACTAACCGATGCGAGCAAGGCTCGAACTACTGTAATTTTGTCCTTTTTTGTCCATGTTCTATGTGGCCAATTTAACGTAACTTATTTGTAATAAAGGTGTTAAGCAATGTCCATAGATTTAAGGTGGACATGCATCCAATAAAGAGCTGCTTGTGCAATTTGGCTCCTCATATCTGACGCGTTTCTACACCCGACTGCCGAATTTAGGTTAATGATAATATAAGCTTGCTGGCCCTGTTCGGCCCTCAGTATAGAAATTAGCTCATCATTCCAAATTCATCGTCATCCGAGGATTCTATTTTTTTAGTTATCCAAGTACATCCGAGTAAACTAAATTCGTCATCGTCAGAAGATTCTACCGTAGAAGTCTCCAAAGTAGTTCCCGCAAATATACAAAATGCATCATCGTCATCATTTTCAATCGTCTCGGTTATCCTTGTATGATCATTTGCGAGATTGATACGAAAGCTATTCATCATAAAACTATCATCATCAGGATTTTCAATGGTAAATGTATCGTATGTAGCTTCGTCTATCAATCGTTCAATACCATTTTTAGCTTTTCTTACTTTTTTACATAATGTTCGCCTTGCTTCATCACACTCTATATCGCCGTTGATCATTATTTTTTTTGTCTTCATATAGTTAGCAATATAAGGCTTCACGTTTCTACCTCCTCAAAATTAAAATTGTCATATGGCTTTGCTTCTTATCTAAACTAGTACCCAAGTCTACTTGATTTATAGGAATTTTCCGCAAATTATATAATTGTAATAAATCAAATATTTTTTTATACTTACCTCTAGCTAATTTAGTTTCACTACTTAATATTAAAATTTGTTTTATTTGTCCATTTAACAGCTCTTCTTTAAGGTTATTAAGTTTATACAAATTGTTTTTATTAAAAAATTCTTTTTCATCAAGAGATAAATCAAAGATAATTTTCTCATCAATTATTTTAGAACTACCTTTAATCGCAGTATAAGGTTTGACAATTTTATCATCAATAAATGTTTTAATATTATTTGATAATAGTAAACATACTAGGAAACCCATACAAAGCATGCTATAACCTGCATATTTCTCAATATTCTTAACATACGTAACGTAAAGAACTCCTTTTCGTGAAGCATACCATTCCTGATAAAGGAATTTTGCCAATTGCTTCGGAGTGCTATCATTATTTTTGAATTCTCTAAATGGGAACCTGTAAAAGCTCGAAACCTTTAGAAATTGGTATAGAAATAAATAGATATTTATTAATACATAAATTAATACAATAAAAATTAATATCTGAGTAAAACTAGTATCTTGACCCTTAAGCCATAAAATGAGGAATGGGAGCAAAACTAGATACAGCGCATTGTAGTATAATATCTTATTAAAAGTTCTGCTTGTAGTCGCATCGCTTTGGCTAATTTTATGTTTTAACACTTCAATGTGCAATCTAATACTATCTTCTGACTTATCTTTTATAAGTTCTTCATATTGTTTACCTTTATTTTCAATTTCTTCCTGCGCGGGTTCGCTCTGAACCTTATACAAGTTTAATTTATAAAATATCTTAAAACACTTATTCTTAATAGTAAGAAAATAAAATTTATTTATTCCAAACGAGGTTCTAAAAAAAGAAAATCTCAAATCTTGGGATTTCTTTATAACCTCTCCAAAATGCTGATCATCCGTGAAACTAAATATAGGAAAATAGGAAGAAATTTTAATTAAAACAGCTAGCATTTATTCCATCTCCATTAGGTAATTCATAATTGCTCCAGATATATTCAATTTTAATTCATGCTCTAACCATCCCCATTGACCATTGGCATTAATTTCTAAAAAGTAGAACTCATCTCTATCATTGACTATGAAATCAAGAGCTCCGAATTTTAAATTTAATTTTTGCATCAAAGCATTGCATTTTTTAATTATTTTTGCAGGTAACTTAAATTTTGAGTATTTTATATTTTCCTTGTTTTTTCTCCAATCAATTTTTTCATTTGTGTCGATTCTTACAGCAAAAACTTTTCTATCAACTATCGTTACCCTTAGTTCATATTGTTTTTCAATGTATTCTTGAAAATAAGCAGGTGCCAGTTCAAGATTCTTCAACTCGATATTTTTATCTACTAAATTAGTTTGTATAATTCCAACATTGTTATTACAAGCTACTCTTCCTGTAGATAGGGGCTTCACAATAGAATTTATGTTTTTATTGATAAAAGATGATGTAGATATATTTGAATTAGTAATAAGAGAGGAGGGCATAGCAATATACCACTCCCCATTGTCAAGACCAGTTTTTAGTAAAATTAAGATATAGCAGCAGTAGTGATTTCTCTTTCTTCTTTTGTTTCTTTTCTTCTTTCTC
>Ga0307991_1003450_pt1 | contig 10241 bp, 10 predicted proteins | sample EllFjometagen131_FD_203146 | JGI IMG/M metagenome (GOLD analysis project Ga0307991, IMG submission 203146) | Marine microbial communities from Ellis Fjord, Antarctic Ocean - #131 | ecosystem: Environmental > Aquatic > Marine > Unclassified | place: Southern Ocean | collected 2014-10-08 | reverse complement strand
AGTATTCAACATATTTCCAATTGGAAACAAGTCTTTCCTTTGCAATTGCAGAATTCTTAACCTGTGATTTCGCAGTTACAACATCTAATCATGGATTTTACAACTATTATGATGCAGGTGTTTTTAATTTTTCTGAAATGTTTTTAGATCTTGGAAGAGCTTTTGATGTATTTGGAAAGGGTAGATTTAATACTAATTTCAATCTTGAAGATATCTCCTTTGAATTTATCCACTACATGGAAGACTGGGATTTGCATTGCAAATACACAGGAACCGTTGTATTATCATCATATGAATATTCTTGGGTTCCAACAGTTACCTTCTACCTACAATGGAAGACAATACCTGAGTTAAAGATAGATGAAAGCTTTACACAAACTGATGATGTTTGGATAGTAAGCAAATAATATAGGTGATTAATGGTTAGAAATATAAAGTTCAATGACTTAGATAAATTAAGAATCATATGTGGTGCAAACGATAGCAATATCTCATATTTGGAAGTCCTTTTGGATGTGGAAATAATCTTCAAAGGTAATTTATTAATTCTAAAAGCTAAGGATGAAGAGCGCTTACAGCTAGGTGATGACTTACTTAGGTCAATTGAAAATATTATAACAGATCATACAACCAACATGGGTGAGAGTGAGATATTTATGGAATATCAAAATATCGTAAATGGCCCGAGTGTAAGTGACTTGATTAATAATAAACCTCTTTATAATGAATTTCAAACAATTAGTGTAAATAATAAAACAATTTTTGCCAAAACCAATAATCAACGTCATATGATTGAGTCAATGGATACAAGTCAAATTACATTTGCAATTGGACCAGCTGGCACTGGTAAAACATTTCTTGCTATAGCATATGCACTATCACAATTAAATGATGGCAAGAAGCAGAAGGTAATACTAACTCGTCCTGTAGTTGAAGCTGGGGAAAGTCTAGGATATCTCCCAGGTTCCTTAAATGAAAAGATAAATCCCTATATAAGACCGTTGTTTGATGCCATGGAGTGGATGTTAGCTCCTGGTGCAATTACAAGGCTTGAATCATCTGGTTCAATTGAAATTGCTCCCCTTGCCTATATGAGAGGTAGATCCTTGCATAATGCTATAATAATACTAGATGAAGCACAGAATACCACTGTAGCGCAGATGAAGATGTTTCTAACAAGAGTTGGAGAAAACTCCAAGATAATTGTAACAGGTGATGTGACTCAAATAGATTTACCACGTGGCAGAAAATCGGGACTTGTTCATGCCTCCGAAATACTACGAGGCATCAATGGAATTGAATTTGTAGAGTTTGATTCAAAGGATGTTGTTAGGGCCAAGATAATCCAAAAGATAATTGAGGCCTATGAGGTTAAGGAGAGTGAAAATGAAAGGTGACATATTTCATATTCTAGGGAAAATGGCTCCCAAAAAAGATGAGGCAACAAGGAATGAAAAAATATGGATTGTATTTTTAATAATTGGAATACTGGCAATAATGCTGGTCATGCCATGGATTATTGAAGGCAATTTGATGGGATCTAGCAACGTTTCTTCACAATTGCAGGCAAGGCAACTTGCTCCAGAAAACCTGTATGTTAAACGAGCCTTTGAATATGAAGATGTAGAAAAAACTAACCGGATGCGAGCTGAAGTATTGAGAAATGTCTATCCTGTTTTTACATTTGACAAGAGCGCGACATATACAAGTTATAAAAAATTAGAAAACTTTGTAGGTGAATTTGCAGGCAATCCAAGTTCAGAAATGGTAATGCTTTTATCAGGATTAAGTGAAGATGAACTGATTTTTATAAAAAGTCAATTTGACGTATTCAATAAAGTTCAAAAACAAGAACTAGCTGCTTGGATTCAACAAATAGGTACAAAGGTTATTGATTTAGGGTATGCAAAAAAATATCAAATTTTAAAAGTCTCTGATGATGGATACTCTAAAGTTAATGTTGAAGGTACTGTCGATAATTTATTTGATAAAGATAGTCAAATGATTATTGCTGAATATGATATTGCTAATATTTTAACAGATAAAAATTTAAAAACTTTTGTAAAAAATCAATTAAATGGATTGAGTGTTACTACCTCAGGTTATGATGGAGAATTTCTCACCATTGTTTTAAAAGGCCTTATAAGTGAAAATCTATTATATAATTCAGTTGCCACCAGCAATGCAAAATCAATTGAATATGATTCGGTTCCCCCTCAAAAAGTTTATATTGCAGCGGGTCAGAAAGTTCTTGTTAAGGATTCAATCATCACTGCTGATGATCTGGAATTATTGAAGCAGGTCGAATTGAATAAATCCTTGTATTCAACAGCACAAATTGTAGCCCGTGAAATTTTGATTGTTCTTGTTACACTTCTTTCTTATTATTTCTTTTTTACCAGCAATGCTAAGTCCTCAAGAAGAATAAGCTTTACCTTGTGTTATTTGTTAATAATGCTACTTACTCTTTGTTGTACTACCTTCATTTTGTTAATTTCCTCCTCCTCTAGAGTGTCGGTCTTAGGGCCACTTCTTCCTTTTGTATTTGGAGCAATGTTTCTTAAGAACTTAACAGGCTATAAAAAGTATGGATTTGTATTTGTACTTCAATATGCCTTTTATGCAGCACTGTTTCCTGGAACAACCTGGTTTACCTTCTTCTACACAGCAACAATTGGTATTTCCTTAATATTTATAATTAACTATGAAAAGGATCGACTGGTTAACAATATGGCTGTTATTGGGGCAATGTTGATAGCACTTGCCATGACTGTGATTTTATATGCTATTCAAGGGTATACCTTCAATAATATTATATATAGCTTGATTGCAATTGTAATAAATCTAATAGCATGCCTAGGCCTGGAGAAGTTTATTCTTCCTTTTGTTGATAACTTTTTAAATATTCCAACAATTTTTAGATTGCGAGAGCTTAAAAAGTTAAAAAACCAGGCAAATGGTACCTTTAATCATTCCATTGGTGTCGCAGATTTGGCTGTTGCTGCTGCAAAAGAAGTAGGTGCTGATGAAAATTTATGCAAAATTGCAGCCCTGTATCATGATGTTGGTAAGATGGATCATCCAGAATACTTTACAGAGAATCAGGCAGGCATCAACAAGCATGATGAACTTTCGCCAACTATGAGTGCTGCCATGATTCGCTCTCATGTAAGATTGAGTGTTGAAAAATGTAAGCAAGAAGGACTTCCTATGGAAGTTATTACCATAATAAGTGAACACCATGGAAATGATGTTATATCTTATTTTTACAATGAAGCTCTTAAGGATAATGAGGAAAGAAAGAAATCAGTTTCAAAAGGTGACTTTTCCTACAATGGTAATCCTCCCTCAAGCATGGAAAGTGCAATTGTTATGTTAAGTGACTGCGTGGAAGCTGCCTCTCACTCACTAAAGGATGTAACACCACAGAAATTAAGTCGCATGGTTTCTCAAATTATAAAAAATAAGTTTGAAAATGGGCAGTTAAATAAAAGTAGATTGGATCTAACAGAATTGAATCAAATTCAATCTGCTTTTGATAAGTACTTGATGGGAAAATATCATACAAGAATTGCATATCCTGAAGAAATAACGAAAGCCAAGATTCCCAATGACGGTAAAAATTAATTAAAGGTTGTTGTTATACAATTTAATTAAAATATGATATAATAATAAAAGTGTAAATAATTTACAATTAAAATTTTGAAATTTGAATGGTGAATTATAATAAATTAAATTTTTTAAAAATTTAATAATATATTAATGAGAGATAAATGAATACTATTGATGTTGAATATGAAGTGCCAACCTATGCCAAATCTTTTGATGAAGATATGGTTGTGAGTTGGGTGAATCGTGTTTTGAAGAGATTGGATAAGGATGAAGTTGAACTTTCAATTTCTTTTGTAAGTGACAATGAAATACAAAAATTGAATAAAGAATATCGGGATTTAGATATGTCAACTGATATTTTATCCTTTGTACAATCTGATAGCCAGGATGATGATGACTTTTGGCCCAATGAACTTGCAGAGAATTTAACTGTTCTTGGGGATATGATAATATCTCCTGATGCTTTGAGTCGAAACTGTGAAGACTTTGGTGCTACAGAAAAAGATGAACTAAAAAGACTTTTAATTCATGGAGTACTGCATTTACTTGGTATGGATCACAAAACAAACGACTTTAAAAATGAGGAAATGTTAATCCTTCAAGAAGACATTCTTAATGAACTGAAGGAGACAGTATAGTGAACATTTTTGGTTCTTTATTTAGTAAGAATTCACAAAACAAAAGACACGAAGATGTTGAATTAAAAAAACTTGAACAAGAAGAACGTCAAACAATGATGAAAGGAATTGTACAACTTGATGAACTTACCGTTCGCGAAGTAATGATTCCACGTACTGATGTTGATTTTCTAAACAGCGAGGCGACTCTTGATGAATTTTACAACTTGATAAATGAAAATGGATATTCTCGTTATCCTATATTTGAAGATAATTATGACAATGTAATTGGCGTTTTGTATGCAAAAGATTTACTTATAAACGGAATTCGAGAAAACTTCAATGTAAAGAAGTTGATGAGAAAACCCTATTTTGTACCAGAGAGCAAGCATCTTGATGATTTACTTCGCGACTTTAAATCACGAAAGGTTCATATTGCTATAGCTGTCGATGAATATGGTGGAGTATCTGGTATTGTTTGTCTTGAAGATATTCTTGAAGTAATAGTTGGTGAAATACAAGACGAGTTTGATGAGGATGAAGAGGAAGAAATTCGAAAGGTAGCAGATAATAAATACATTGTTGATGCAAGATGTAGCATTGAAGATTTAAACAAAGAGATGAATCTTAATCTAAATGAGGAAGACTTTGAAACCCTTGGTGGGTTTGTATTCGAACTGTTTGGAAGAATTCCTTTAAACAACGAAATAGTTGAATTTGAAGGTATAAGCTTTATGGTTGCAGATATTGAAGGCCATAAAATCAACAGCATTGAAATTACTTTGACTCCTTAATGGTTTCATAAAATCAAATATATAAATAAGAAAACTAAATAATTTTATTAGGAATAAAATGGAAAGTTTTATACTGAAAAGTAGGATAAATAAGTTGCACTTTGTTGCGATAAAAAAATATCTATTTTTACTTGATATAACGTTGACCATTTTGACACTAATTAGTATTATTCAATTATAAAAATAACCATAAATCTGGAGGATTTATCCATGAAGATTGCAATTAACGGTTTCGGTAGAATTGGACGTAACGTATTTAAAATCGCTTCCAAAGACCCTAGCATTGAAATAGTCGGAATTAACGACTTAACTGACCCAAAGACTTTAGCACATTTACTAAAGTATGATTCAACTTACGGTGTTTATGATCACGAAGTTAAAGCTTTAGACGGCGCTATCTCAGTTGATGGCAAAGCTATTAAAATCTATAGCGAAAGAGACCCAAAGAAACTTCCTTGGGGCGAACTTGGTGTAGATGTATGTGTTGAATCAACAGGTGTTTTCAGGTCAGCTGAAGGTCCTAAAGGTGGTTACAAAGATCACATCAAAGCTGGTGCAAAGAAAGTTATCTTAACAGTACCTGCTAAAGACACAATTGATCAAACTATTGTTTGTGGTGTTAATGATGGTGAAATTGATCTTAAAAATGAAGCTTTCTCAAACGCATCTTGTACAACAAATTGCTTGGCACCTATCTGCAAAGTAGTTTTTGACAACTTTGGTATTGAAAAAGGATTAATGACAACTATTCACTCATACACAAATGACCAAGTTATGTTAGATCAACCTCAAGCTGATTTAAGAAGAGCTCGTTCAGGTGCTGTTTCAATCATTCCTACAACAACAGGTGCTGCAAAAGCTGTATCTCTAGTTATTCCTGAATTAGAAGGAAAAATGAATGGTTTAGCAATGCGTGTTCCAACTCCTGTAGGTTCAATTGTTGATTTAACTTTCATAACAGAAAAAGATTGTACAGTTGAAGAAATGAATGCTGCATTCAAGAAAGCTTCTGAAGAAGGCCCAATGGTAGGAATCCTTGAATACACTGAAGATCCAATCGTATCTCATGATATTGTTGGTAACAACCATTCTTCTGTTGTTGATGCACTTTCAACAATGAAAATGGGACCTAATTTCTTTAAGGTATTAAGCTGGTATGATAATGAAATGGCTTATTCAACTCGTGTTGTTGATCTAGCTAAAAAGATCTCTAAATAATTTATTTCCCTAATAAGGAACAAGCCTGCTCTTTATATAATAATGGGCAGGCTTTATTTTTAACTTAAGGAGTTTGAAATGGTTTTAAACACAATTCGCGACGCAAATTTTGACAACAAAAAAGTGGTAATCCGTGTAGATTTCAATGTACCTATCAAAGACGGTAAGGTTACAGATCCAACTAGAATTGAGGCTGCATTACCAACAATCAAGTATTTACTTGAAAAGGGTGCATCTCTTGTTGTAATGAGTCACAGAGGACGACCAAAAGGTAAGAAATCTGAAGAATTCAGCATGGCACCTATTGCTAAAGAGTTTAGTGCTCTTTTAGGAAAGGAAGTTAAATTAGCTCCAGATGTACTTGGTCCTGAAGTAGCTAAAATGGCTAAAGATCTTAAGAAAGGTGAGGTCTTATTACTTGAGAACCTACGTTTCTACAATGAAGAAACAGACAATGATGTAGAATATGCAAAAACCTTGTCAACTTATGGTGACATATATGTAAATGATGCATTTGGTACAGCTCATAGAGCACATGCTTCTACAGAAGGTATTTCACATTTCTTACCATCATATGCAGGACTTTTAATTGAAAAAGAAGTTAAATTCATGGATCCTTTACTATCAAATCCTGAAAAACCTTTTGTTGCTATCATTGGTGGTTCAAAAGTATCATCAAAGATTACAGTATTAGAAAGTCTATCAAAAACCTGTAACACCATTGTTATTGGTGGCGGTATGGCATATACATTCTTAAAAGTACAAGGTTATAGCATTGGTAAATCTCTTCTTGAAGAAGATTATCTAGCTACTGCAGCTTCATTCCTTAAAAAGGCCGAAGAGCTTGGAGTTAAGGTTATTCTTCCTATCGATCATATTGTAGCAGCAAAATTTGCAGAAGATGCAGAACCTGTAACAGTCGATGGTCCAGATATTGAAGGTGATTTAATAGGTATGGATATTGGTCCTAAGACAACATTAGCAATTACAACAGTATTGAAAGATGCTAAGAGTGTTGTATGGAATGGTCCAATGGGTGTATTTGAATTTGACGCATTTGCAGAAGGTACTAAAAAAGTTGCATTGGCATTAGCTGAATGTAAAGGTATCACAGTTGTTGGTGGTGGTGACAGTGTTGCAGCTATTAACAAATTCAATCTAGCAGATAAAGTTAGTCACGTATCAACCGGTGGTGGTGCTTCACTAGAATTCCTAGAAGGCAAAACATTACCAGGTTTAAAAGCTTTGGAGGCAAAATAATGAGAAGATTTTATATTGCAGGTAACTGGAAAATGAACTTAACACCATCAGAAGGTGTTAAATTAGCAAAAGAATTAGCAGTAGCTGCTAAGGGTTGTAATGCAAAAGTAATGGTAGCACCTAACTTTGTTGGTCTTCCTGGTGTTGTAGAAGCGCTTAAAGATAGTGAAATTATCGTAGCTGCTCAAAACATGAGTGATCACACAAGTGGTGCTTTCACTGGTGAAGTTTCTCCATTAATGCTTAAAGATTTAGGTATCAATGCTGTTATCCTTGGCCACAGTGAAAGAAGAGCTATTTATGGTGAATCTGATGCATTTATTAACAGGAAAGTATTATTAGCTCTTGAAGAAGATATGGACGTAGTTCTTTGTATCGGTGAAACCCTTGAAGAAAGAGAAGGCGGAAAACTTGAAGAAGTTCTTTCTCGTCAAGTAACTGAAGGACTTAAATCTGTTAGTGCAGAACAAATGGCTAAGATTACTTTAGCTTATGAACCTGTATGGGCTATCGGTACTGGCAAGACTGCTTCTCCTGAAGATGCTGACGGTGCTCACGCATTGGTTAGAAGCTTAATTGAGAAACTTTTCAACAAAACTGTTGCAGAAGAGACAATTATACAGTATGGTGGGTCAGTAAAGGCTGCAAATGTAAAAGAATTAATGGCTAAAGAAAACATCGATGGCGCTCTAGTTGGCGGTGCATCTCTTTCAGTTGAAAATTTTCTTCCAATTGTATCTTTTGATAAGTAAAATATTTGGAGAAGATAAATGGGTACTTTAAGTATTGTTTTTACAGTATTATTTATAATTGTTAGCATATTATTAGTTTTTATGGTTGCAATTCAAGACGAACAAAGTGATGGATTGGGTGGTGTATTTGGTGGTGCTGCGCAAGCTTCATTCGGCTCTTATACAAGTAGTGTTGTAACAAAGGCAACTGCCATTCTTGGTGCTGCTTTTATGATTTTAGCTTTAAGTATAGCTTTGTTTAATCGAGCTCCATCTGAAGCTAGTCTTTTAGATTCAGTTAACACTAACCAAGTTCAGCAAAGTCAAACTTGGTGGGCTAATTCACCAGCTGAAGCAGTTGCTCCAGCAGCAGTTGAATAAAAGGTTATATAAAACTGAGAATTAATAGTCCGACCGCATAACCTGCGGTCGGTTTCTGTCTAAAGGAGACGATTTTATGAGAGTTTGTATTTTAATTGCGGCAAAAGGAAAAGATAATGCATCAATAAAAAAAATTGCAACAGCTCTTGCTAAAGGAATAGAAGAGCAGAATCATATTGTTGATATTATCGACATAAAATTAGAAGGTTCAAAAGTTATATCCTATTATGATTATTTAATAGTAGGATGTGAGGGAACAAATACATTTGGTGGAAAAATTCCTCAAAATGTTTCCACATTTCTTAAAAATTGTGGTAGTATTAGTGGGAAAAGATGTATGGGATTTGTAACCAAAGCAGGATTTAGATCTGTAAAAACTCTTCAAGCTTTAATGAAAGTTATGGAAAGTGAAGGCATGTATCTAAAGACTTCTGATGTTATAGATAAAGAAGCAATGGCAACTGCCGTTGGTAAAAGACTACACATCGAAATAAATTAAGTAATAAACAATCAGGAGTATTTTTAGAAATGCAAAAGTTTAAATTAAAGAGTTTATCTCTTATCGCGCTATGTGCTATTATGGCATCTCAATCACTTTTTGCTGTAGCTACCTTTGGTAAACCAGCAGCAATAGTTAAATTCAATGGACAGACTATGCCTGTTACAATGGATGAACTTAATAATCAGTATGAAAGTGTTAAATCCATTGCTCAACAGCAGGGACTTGATGAGAGTGCTGCAAAGAAACAAGTTCTTGAAGGAATAATAGATAACAAGTTATTTGCTGCCGCTGCAAAAAGAGATGGTATTGTTGCAGATAACTCCATAATTGATCAGTTATTTGCTCAGCAAAAGGTTTCTGTTGAACAATCTGCAGGAAAAAGTATTACGGAAGCTCAATACAAAGAAGTTATAATTCAAAGTGTTGGTTCTGTTGATGCGTACAGAGAATATCTTGCAACTCAGTGGGTACTTCAGCAGTACATTAGCAAGATGAAAGGTCAGGAAATTCAAAATGGAGTAACACCTCCAACTGATGAAGAAATTAGTAATTTCTATCGAGCTCAAAAAACAAAGTTCATTAATCCTGAAACTGTTAATATTGGACAAATATTCGTTCCTTTTAGGGATAATGATGAGAATTTAAAAACAGTAACTTTATTAAATGATGTTTCAAGAAAATTAAAAAATGGTTCACTTTCTTGGAAAGATGCTGTTAAAAAATATAGTAAATCTGGATCTACCTCTGTTGATGGTGATATTGGTTGGGTAACTCTTGATGATACTCAAAATGTTAAATCTATCATGGGACAAGATTTCTTTGATGCCGCATTCTCAACAACTGTTAATGGTACCTCTAGTGTAATAAAGAGCTCTACAGGTTATCATATTCTTTTTGTAAAAAAACATGTAGAAGCTAGGATGTTGGCATTAACTGATCCAATAAGTCCTGCAGATTCTTTGACTGTTAAACAATACATAAGCAATTCTCTTACACAGGCTAAAGGTTCAAAGGTATATAACAGTGCAATTATGGATCTTTCAGCTACATTAAGAGCACAAGCAACAATAACAAAATTGATCTAAATAAATAATATATTTATTTAAAATATTAGATAGCACACCTA
>Ga0307991_1003449_pt1 | contig 10242 bp, 8 predicted proteins | sample EllFjometagen131_FD_203146 | JGI IMG/M metagenome (GOLD analysis project Ga0307991, IMG submission 203146) | Marine microbial communities from Ellis Fjord, Antarctic Ocean - #131 | ecosystem: Environmental > Aquatic > Marine > Unclassified | place: Southern Ocean | collected 2014-10-08 | reverse complement strand
TTCAGTCAGTTGCCGGTTATTTTTGCATTTATTGTGCCGGCTGTAACTATGCGGCTTTTTTCCGAAGAGTTCAACAGCGGCTCTTTTGAGTTGCTCTCGACTTTACCGATTACTGATTCCGGAGTTGTCATTGGTAAATTTCTGGCGGCCCTTGCCTTTATCACCATGATGCTTCTGCCGACGATCGCCTATGCTTTTACTGCAGCCCTGCTCGGTGATCTCGATTGGGGGCCGGTATTCGGGGGGTATTGCGGGGCCTTGTTGTTGGCTGGGGCCTATGCTGGGATTGGTCTCTTTGCTTCATCCTTGACCAAGAACCAGATTACCGCCTTTATTATCGGGATGGCGATCTGTTTTATGTTGACGACTTTTGATCGGATGCTCTTCTTTATGCCGGAGAGTATTCTGGCAATCTTTGCCTATCTTGGTTCAACTACTCATTTTCAAAATATCTCCCGGGGGATCATCGATACCCGGGATCTGCTCTATTTCTTCAGTATAATGTTTCTGGCCCTTTATGCCACTACTTTTGTGCTGAAAGAAAAAAGATAGGAGGTTTCTACCGTGAAAACGGATAATCGTATTGTGAAAAGCGGTCTTTTCGGTCATTATGGTAAAGTCCTGCTCTATGTTATCGTGGTTGTTCTGGTCAATCTCGTCGGGCTTAATCTCTTTACTCGTATTGATCTGACGGCCAACCGCGTCTACTCACTCTCAGCGGTCAGCAAAGAGGTGGTTGCCACTCTCTCTGAGCCCTTGACCCTTAAAGTTTTCTTTTCGGCTAATCTGCCGGCCCCCTACAACGGAGTTGAGCGCTATGTTCATGATCTTTTGCAGGAGTACGCCTTGGCCGGAAATAAATATTTCAACTATCAGTTTTATAATCCCGGAGGCGATGACGAAGCTGCTGTCCAGAATCAAGAACTGGCCCATAGTTACGGTATCCAGCCGGTCCAGATTCGGGCCATTGAACAAGATGAAGTGAAATTTCAGAAAGCCTATATGGGCTTGGCCATAATTCATGGAGATTTGGTTGAGAGCCTGTCGGCGGTTACGACAACTGAGGGGCTTGAATATCAGTTGACGACAGCTATTCGGAGGATGAATAACAAAATCAGCCGCCTGCTGGGCCTGCCGGAAAAGATCAAGGTCAACCTTTTTCTCTCTTCATCCTTGGAACTTGTCGGTCCCTATATGAGCCTTGATAACCTTGACTCCTTGCCGGATTCAATCAGTGCCATGGTCAGCCGTCTCAACGATCAGCTCTATAACCGACTGGAGTTTTCTTTTCATGATCCTTCAAGGGATCTCGAGACGGTTAAAAAAGCGGTTGAAGGTCAGATCCTGGAGCTTAAATGGAAGGATTTCAGTAATCGTCAGGGGCAAAATATTCCCGGGGGTCACGGTTATGCCGGCTTGACGGTCTCTTTTTCCGACCGGCGTCAGGATCTGCAACTGATTTCAGCTGTCAATGTGCCGATTTTTGGTACTCAATATATGCTGACTCCAGTTGCGGATCTTGAGGTGATGCTTAATGTTGTGATCGAGGATGTTATTGGTATTAATGAGAAAATCGGTTATTTGGGTAGTCATGGCAGCTTGCCTCTGCAAGCGGGTATGGCGATGCCGGGCCAACCCCAACCCGATGCGGCCTCTAATTTTAATACCCTGCTTAGCCAGGGGTATGATCCCGAGATGGTAACCCTGGATAAGATGGGCTCTCTTGACGGGATCCGGACCTTGATCATTGCCCGGCCCACTGAAACGTTTACCGATTATGAACTTTACCTGCTTGATCAGTTCCTTCTTCGAGGGAATAATCTGGCACTTTTCTATGATCCTTTTCAGGAAAAAATGCCGTCTCAGAATATGATGATGATGGGCCAAGGGCCCAGTTATGAGCCATTGACGACCGGACTGGAGAAGTTACTTGGCCATTATGGTGTTGAGGTCGGTCAAGCTTATGTCATGGACCCGGAGTGTTTTAAGCAGCAACTTTCTCAAACCCAAGGTGGGGGTGAGCGGGCTCTCTACTTTGCGCCTTTGATTGAAAACCGGAATATCAATAAAGATTATCCTTTTATCAGGAATATTAAAGGTTTGGTTATGATCAAAGTGGCGCCGCTTACGGTTGATGATGAAAAACTTAGCCGGGATAATATCAAGGCGGCAGAGCTTTTTTCCTCTTCCGAAAAATCCTGGTTAATGCAGGATCGTATAGACTTTAATCCGATGCAGATGCAACCTCCGGGGGCTAGCGCTAAACTCAGCCGTTACGTTATGGCCTATCTGCTTGAGGGATCTTTCTCGAGTTATTTTAGCGGTCGCCCGGTGCCGGAAAAACCACAGGTCTCCGAAGTTTCTAAAGCCTTCGATGAGGAGGAGATCAGGGATGGGGATGAAAAAGAGAGTGAAACCCTGACTTCACTTGTCGAGGAGGGTGGACTTGAAAGTTTTGGTATACGTCTTGACAAAGGCAAACCCGGCCGTCTGATCGTGGTCGGTTCAGCCGATATCTTGCGTAATAATATTGTTGATGAAGGGGGGGCAACTCCCAATGCCCAGCTCCTGATGAATATGGTGGATTATCTTAACGACCGCCAGGGCCAGGCGGTCTTGCGCAGTAAAACACAGCTTTTTAATCCACTGGTTGATATAGCTCCAGAAAACCGGAGCTTGATCAAGGGGGCCAATCTGGTGGGGTTGCCGCTGTTGGTCATTTTTGTTGGCTTGCTTGTTTGGTTGAGACGTGGTGCCCGGCGCCGCAAAATCAGACAAATGTTTGCGGAGAGAGTCTGAAAATTATGCGCCGTCAAATTCACAATTCGTAATTAATTAATGACTGGATGGTGAGATTATGAAAAAAGAGTATATTCTGTTAGGGGTTGCCATTATCGGTCTCGGAGTCCTGCTTTTCTATCAGAAAAAGGGGCGTATAAACTATAAATTACCGGAACTGTCAGTTCTGGAAGAGACTGCAGACCGGCTTGTTCTTGAGAAAGATAGTCAGCTTATCGAGCTTCGCTTAGCTGATGGTAAATGGGTGATCGGGGCACAACAATATCGGGCTAATACAGCCCGTGTTGAAAAGATGATTGCTGAGATCAAAGGCCTCAAACTGACCGCTTTGATTTCGGAGAGGGGAAATTATCAGCTTTATGAGCTGACCCCTGAAAAAAAACTTAAGGTTATGCTCTTTAGTGCCGATCAACTTCTGCGGGAACTTCAGATTGGGAAAAACAGTGCTTCATTACAGCAGACTTATGTGATGATTAAGGATGATCCTAAAGTCTATCAAGTTTTAGGTAACTTAAAAAGTAATTTTTTCACAACCGTTGCCGAACTGCGTGATAAAAAGGTTCTTGAGATTGCCAGAGAAAAGCTGGCAGGTCTTGAAACAATTGTTTTGCAGCAGCAGGTGGATGGAAATAATCAAATATTGAGTATGATTAAGATCAAGTCTGAACCGGTTGGTGGTTTAAAAACAGACCAAGTTCCGGTTGCCGGCTGGCAGCAGGAGAGTGGTCTACCGGTAGCGGCTGCTGCAGTCGCCGAGCTGCTCAAAAACCTTTCTGACCTGCAGTGTGAAAGTTTTATCGAGGATCGCCAGGGGGCAGCGTTCAGTGACCCTTTCTATCGAATCGTTGTTCGGGGAGCGGGGGAAGAAATTTCGCTTGATCTTTTAGTTCCCGAAGATGGTAGATACCCGGCCCTCTCTTCTCAGTCTTCTGATCCTTTCTGGTTGCCGGGTTGGCGGGCGGAGAAGATTGTTAAGGAGTTTACGGTTTACACCGGCCCCGAAAGGAAGGCTGGCCAATAACCCTCGACCCTCAGACATGACAAATGTTGAGGTAGTGCCCTCTAGCTGTTTTTCGGGTGGTCGGGGGGGCTACTGGTTGCTCTTTGCTTGGGGTTTTGCCGACGATTACTCTGCCGGTTGGTTTTTAATCGATGGTCAATGAAGTTTAATTCAAATTGTCAAAATATCTTTTTAACCATGAAGCCCATGAAGAATACCAAATTTTTTTTGTGCAGTTCGTGATTTTTATGGCTAAAAGGAGATGCCCGGATATGTTTTGTTAGCCTTTTTGGTTCGGCTTTTGTCGGATTAGAACGTTATGGGATTTGTACTCTATTGCGAAATAATCTATGGTTAATTTGGTGGGCTCGTCTTTTTAGGGGGAGTGTGCCCTGGACGCGCATTTTGCTTGTCGGGGCGGTTTCCCTGGTGCTGATAGGGTTTGTTTTTCTTTTCTCCGGACGACAAATTAAGTCGGTACCCATGCTATTTGCTAAAGATTCCAGCTCTTCCCTTGAACCTGCAATATGGCAACAGTCTCTTAATCCAGACAAACTTAGCGGGCTGCTTTCCAACAACTTTTTTTCTACTCTGCCACCCGCATCGGCGATCAGCTCAACTTCTGAAACCGGTTCCGCACTGACAGTTTTTACAACCATTGATGAAGAATTACAGCTTAGTTTATTGAAGCTTTTGCGGCGCTATCATCCTCAGCTCGGGGCTGGCGTGTTGGTGAATTTGAAGACCGGGGCGATAGAGGCTATGGCCAATTATCGCCATGCCGGTGAGAATGGCAGTATTGTGCCGCAAGAGTTTGGCAATCTCTGCTTGAATTCTTCGTTTCCGGCAGCATCATTGTTTAAAATTGTGACCGCTTATGGGGTGTTGGAGAAAAAGGGTGTGACTCGGCATACCAGGTTTCCAGTCATAGGTCGGCATCATACCCTTTACAAATATCAACTTGGACTGGGTAAATCTCGTTATCGCTACCAGCCTTCCGAGGTCTCTTTCGAAAAGGCTTTTGCCCGCAGTGTTAACCCGATATTCGGCAAATTCGGAATTGACTATTTTTCTGCACCGGAACTCTTGCAGTTGGCGGAAAATTTTGCCTTTAACCGCCCGCTGGCTTTTGACCTGCCGGTTTCACCGAGTGTTGTACGGGTTGCGGATACAACCTATCAACGGGCTGAAACGGCCAGCGGCTTTATTGGGACGACGACTCTTTCGCCTCTCCATGCGGCGCTGATTGCGGGTGCTCCATTATCTGATGGGGAGCTACAGCAGCCCTATATCATTGTTCGGGTAATTGCTGAAAATGGTTCCGAACTGTTCTACCATCAGGAGTGTCAGCCGGCGTTTTGCTTGGCCGATAAAAAGGCTTGTGCCGAGCTCGTCGCAATGATGAAGGCGACGGTCAAGTATGGAACAGCAAGAAAATCTTTTCAACATCTAAAGAGGAAAAGGTCTTTTCGGGACTGGGAGATTGGTGGTAAGACCGGCAATCTTGACATGCCGAATATTGATCGGCGCTGTGAGTGGTTTGCCGGTTTTGGTCGGGATCGAAAAGCTGGCCGGGAGGTGGCGGTTGCTTTGATGCTGGTCCATGGAGAAAAAAGGACAATAAGTTCAGGCTATATTGCCGCCGAATTGCTGGCTGGGGCTTTAAGGAAAAAATGAGAATGGTTGGTTATAATGATCTCTGAAAAGTTAAGACATCCTTTGTGGGTGATGGGTAAACCCTACTACGATTTAAAGAGTTACTATCTGAACCATTTTGCCGAACGGGTCTATAAGGTCCAGATCGATGCCGGTTTTACCTGCCCAAACCGGGATGGCAGTCGAGGTTTGGGTGGTTGTAGTTATTGTGACGGGCGCGGTTCACAGCTGCGTCAAAAGGGCCCTTTGCCTAGTGTCCGGGAGCAGCTTGAAGAGGGTAAACGGCTCTATAAACGGTTACGTCAGGCGACTCGTTTTGTTGCATATTTTCAGACTTTTACCAATACTTATGGGGAGTTGACAAGGCTTCGGCAACTTTATGAAGAAGCTCTTTCGGTTGATGAGGTAGTTGGTTTGTCGGTTGGTACCCGGCCCGATGCGATGACCGAGGATGTGGTTGAGTTGCTGGCCGGGTTCAGCTCTGACTATGATGTCTGGATCGAATATGGTTTGCAGTCGATGCATGCCGAAAGTCTTGAGAAGATCAATCGAGGACACTCTCTGGAAGAGTTTGTGAAGGCGGTCGAGATGCTTTCCGGCAGTGGTATTAAACTTTGTGTGCACGTGATAATCGGTTTCCCCTGGGAAAGCCGGGAGATGGTTTTTCAGACTGCCGACTTTGTTGCCGGTCTGCCGATTGACGGGGTTAAGATTCACTCTCTACTGCTTCTTAAAGGAACCCCTCTGTATGCGGATTTCCAGGCTCAGCCTTTTTCTTTATTGGATCGATCCGAGTATGTTAGTCGGGTGGCCGGTTTTCTTGAGCGATTGTCACCGGAAGTGGTGATTCAGAGGTTGACGGCCGAAGGTTATCGGGATATTTTTGTTGCTCCTGATTGGGCTCGTAATAAGTTGCAGGTTTTGCAGCATCTTGACCGTTACCAAAAGGAAAACGGTAGTTATCAGGGCAGGATTTGGTCTGAGTGATTAATTTACCAGAAGAAGTCACAGGTTTTTTGCTTGAAACGGAGGCTTTTTTGAGGGTTGGGAAGATTTTATCAGGTGCGCAATGATTTTTTCGCAAAAAACATTGACAGCTGAAATAACCGTATGGTATTTTTTGTTTAAGAGCAAACGGAAATAGTTGGTAATGGAGTCTTCAGGATTAATGGACAAGACCAGATATCGAGTTGGGGAGCAGCCCCGACGTTATGGTTGCCGGGATTATTCCCTCGAGATGCAGCTCTTACAGCTCAAAAAGAGAGAGTTGTTGGTTACCAGCCAGAGGGAGTGCCAACTGATTAAGGATCGGATAAGAGAGATTGAGGACCAGTTGGGGATGTGAGTGGGCTAGTTAATTTTGCCGCAGGGTTACCCCGGCCATTAAGTTAAGAGAAGTTATTTATGGAAAACGGTATGGAGAGTTTTGTCCGTCTTGAAAAAAGGACCTTGGCTTTAGGTCAGCGTTATCGAGAGGTTCTTGCGGAGCGGGATCGTTTGCAGCAAGTGGTTGAAAAACAGGCCCAGTCGTTGGCTGAGTTTGAGGCCAAAGTAAATAGCCAAGAGGATGTTTTTGCGGCAGTTGATGCAAAGATGGTCAAACTGTTGCGTCAGATAGACAACTATCTTCCTGAAGAGAGTCAGGATCCTGGGAACGAGCAGGTTTTACCTGGAATGCATGGCAGCTGAGAAAAATAGCGTTACGATAACTATTCGTGGCAAGAAATATCCACTTCGTACTGAAGCTGACAGTCAGCGTGTGCAGCAGGTGGTTGAGTTTGTAAATAACCGACTTGATGAGCTTGATCATCAAGTCGGCCCACAGCACAAGGTCGGAGTTTCTGATATTAGATTGGTAATGCTGGCTCTTTTGAATATCGCGGATGAGTGTCTCACTCATCAACAGAATCTTGGCGAGATAAAAGAACGATCGGAAGACTTGCTGGCTGAGATATCTTCTATTGATCTGTAAAAAAGTGCTTGTGTGGTCTTAGTGAGTTAATATATAGTTTGCTCCCCTGTGTTATACGTGATAAGTGAACATTTTTTTGAGCCAACACCTTTTATTTAAAGGGTGATCGCTTGAATCCGGTGTGAACTACCCTTCGGGGCAGTCCTTAAGGATTTATGGTCACCAATATTAAGATTTAAGGTTCAAAGAAAGCACCTACACGGTAATTTGGGGGAGACTGATGGGTTTGCCGAAAGACGACTCTCGGTAATGCCGTCAGGTTGTGCGCTGAGCATGACCTGACGGTTCGTTTTTAAAAAGTATTAAGCGGGTGGGCAGGAGCAATGATTTTTTATGCTCCCCGGATTGCCCGATTGAGATATAAAGAGAATTAAAGAGCTGTGCCTTATGTCGTAATAATGACTAGGGTGCGGATGAGTAAAAAGTCTTTTTTTAAGCCGCTGACAGTTCAGGTTGAAGCTTCGATATGTTGACGTTAAATTTAGTGGTTAATTATGAGCGAGATTATAGTAAATGGTTTTATTACCTATTATCTCGAACAAATTAAAAAAACCCTTGATATCTAGTTTCTCCTGGCATTGTTGCGATACTGTTAAAAGCTGATTCTAAATGGGTTTGTGGGTCCTGAGATCGTTGTCAGTTGTCCCTCGAGCCGAGACCGGCAAGAGTTAGTTGATGGGTGGGTGACTTTTTTCGGTTCGCCCCCTCTTTTTTGACCTTTGCTTCTCTTCTCTCCTTTCTTACCTCTTCTTTTCTCTTTCTCTGGGTAGTTATATCCTATAAGCCGTACTGTTTCGCAGGACGGATAATTTTCTGTTGTAACCGACAGGAAGCTGTTGTTAGTGTATGGCATAAGTACGAAGCCATCTTTAATGATAGCTATAAAGAGGAGTTCTATTAGTATGGAAATATCAATAATTACAAGTATCATTATAGCCTTGGTGGCAATGGTTGTAGGTTGTCTGGTCTATCGAAAGATTTCTGAAAAAAGTCGTGAAGTTTCCCGCAAGGAAGCGGATTTGCTGATTAACGAGGCCCGTAAAGAGTCCGAGCTGTTGCGTAAAGAGGCGGCCTTGCAGGCTAAAGATGTTGTTTTGAAGGCCAAGTCCGATTTTGAGGCTGATATGATTGAGCGTCGTAAAGAGATGCAGAGCCTGGAAAAACGTTTGCTCAGTAAAGAGGAGAGTCAGGAGAGACGGAGCGATAATCTTGAAAATAAAGAGAGTGATCTTGGACGCCGGGAACAGAGTCTGAGCCAGCGAGAGAAAAATACTCAACTTAAGGAGAAAGAGATTCTGACGGTCTTACAGCAAGAGAGAGACAAACTTGAATCAATTGCCAGTCTGACCCAGACAGAAGCCAAAGAGACCCTGATGAAGTTGATGGAGGATGCGGCCAAACATGAATCTGCCAAACGGGTCAAGCAGATTGAGGATGAAGCCAAGGAAACATCTGAAAAACGGGCCGTAAAGATCATTGCCCAAGCGGTTCAGCGCTATGCCGGTGACTATGCTACTGAACGGACGGTTTCAGTGGTTAATTTGCCCGGGGATGACATGAAAGGTCGGATAATTGGTCGTGAGGGTCGTAATATTAGGGCCATTGAAGCGGCTACCGGGGTTGACCTGATTATTGACGACACTCCTGAAGCGGTTATTATCTCATCTTTTGATCCGGTTCGTCGGGCTGTGGCAAAAAATGCTCTTGAACGTTTGATAAGTGATGGACGAATTCACCCGGCCCGGATTGAAGAGATTGTTAATAAGGTTCAGGGTGATATTGACCAGACTATCAAAGAGGCTGGTGAAAAGGCGATCTTCGATCTGGGTATGCATGGTATGAATCCTGAATTGATTCGTATGATAGGGCGTTTGAAGTATCGAACCAGCTATACTCAGAATATCTATGAACACTCTTTAGAGGTTGCTTTTATCTGCGGGATGATGGCTGATGAATTAAAACTTTCCAACAAGGTGGCTCGGCGGGCCGGTCTTCTCCATGATATTGGTAAAGCCATGGATCATGAGATTGAGGGCTCTCACGCTGTTATCGGGGCCGATTTTGCCCGTCGCCATGGTGAAGCTCCGGAGATTGTCCAGGCGATTGAAGCCCATCATGGTGATGTTGAGATAAAAAATCCTCTTGATGTTCTGGTGCAGGCCGCTGATGCCCTTTCCGGGGCCCGGCCGGGGGCTCGTAAAGAGATGCTTGATGCATATATCAAACGTCTTGAGGCCCTTGAAGAGATCGGTAACTCATTTAAAGGGGTGGAAAAAACCTTTGCCATTCAGGCCGGGCGTGATGTTCGGGTGATTGTCAATCATGAGGATATCAGCGATGAAGACGCGGTTGTTTTGTCGCGTGATATCGCTGGAAAAATTGAGAAAGAGTTGACTTATCCCGGACAGATTCGGGTGACCGTAATTCGTGAAACCCGGGCTTTCGGTGTGGCCAAATAGGCAGGGAGCAAGTTGGTGATTAAGTTACTTTTTATTGGTGATATAATCGGTCGGCCCGGCCGTCAGGCGGTTGCTTCATTATTGCCCGGTCTCAAGAGCGAACATGCTTTTGATTTGGTGATTGCCAACGGTGAAAATGCTGCCGGCGGTTTTGGTCTGACCCCTAAAATAGCAGATGAGATTTTCGGGTTAGGTATTGATGTTATTACCAGTGGCAACCATATCTGGGATCAGAAGGAGATTGAAGATTACCTGCGGCAAAATTATCGACTTTTGCGGCCCGCTAATTATCCGGTCGATGATTTGGGTGAGGGTGCGATAGTCATTGAACTTGAACAGCGTCCGCAGGTTAAAGT
>Ga0307991_1003445_pt1 | contig 10250 bp, 2 predicted proteins | sample EllFjometagen131_FD_203146 | JGI IMG/M metagenome (GOLD analysis project Ga0307991, IMG submission 203146) | Marine microbial communities from Ellis Fjord, Antarctic Ocean - #131 | ecosystem: Environmental > Aquatic > Marine > Unclassified | place: Southern Ocean | collected 2014-10-08 | reverse complement strand
ATGGACAAACCAGAGCAAAACCCCGAAGGCTATAAGCAAAGCAGTTTGATAGAGAAAGTTGCGAATATTAAAGATCGCGTTTTGGTTATTCATGGCGATATTGACAATACAGTAGTTTGGCAAAACAGTTTAAGCTTTTTGATGGCCGCTGTTGATGCCGGAGTACAAGTCGACTATTTTGTTTATCCACAACAAGAACACAATATGCGTGGATTAGACCGCGCTCATTTGCTTGAAAAGATTTTCAGGTATATGGAAGATTTTGTGAAAGAATAATGATTTAAAAAATAACGGTATTGTGCTGGGAAAGACTAGAAATGGTGTATCCCATCACTTTTTTATATGATAAAACGAAAACATTTTCGAATCCTGCTGAGCCTTCTTTTTTTGCTCTTATTACCTAACATTATATTCGTGTTAATAGGTGAAGATTCTGCTGTTATCAGCTTTTTAAAGCGCATAGTATTTTTTTGTTATGCCTTTGCATTATTACTATTTCCGCTTATTTTTATTAAACCAAAGTGGTATTTTGGTCTTTCCATTTTGCTCTTGCCTTTTGCACTCGCCGATTTATATGCCTTATTCATTTCGGGCACCCAATCTACTGCAATGCATTATATGGCTGTTTTCTCCACTAATTTTGATGAAGCAAAAGAATTAATGGCAGGAAATATACTTTTGCTTTTTTTGGCCTTAACATACATTCTCATATATGTTTTTCTTTTTTTCAAGCTAGATAAAAAACTGACATTAAATAGGTTGTCAAAATATTTGATTGCTATATTTTCTTTTACAATGATTATTGGTTTGTTTGTTCGCGATTATGCTATCGCAAAAAAAACAGGACAAACAGTTGAAAGTTTTGAAACTGCACTTGGTTTTTTTGAAGTCAAACTCGATAAAACGTTCCCATTTGGTGCTATCAATAAACTTGGTGGAGTGCTTGATGGTTTGATTGAAAAAAGCAAATTCAACGACAACAATCGCGATTTCAGTTATCAAGCAGCTATCGAAAACAAAAGCAATAAAACATTGGTATTGGTTATCGGAGAAGCCGCCAGAAAGCATAATTTTCAGCTGTATGGCTATGAGCGACCTACGAATCCATTGCTATCAAGCTCAAAGAACTTGCTTGTTTATTCCGATTTTACAACAAATGCCAATTTTACACAAACCAGCTTTCCTCAGATAGTTACCAGTATTGGGCCAAAACAATACGGCAAACGCTATAACGAGAAAGGTATTATCGCTGCATTTAATGAAGCAGGATACCAAACTTATTGGATTACCAATCAACCCTATTATCCAAACTCGCTTTATTATTTGTACGCAAAAAATGCCGACTACTATTTAGATGTTTCTACCACTTTTGAAATGAAATCATACGACGATAAGGTTTTCCCATTTTTTGAAAAAATCCTTAGTGATTCCCATAAAAAGAGGTTGATAATTATCCATAGTATTGGTAGCCACTATAGATATAATTTGCGCTATCCAAAAGCATTCGAATTATTCAACCCTGTTCTTGATGGATCGGTTAGTGTTGGTGGAAATTCAGCGGAGTATAAGGAGCGCTATGTAAACTCGTATGACAACTCCATTCTTTATACAGATTATTTTCTTTCGGAATTGATAAATAGAATGAAGGAGTTGAAAGAGCCTGGATTAATGATGTATGTTTCAGATCACGGAGAAAACCTTTACGATGATGAAAAGGCCTTATTTCTGCATGGTAGCGCCGAGCCTTCTAAATACGAATTGGAAATCCCTTTCTTTATCTGGACTTCAGATAACTACGATACCTCACAAGTTAAAAAGTTAAAAGCTTTGAGAGCCAAGAAACTCTCTTCCGAAATAGTATTCCATACCCTTACTCATTTGGGAGGTTTTACAACAAACCTACACAAAACGGAATTTGATTTGCTGTCCGACAGTTTAACGAGTGGCAATAGGCTCTTTTTATTGGGAAACGGACAGGTGATTTCTATCGATAAATAAGCTCAATACATAGGCGTGTTATATAAAAACACACCGCTCTCAGATATTCTTCAATACAAATAAGATAATAGAGAATTATACAGACAGTCTTCTATTTACGTACTTTTGTATATTAGAAATAAAATTACAATGAAAACAACAAACAAACCCACCAGCAATCCTTTTGTCAAAAACATATTAAGCGAATTCGCTAACAACCCATACAGTTCATTTAATTACAAGCAACTAGCCAAGCGTTTGGGCGTAAAAGATCAGGCAGGAAAAGAGCAAATTGCCAAATTGTTAAGCGATTTGTTTTCTCAGAAAATTCTCGTTGAATCAAAAAAAGGCAAATTTCAAATCAGTCCCAAACATATAACTAAGTATGGGAAAGGGAAATCCTACACCACTGGTAAAGTGGATATGTTGTCAACCGGAAAAGCCTATATAATTAATAACGAAGGTGGTGATGATATTTTTATATCCGCCGGCAATACAAAAGACGCCTTAAATGGCGATAAAGTAAAAGTATTTATTTTTCCGAAACGAAGCGGACGCAAGTTAGAAGGACAAATATTAGAAGTTTTAGAACGCGCAAAAACAAAATTTGTAGGTAATATTGAAATATCCAAAGGTTTTGGTTTTGTTGTTCCTGACGACTCAAAAGTTCCGATCGATTTTTTCATTTCGAAGGATAAGTTGAACGGAGCAAAAGACGGTCAGAAAGTTGTGGTAGAATTGGATTTCTGGCCAGAACATGCGAAGAATCCATTTGGAAAAATTGTGCAAGTTTTAGGCGATCCCGGAAATCATAGCGTTGAAATACAATCGATCGTATTGGATTATAATTTCGATTTAACTTTTGCTGATCATATCGAAAAAGCAGCCACAAAGATTCCCAACGAAGTATCGGCCACCGAAATAGCGAAAAGGAGAGATTTTCGTGATGTTTTTACGATTACCATCGACCCTTTTGATGCCAAAGATTTTGATGATGCCATTAGTCTTCGCAAAACAAAAAAAGGTCTTTGGGAAGTGGGTGTGCATATTGCTGATGTTTCGCATTATGTTACAGAAGGCTCCGTAATTGACAATGAAGCTTACGAGCGTGCAACATCTATTTATCTGGTTGATAGGGTTATACCAATGCTACCTGAGCATCTATCCAACTTAGTCTGTTCATTGCGGCCAAATGAAGAAAAACTAACTTTTTCGGCGGTATTTGAAATGGATGATGAGGGTCGGATACAAGCAGAATGGTTTGGAAAAACAGTAATCAATTCAAACCATCGTTTTAGTTACGAGGAAGTGCAAAGTGTAATTGAAGGAAATGACGGAATTTACAAAGAAGAGATTCTCCAATTTCATCATTTGGCCTCCAAATTAAGAGCAGGACGCTTTAAAAAAGGCTCCATAAATTTTGAATCGACAGAAGTAAGATTTCAACTCGACGAAGATAGCAACCCAATAGGAGTTTATATCAAAGAGCAAAAAGAAGCGCATAAATTAGTGGAAGACTTTATGCTTTTGGCCAATAAAAAAGTGGCCGAATATATTGGTAAGCCCAAGGGAAATCAAAAAGTCAGACCTTTTGTTTATCGTGTTCACGATGAGCCAAGTCCTGAAAAATTAAACACTTTTGCGCAGTTTGTTAATAAATTGGGTTACGAAATGAATATCAGTTCCCGACAAAATATCGTGAATTCATACAACAATCTGTTTAAAGCCGTGGCAGGCAAGGGTGAAAAGAATATGATAGAAACCATTGCTGTTCGCACAATGGCAAAAGCAATTTATTCAACGGAAAATAACGGTCACTATGGCCTGTCCTTTCCTTTTTATACTCATTTTACTTCACCTATTCGTCGTTATCCCGATTTGATGGTGCATCGACTTTTAGCGTATTATCTTGCAGGAAGAAGCGGTACTAAAGTGAATGAATTGGAAGAAAAATGCAAGCACAGCTCCATTATGGAACGCAATGCTGTTGAAGCAGAACGTGCTTCCGTAAAATATATGCAAGCGGTCTATATGCTCGATAAAGTTGGGCAAAAGTTTGATGGCTTGATTTCAGGTGTGAGTAAATGGGGCGTTTATGTTGAATTGATTGGCTCGAAAGTGGAAGGTATGATTCGTATGAAAGATATGGAAGATGATTTCTATTTCTTAGACGAAGATAATTATCAGGTAATGGGTCAAAAATTTGGAAAGCGCTATAAATTAGGCGATAAGGTAAGGATCAAAGTAAAGAATATTGATGTTCAGAAGAAGCAAATTGATTATTTGCTGGATGAATAAAAAGAATTTTGTTCTTTTTAAAAACACTCAAGCCTGGTTTTTGTCCAAAAAACGGAACATGCTAATTTATTTCCAATTTTCAGACAATAATCATTTCCCCTTAAGGAGTATTTCTATACTAAATTGCACAAATATCAGTTATATTTGTAGTGAAATTACTTAAAATACGATTATGAATAAGTTCATAGTTTTGTTATTCGCCACAATCTATTATTTACAATTGATTAAAAGCTAAATGAAGTATTCCGAACTCACTCAATATACCACTAAATATTCGCTGAATGTTCGGATAAAAGTGAGTCTGTATATCTTGTTTTCAGTTTTTATTTCGTTTCTTATTCCCAATAATTTATACGCCCAAGGTCTTACCACATTCACCCCCGGAGCCTATATTATTGATATGGGTGTTGATACAAACAATGTAAGCATAGCCAATGGTTTAAAACCCTATGGTTTGGTGTATGATTTGATTCTAAACCACAATGTGCAAATAAGCTGGATTATTAATGCATCTAAAAGTAAGGATGGAACAGACTTCACTGTAAATGGAACAGACTACAAGGGGGGACCTTTCATTATTGCTTCTGAATATGTAACAGCTGCAGTTAGTGCTGCCATTTCTAGCTGGGAAAGTAAAGGGGTGCAGGTTGATTATATTTCGTCTGCCTTTGATGCACCAGTTTTTCACCAATTAAGCAGTTGGCCCAGAGCGGTACTTGATGAAGTTTATGGCTATCTTATAACTTCTTTTTATGAAAATGCTGGGATTCCGGAAGATTCCTATATTACAGCTGGAAATCCAACACTTATCACTAGTTGTGAAGATATTTATGTTCTGCCTCATGCAAAACCTTCTGAATGGGACCAAAACTATATCGATTCTTTAAAAGTTTTCATCGAACGTGATAAAGGCAATCTTTGGTCCGGCTGTAAATCAGTCAGTCAATTGGAAAATCTACCTGGATGTAATTTTCTAAGTGACAGCGGATTACATCCGTCTACGGATCATGATTACGATTATAATGAAAACATACCCTATGATTATTCCTTTTCTGGCGACCCCATAATGCAATTTATAGGAAGGCTTGATGAAGCTACGAATAAAGGTTCTGAAGTTATTTATATTCCAAATACCGACTGGCGTTCTTCAACTTCAAAAGCAGTATTTGATTCGGATCACAACACTTATCCTGGACTAGCAACCATCGTTGCCTACGGACCTGCATTTGGAAACTCAGATTATGGAATGATTATGTACGAGGCTGGTCACAATCTTGATGATGATTTATGGGGAGTAGGCCTGACCCAGATCGTTCCTGAAAGAGCTAAAGTAGCTGCCCAACGCGCCTTTTTTAATTTCATACTTCTCACTGGCATTGACAAAGAAATTGAAGCTTCAGCTATTATTCCAGATACTGTTTATTCTGGAATAAGCGAAAATTTAACTGGAATAGCTTCCGGAGGCGTTGCTCCTTATACGTTTGAATGGTCAGTCAATAGTAGCGGTACATTAGCAAATCAAATAGATACTGATGATGCTACTGCAGTTGATTATACGCCACCTTGCGACGCATCACAAGAAGTAATTACTTTAAAAGTAACTGATAATTGTGATGTTGGAAGATTTAGCATTGTTTCTAAATTGGTTTATATTGTTCAAACGGCCACGCCAACAGGCGATACAATCCAAACTTTTTGCGAAGGCCCGACAGTGGCAGATTTAGAACCTTTTATTACAGATAGCACAGAAATAAAGTGGTATGATGTGGCAACTGGTGGAGTTCCTCTGGCTGAAACAGACGCTTTAGTTGATCAATATTATTATGCAAGTCAAACTTTAAATGGCTGTGATTCGCCTGTGCGATTGGCTGTTCGGGTTTATATTAATTATGTGACGGGTGGTGCTATTGGGGATGATCAGGTGGCTTGTTTTATAGCCGATTTTGATCCATTTATTGAAATTGAAGCCTCAACAGGGAGCGGCACTTTATCTTATCAGTGGTATTCAGCTGGGAATGATATTGATAGTCCCCCCGCAACATTTACAAAAATCCCTTTTGGTGGAACAGGTACAACGTATAGTCCATTATTTGTTACTTCGTTTTATAATTTTTATAAAAGAGAAACAACAAGTGTTTTAAATACTGTTTCTTGTACTGCAGAAAGCAATATTGTTTCCATTAGTGCAGACATCGAACCACCAATATGGATAGACACGGTAAACGACTTAACTTTTGAATGTGATGAGATACTAAGTATTGATACGCCTAGGGCATCGGATAATAATGATATTGCTCCAACCATTACATATTCAGATGTAAGCACTCAAACTTCTAATGGAAGTTGTACAGATAATTCATACATTATTACACGTACTTGGGAGGCAATTGATGCATGTAACAATGCTGCTGAAGATCAGGTTCAGACTATTACTGTTGCTGACACAACATCACCAACGGCTTCTATTTTAGATAGTTTAACTTTTAACTGCATAAGTGATGTTCCATATCCTGATATTGAATTAGTAACTGATGAAGCAGACAACTGCACAGTCAATCCGCTTGTTAGCTTTCTCTACGATGTCAGCGACAACAATAGCTGTCCTGAAACAATCACAAGAACCTATTCAGTTACGGACGATTGTTCAAATGAACTTTTGGTTACTCAAACCATAACGGTAAACGATACGACCAAACCCACAGCCTCTAATCCTGCAACCCTAAATGTTGAATGCATTGATGAACTTCCGCTAGCTGATATTGAAGTGGTAACCGATGAGGCAGATAATTGTACAGCGACTCCCCTAGTTGCCTTTGTGTCGGATGTAAGTGATAATAATAGCTGCCCTGAAACAATTACACGAACCTATTCCGTTACGGACGACTGTTTAAATCAGATCTTAGTAACACAAACTATTACAGTAAATGATTTAACCAACCCCACAGCCTCTAATCCTGTACCGATTAGTGTAGAATGCATAGGCGATATTTTTCTTGCTGATATTGAAGTAGTTACAGATGAAGCAGATAATTGTACGACCAATCCAGTTGTTGCTTTTGTATCGGATGTAAGTGATAATAATTCTTGCCCTGAAACAATCACCAGAACGTATTCCATTACAGATGATTGTTTAAATCAATTGCTGGTCACTCAAATTATTACGATCGATGATACAACCAGTCCAACAGCATCCAATCCTTCTCCAATAAATGTTCAGTGCTTTGATGATATTTCTGCTGCTGATCTTGAGGTGGTTATCGATGAGGCAGATAATTGTACTGCAAATCCAATTGTTGCTTTTGTTTCAGATGTAAGTGATAACAATACTTGCCCTGAAACAATCACCAGAACCTATTCCGTTACGGATGACTGTTTAAATGAACTTTTGGTCACGCAAACTATAACTGTAAACGATACGACCAGACCAACAGCATCAAATCCTGCTCCAATTAATGTTCAGTGCTTTGATGATATTTCTGCCGCTGATATTGAGGCGGTTACAGATGAAGCAGATAATTGTACAGCGAATCCTCTTGTTGCCTTTGTATCAGATCTTAGTGATAACAATAGCTGCCCTGAAACAATCACAAGAACCTATTCGGTAACGGATGATTGTTCAAATGAACTTTTTGTCACACAAATTATTACCATAAACGATACGACTAGACCAACGGCCTCAAACCCAGCACCTGTAAATGTGGAATGTATCACTGAAGTTCCAGCAGCAGATATTGAAGTAGTTACAGACGAGGCAGATAATTGTACGGTTACTCCCTTAGTTGAGTTTGTGAGCGATACGCCAAGTGGCTTATCCTGTCCAATGACTATTGTGCGCATTTATCGAATAAGTGATGATTGTGGTAACTTTACTGATGTTACCCAAAACATATTTGTTGCAGATAATACACTACCAACGGCTTCAAATCCGGCACCTTTAAATGTGGAATGTAGATCAGAAGTACCTGTTGATATTGAGGCTGTTACAGATGAAGCAGATAATTGTACAGCGAATCCAATTGTTGCTTTTGTATCCGATGTCAGTGATAATAACAGCTGCCCTGAAACCATCACAAGAACCTATTCAGTTACGGATGATTGTTCAAATCAATTATTGGTCACTCAAATTATTACAATCGATGATACGACCATACCAACAGCTTCTAATCCGCCTCCAATAAATGTTCAGTGCTTTGATGATATTCCTACTGCTGATATTGAATCGGTTAGCGATGAGGCTGATAATTGTACGTCGAATCCAATTGTTGCATTTGTATCAGACGTAAGTGATAATAATTCTTGCCCTGAAACAATCACAAGAACGTATTCCATAACAGACGATTGTTTAAATCAATTGCTGGTCACTCAAATTATTACAATCGATGATACGACCAGGCCAACAGCATCAAATCCTGCTCCAATTAATTTTCAATGTATTGGCGACATTCCAATTTCTGATATTGAAGTAGTTAGCGATGAAGCAGATAATTGTACTGCAAATCCAATTGTTGCTTTTGTATCAGATATTAGTGATAACAATAGTTGTCCTGAAACAATCACCAGAACTTATTCCATAACAGACGATTGTTTAAATCAATTGCTGGTCACTCAAATCATTACGATCGATGATACGACCAGACCAACAGCTTCCAATCCGCCTCCAATAAATGTTGAGTGCTTTGATGATATTCCTGCTACTGATATTGAGGTAGTTAGCGATGAAGCAGATAATTGCACGGCGAATCCTCTAGTTGCTTTTGTATCAGATATTAGTGATAACAATAGCTGTCCTGAAATAATCACCAGAACGTATTCCATAACTGATGATTGTTTAAATCAATTGCTGGTCACTCAAATTATTACAATCGATGATACGACTAAGCCAACAGCTTCCAATCCGCCTCCAATAAATGTTCAGTGCTTTGATGATATTCCTGCTGCTGATATTGAGGCGGTTACAGATGAAGTAGATAATTGCACGGCAAATCCAATTGTTGCTTTTGTATCTGATGTAAGCGACAATAATGGTTGTCCCGAAACAATTACCAGAACTTTTTCCGTTACGGATGATTGTTTAAATCAATTGCTGGTCACTCAAATTATCACGGTAAACGATACAACCAAACCAACAGCTTCCAATCCTGCTCCAATTAATGTGGAATGCAGCTCAGAAGCATTGATCGACATAGAAGTCGTCACTGACGAAGCAGATAATTGCACGGCGACTCCAATTGTTGCTTTTGTATCTGATGTGAGCGATAACAATACTTGTCCTGAAACAATCACCAGAACGTATTCCATAACAGATGATTGTCTAAATCAATTATTGGTCACTCAAATTATTACAATCGATGATACGACCAGACCAACCGCTTCCAATCCTGCTCCAATTAATGTTCAATGTTTTGGAGACATTCCGCTTTCTGATATTGAAGTAGTTATCGATGAGGCTGATAATTGTGCAGCAACTCCCCTAGTTGCCTTTGTGTCGGATGTAAGTGATAATAATAGCTGCCCTGAAACAATCACACGAACCTATTCCGTTACGGACGATTGTTTAAATCAATTGCTGGTCACTCAAATTATTACAATCGATGATACGACCAGACCAACAGCCTCCAATCCTGCTCCAATTAATGTTCAATGTATTGGCGACATTCCAATTTCTGATATTGAAGTTGTGAGCGATGAGGCGGATAATTGTGCGACGAATCCTCTAGTTGCTTTTGTATCAGATCTTAGTGATAACAATACTTGTCCTGAAACAATCACCAGAACGTATTCCATCACAGATGATTGTTTAAATCAATTGTTGGTCACTCAAATTATTACGATCGATGATACGACCAGACCAACAGCATCTAATCCTGCTCCAATTACTGTAGAATGTATTAATGAAGTTCCACTGGTTGATGTTGAAGTGGTGACGGATGAATCAGATAATTGTACAATTAGTCCTATAGTCACATTTGTGAGTG
>Ga0307991_1003444_pt1 | contig 10250 bp, 8 predicted proteins | sample EllFjometagen131_FD_203146 | JGI IMG/M metagenome (GOLD analysis project Ga0307991, IMG submission 203146) | Marine microbial communities from Ellis Fjord, Antarctic Ocean - #131 | ecosystem: Environmental > Aquatic > Marine > Unclassified | place: Southern Ocean | collected 2014-10-08 | reverse complement strand
GTCATTGACTGCTCCACTACCAACCAATCTTTTAAAGTTAACCTGATTCGACTCTTCCCTGCCTCCAGAGTAACTGCGAAACATCCCGGACACCGCGCTGTCAAAACTTCAATTATCGTCGGGTTTTCTAGACCTAGCGCTTCCACTCCTATTTTTGCCGCTTTTTTTTGATTTTCGTCCAATTCCCAATCTCTAATACACCCCCCAATCTCTTCGTCAAATATATATCCTGCTGAACCAATACATCCATGTTCATCTTTGTCTCCACCAACTATTTGTTCTTGTGTTTCTGTTTTATTCTCTGTTATCTCGGAGCCACTATCTTTCTTTATGACTAGAAGTACCACAAAGAAAATTCCAAGAAAGATTAATGCAGAAACTGCTAGAATAACTGTTTTTTTGTTTTTCATTTATTTTATAAAAATTTAATATTTCTCTCTTGAAGCTCTTTTTTTAATTGAGATACAGATTTGAATAAAATAGTAGCCATTCCCATTTTTCTTGCTGGCTTCAAACAGTCCCTCTGATCATCAATGAACAGGCATTCTTCCGGTTCAACTTTTAGTTTTTTAACGGCAATTTCATAAATTTCTTTCTGTGGTTTTACTATCCCTAACTCGTGGGACAATATTAAAACATTAAAATATTTATACCAGCCCCTCTTGGTATAGTTTAAGGAATTTAGAGCGTCTGAATTTGATAGAACTGCTAACCTATAATTCTCTTTAAGTTTTATAACCAACTTCTTCATCTCTCCTGAAAGTTTCCAACTTCTAGTCCAAAGATTAATTATTTTCTTCATTTGTTCCTTGTTTATTTTACATTTGAAATATTTTTTTAAACATTCTTCTATTGTTATCTCTCCTTTATTAAATTCCACATCAAAAATAACTTCTTTGTCAGAAAAGAAATTCTTATTTACGCCAAGTACCTTATGGGCTTTATTAACAAAATCGATAAAGCTATCACTAAGATAAACTCCCCCAAAATCAAATATAATTACTTTTATCATGTTACTATCTTACTAAAAAAACTGTTTCAGCGATAGTATTTCAAAAAATCTTATCATAATATCATATAGTTTAGTTTAAAATTAAAACAAAAACTCGCATCATAAATGCGAGTTAATAAAAAAAATCTATTGAAATTTCTACTTTACTCTTCTTGACTAATCTGAACAATTTTAAATTTATTCACAAATTCATCAATATCTATCTTTCCATCTATCCATTTTCTAATATTTTCACGTTCTGTTCCTATAAACATCGCATCTAAATAATTAACTGTAAAAAATATTCTTATTTTTTTATTTTTTTTATCTATTTTTGGTTCAACATAAGCAAAAATAGAAGCTGTGCCAGCAAGCAAAGTTTCTTTAGAAACATCGGTTGGAGTTTTTATTCTGATTTCTAAAATATTTCCGTCTGCTTCTGTAATTCTCACTTCATCTAGTTGAAACTCATCCTCTACTTCTATTGAAAGATCAATTATCTCAAATGGATCAGTTGTCGTTTTGTAATCAACGTCCTTTTTATTGAAAAAAGAAACCCTTATTATTCCAATCAAGAAAATAGCCACTACTATAGTAATTAATATCTTCTTTCTATTTTTTCCTTTAATTTTCATAAGTTTTTTATCTTTTATTTTTTACTTTCCTTCATCTTTTTCTCAAGCAGATCAAAAACGCTACCTGATTCTTTTCTTTCTTTTTCTTTAGTTGGTTTTTCTGGAATATCTAAATATTTCTTCTTCCATTCCCTTGGATATTGTTTTTTCAATGCCTCTTTCAGATCTTTTAATTGTTTGCTCATCCCAGTAATATTTCTAACTGAGTCATTAAAAGCGACTCCCTGAGAAGACCATTCATTGTCATCAACCGCCGCCTTGTTATCAAAATATTCCTTATAATCACTAGACATTCTGTCAAAATTTACTGGCTGAGGCATCTTATCCATTTTTACCACTCCAGTGGTCTCAACAACCCGCAAATGTTCATAACCGATCGCTTTTTTAATTGTTGCAATCTGCCATTTCAACCTTTTCTCCATTTCTTCTTCAGTTTCAACCGTTTCTTTAGTGATCCCGTCTTTAAATTTATTATTTTTTTCCGCTTCCTTAAATTTTTTCTCCCATTCTTCTGTTTTTTTATTAAAATTTTCATCAATAAGTTGGTCTCTCACTACCTCCATAACATCTTTTTTCTCCTTTAGAGAAACTTCTTGCTCATCTCCTAAATTTGAAAAATCAGAAATAACATCCAGTTGATCTTCCGCTTCCTTTTTTTCATCTTTATCTAATAACTCAAAACTTTTTTCTATTGGTATCTCAAAGGGTTTAATAATAATATTGCCCTCCGAGTCAGCTTCAACTTCAGCATAAATATCACTTTGTGGCTCCAAACTATCGTCTTTTATCCTTTCAATTTTACTAGCGTTTTCTTTTATAACAGCTTGAGTTTTTGGATCATGTTTTGAATAATATTCATCCATTATTGTCTCAATTTTCTCATCTACCGTGAAGTTACTTTCAGCTGAATCCAAATCAATTTCTGCTTGCATTGGCTCTTCCGGCTCTTGTTTTTGATTGTTTTCTGTTGTTTCGCTATTAATATTTTCGTCTTCAATCTTTTGTTTGGCAGGAAGCTCTTGTTCTCCACTATTCTCTACTGAATTTTTATTTTGTTCCATCTCTCTATTTTGCTCCGGCGTTATATTTTCTCCCTTCTTAACACAATAGTTATTTTTTTCTTCATATCCATCATCACAATAGCAGTCTCCCTTTGCCGCACTATAGTGAGCGTTGCAACTACGACAAACTGCCTCAGGCGTTCTGCATTTTCCATTGTAATTAACATATCCATCATCACAATAACATTTATTACCCACTGGATGACTATTGGGAATTTCACAATGGTATTCCTCTTCTTCCTGCGAAAAAACGCTTGACGGCAAAAAAGTAGTCCAGAATATTAACGTTATTATAATAACAAAAGTTTTTTTCATATTTAAATAAAAGCTATTATTTATTTTAAGTTCTTATTTTTTTAAATATTAACATACTTTACTCCTTAAGCAAGACAAACCTTTTCTTGCCTTATTCTAAATTTATATCATAATAACAAAAAGAGCTTATATAAAAAGTAATAGTTTGAGCTTAATCTCTAAAAAGATTATAATTAATTTTATAATTATGAAACCTTGGGTTATGAGGAAACGCCTTGTTACCAGGGAATGTATAAGGGGCAGTAGGTTTTTAGTTGATTAGATATGTTTATATAAAAAAGGGCCTATGTAAAATCACACAGGCCTTTTGCTTTTGTTACTTACTTATTTTATCTAACACCTCTTTGAGGCTTTTCACATTATAAGGCTTAGGTAAGGCCACTTTGAATCCTTCAGGAAGCTCATCCGCATATCCCGAAGAAACTATTACTATCACACCCTTATCTAACTTCTTGAGGTAAGAAAGAGTTTCAACACCGCCCATCCCACCTGGAATAGTTAGGTCTAAAATAACTAAATCAAATGGCTCAGAATCTAGAGCGTTTTTATACGCTTCGATTGCCTCCTTTCCATCCTTGACTGATTTGCAACGATGTCCAATGGCACTTAACATATCGCCTACCATCTCTCTGATAAGCTCCTCGTCATCCATGACAAGAATTTTTAAACTTTTGTGAACTTCGTCTTCCTCCAAAACAACTTCTTCCTCCAAAATTTGCTTTTTACTAGCAGGAAGAAAAATATTAAACAAAGTTCCAATCCCTGGTTCTGATTCAGCATTAATTAAACCATTATGTTTCCGAATGATCGAATGCGAAACAGCTAATCCTAATCCAGTCCCACCACCTTCTTTTTGCTTGGTGGAAAAATACGGATCAAAGATTTTTGACAAATACTTCTCCGGTATACCAATTCCAGCATCTCGGACCGAAACATGGATATAATTACCAGAACCAACAGCAATTGGATCTACAATATTTTTTGCTTCTATGTTTATCGTCCCTCCTTCAGGCATTGCCTGTTTGGCATTGATTAATAAGTTCTGGAACACCTGTCCGATCTGATTTTCGTCTACTTCAATTGGCCAAAGGTCATCTTGGAAAATCGTCTCGCAACTATGTTCTGAACTTTTCCCTAGGTTAAGATTTAACGATTCTTCTATAATCTTAGACATTGAAGTTACTTGTATGGAAGGTCTGCCTCCCTTAGCAAAAGTTAAAAGCTGATTAGACAATCCAGTTGTTTTTTCTATCGCTTTTAAGACTTTCTGCAACACTTCTCTTTTTTCCTTCCCTTCTTTTTGCAAAGCTATCGAGACATTACCCATAATGACTGCTAATAGATTATTAAAATCATGAGCAATCCCTCCAGCCAAAACACCCAATGATTCAAGTCGAACCATTTTTTCCTTATCTTTTTCGGCCCTTTTGGCATCCGTAATATCTCTCCAAGAACACATGGAATACTTTACTCTACCTGCTTCATCTTTAATTGCATTAACATTAAGGCTTGCTTCGATCTTACTGCCGTCCTTTCTTTTTAATGTTAATTCCTTGTCTTCGATTATTTTACCTTTGACTAATTTTTGAGATGCTTTTTTCGCATCAGCCATACGATTATCGGGATATATCTTGAATATGGGAAAACCGATAAGTTCTTCTCTTGAATAACCAGTTTTTTTCAATAATGTCTCGTTGCACATCAGGATCTTGGCATCGTGGGCTGAAACCGAAGCATACATGTCTGGAGAATTATTGTACAAAATACGGAGCCTATCGTCACTTTCCTGTAGCGCACTTCTCGACCGCATCCGCTCAATAACATGTCCCAGCCTCTCCGCGATGGCGTCGATTAGATTTCTTTCTTCTTTGAGAAAAGGCCCCTCATCAATTTCGAGTTTTTCCTTCAAATAACATATCTCAAGACCCCCCCTTCGTTTGCCGTTTACAAAAATTTCGCTGGACTGTTTCCATATAGTCTCCTTAAAGTTTTCCGCCTTGTACTCTTCATCATCCAAAAATATTCTTGAGCAGGTAATTCCCGGATACTGCCATGAGGCTTGGATAAGACCAAATAAACCCTGGAAAACCTCCTCTAATGTAATATTTGGTTCCCCAATGAGATCTGAAATACTATATAGACAATTCAGTTCTTTAACCCGCTCGTAAAGGCTTTTTGTTCTCTTCCGTAGCGTCTTTTCCATTTGTTTACGTTCGGTGATATGATGACAAAAACAATAAAAGCAACCACCTTCTTTAGACCAAGTTGTGGAAATCTCAACATCAAAGATGCTACCGTCCTTTCTGTGATGGCAAGTTTCAAATCGTTCTGATCCATTCTCGATAACGCGGTTAATCCTTTTGCTGGTTTTGCCTGGTTCTTCATGATCCAGGTCAGGGATACTCAATTGCAAAAGCTCGTCTTTTGTATAGCCCGACATTAAGCAATAAGCTGGATTAGCATCTATCACTTTCCCTGCTCTGTCTAAAATCCAAAATCCATCCTGCGTTGTCTTTAAGACAATTTCCATGTAGCCTTTACATTTATCATTTTTCATCACTTATTCTCCTTTTCTGACTTTTACCGATATTTCGACTGCTTTTCTGATTTTTTTTCTGCCCACAAGGACGCTCCCAACTAAAAAGATGACCTCAAGCCCCTTAGCTAACAACACATATGTTGTCGCTACTTCAAACTTTTGACCATCTAACTCTGAACCATCCTTCACTCTAACCGTCCAAACTCTTTTGTTGTTACCGACAATATCGTCGCCGACAACAAATCCTGAATACACTTTTCTCTCGTCCAATCTAATTCACCTCCTTTCTTGCCTTATTTAGTTTTTAAAGAACATTTAACAATTATTTCAACCTTACGAAACCATAGCAATATAAGACAAATATATCAATTATATTCGTGGACTTGCACATTTCCTGTACTAGTCCACCTCATATTGGATATTAAGCTATTATTTAATAAATAATTCACAAAAGAATCAACTTTTTAGGCGCCTGGATATTAACTTAAGTCTAAAAACTCTACTTTAGAACGCTCAATTTGAGAATAAAAAAATCGCTAACTTTAAATCCAAAGAGTTACGTAATTAATTACGTAACTTGCAAGTAAAAAGCTCGCCTTAAATGTACGAGTTTTTCTACCTTTAATTATAACAATTCTTCAAAATCTATTTCTTTAAGCAATTTTGCATTAAGCCAAATTTGTTCTTTAGGATTGATTTTATCAGAAGTCGTGCGAATAAGTTTGGTAACAAATTTATCTTGAGTAATAATATTATTATTTCTCTTTAAAAAATTCTTAATTTTTTTATAAAATAAACTAGCATATTCATAATCATATTCTCTTATACTATCACTTGTTTTGATTATCTTTTTCTCAATTTGGGACATTCTATTCCCTTTAGCGATTTTCCTATCTGAATCATACCACCAGCCTAATTTGACTGTAAATAAAATAAATCCATCTTTATTTTTTATTTTAAATCTATAATAAAAATACGTATTCATAGTTAAAAAATCTTCTTGAATTTTTATCCAATCAAGTTTTCCTACTTCGTATAAGGCATACTTTTTCATTAAATTATTAAATTTAGCCCGCCAATCATCAAGCCACATTTCACAATCAGTTGAATCATAAAAAAACTGAGCTAGGTCATCTTTAAAAGCATTGTCGTTTATATTATTTACTCGAAAAATTATCCCTTCCTTGCCTTCAAATAATTCCAATAAATTATTAAATTTCTCTCCTTTTGCCTTTAAATATTCAATATCTGGATAAATATTTTTTTCTAAATACCATATTAAATCATAAATGTCTCTCGGTTTACAATTAGTTTGTTTGCTCTTAACCCATCTTTCTTTCCGTCTTAAAACCGCTAAAATTTTACTTGCCATTAAGGTTGAGAGTGGATATGTTTTTATTGAAAAAACTAAATTATCCCTAACAATTGGGATCGTTTCTGTAATAAACTGATTGGTTTTTTCAAAAAGATTAATATCGAGACGAAGTTTTAAGACTTTATAGCTAATATTCAGTCCCAGATCTTCTAAAATATTAAACCTTAACACCAGAAGTTTTGTTTCTGATATTCTTTTTTTTGAAACAGAAATTTTAAGATCTTGATCGAATTTATTTTTAAAATGTTCAATTAAATCTTTCTTTAATCCAGCTAAATAATTTCTGTCTATTTCTTTATTGGTCTGAAAATCTAAATCCTCCGACATTCTGTTCAATCCATATCCTATTCTAAGCAATGATCCACCATACATGGTTAAGCCGGAATATTTTTTTGAATTATAAACAAAATCTAAAACATAATATTGCAACTCTTCTTTCAAGGCAATCAGAATTGCGTTATCTCTAATTTTAGCTTCTTGTAGCTCTTTAATCTTCGTTTTTAAATGAGTAATTAGTATATTATCCATTTTTGGATTCTTTAATTAATTTTATTAACTTCCCTTTTTCTATGTTAGACAAATCTTCATGATCTATTCTAAGCTCATCTAAAATATCTTCTAAGTTCCCAGAATTTAATTTAGAAAATTCTGCCCGATAATATAAGTAATCGAAAATAGCTTTATGCGGTTCTGCAATCAAAAATTTAAAATTATTTTCCTCTTTTTCAATAAACCCTCGAAATAAATCGTTTTTTATGTTTCGATACTCGAAAAACCCTAAGCAATTTTTAAATTTTCTTGGAGTTTTTAAGGTATTCGCTGTTACAATATTCAAAACAGCCTCGGATAAAAGACCATAATACTGCAAAGCACTTTCGCGAGTAACATAAGAAGATGACATTAAAACATTGCTGAGATAAAAAGCATAGCTTGTTTTATTCTTATTTTTATTAAAAAATTTCCAAGTGACATAAACTCCCTGCTTTAATGGTATAACTTCTTTTTTCTTGATTGCCCGCTGAATATAGGTATTTAGGCTATTTTTACCAATATTAAATTTATCCGCCAATACAATAAGCGACTGTTTGGTGAAATAAGGAAAATTATTAAAATAGTTAAAGAAATTTTTTCTCATATTCATAACTGTTGTTTAGTATATAATTCATATTTGTATTATACCTTAAACACAGAAAATAGCAAGGGGGCACAAAGGTGCCAGTAGATAAAGAGAGAATCAAAGAAATTTTGCACAAAGTCCTATGTTGCTCCGGGGGGGGTAGATGATGTTAGAACCTGTTTTGGGGAAATTGACAAAAATTAGTATTATGAAAAACAAAAGAAAAAGCTACCTCTTGTCCCTTTCGGTTCATGGTCTTAAATAGTCCCTCAATTAAGGCAAAATAATAGAATCTTTTTCCAACTTCCTTTTTTTAAATTCACATCCTTCATCGTCCCATTCCAAGATAGACCAGCTCCAATTAGAGTACTTAAAAGTATCTATTACATAAAATTGGATATTATCTTCTTTTTTTTCTAGCCACTGATGAACATCTCCAGTAACTGCCACTATTTCCTTATTACTATCTTTTAAAATTTTTATTATTTCTTCAGTATTTTTTATCCCATATTTTTTAACTTTTCCAGTTTTTAGATTATTTTTTTCGAAAGTAAATAACGGATGACCACTGAAAATAATAACTCTCTTTTGATTGCTATTTTCTAATACATTTTTTAACCAATTAACTTGTTCAATAGATATTTTCCCTTGATCCCATGCATCTTTTTCTTCCTTAGTTAATGGTGTTGATTCTTTTTTAGCTCCACCCAGCGTAGTATCTAAAAAAATAATTTGATAGTCTTTTAAAACTAGAGCGTAATATGTTTTTGTGAGACCACACTTATCTAAATAAAGATTAAGACTCTCCCTATTGCTAACATCGTGATCACTCAAAACAGAATAAAATGGGGCTTTAGCATTATTAAAAGTATCAAAAATTAAATTAAAATCCTCAAGAGCATTTTTTGAACACTCTCCAACGCGATAATTAACAACGTCGCCTAAATTTACATTAAAATCTAAATCAATAAGATTCAATTCGCTAATAAAACCGTCTAATACTTCCTTAGGAATAGAATCAAAATCTTCTCTACTGCATTTATGAATATCGGCAACAATACCGATCTTGATTTCTTGAAATACTTTTTTATTATCTTTCTCAGCTTTTTGATTCATTTCTTCTTGTTTTTCTCCACACCCAGACAGAAAAAAGACGGTTAAAATAAAAATCGAAGTAATTAATAGCCCTATATTTAAAGAATTAAATCTCATATATTGATCATATTAAATATATTTGCCTATTTCTTATACAGAAAAATTTTATCACACTTTATGAAATGGGAACAGTTAGGAGAGGGTAAGTAAAGACGACTGCCATTATTAACAGTCGTCCTATATTGCTCCCCCTATGCGACGATTTTCAAACTTTAGTTCTTCAACATAGACTTTGCTAATAAACCAGAAATACGGGCAAGACCATTAAGAGCGTGTAAGAAAATAAATGACAAAAATACTCCAAAAATTCCCACTATAATTGATTCAAAATAACTATTCATAAAACAAATATTGCTTGAGGTAATGCAAAACGCTCCAGGAAACACTCCTATTTCCGTAAGATGATACAAAATAGGTACAGCAATTAAGCTCAAAGCGACAGAAAGCAATGTAACTAAAACGACAAAAGAGATTATTCCTAATGGGAATTTAATAAAAAGATAACCCAAACTTTTCCATGTAAATAAATCATTAAGATAGACTTTAATTTTCCCCCAAATCCCTTTTGATTCTTTTATCGGAACAGAAGAAATATCAATGCCTAACATATTTATTGTTAGTTGACGCTCAAAACCTGCAAATACACGCCACAACAAAAGTGTACCAAACAAAATTGGGGCTCCAATCAAAGTAATTATAAGTCCAAGTCCAAGCGATAATCCAGTAACAAGAAAAATAAAATAAAAGCTACCTAGAACGAACGAAAGTAATAGATAAAACATATTTAGATAAGTTTGACCTTGTATAATTACTTTAAAAAAATTAGATAATTTTGTATTCATATTTTTTGATTTATTACTGATTGTTTCTATTATACCAAAAACTGTCTCTTTGGCGATTTTTTTATTAGTTTTATATGCTGAACATACAATTTGGCTCCGGGGGTCGGACTCGAACCGACAACCAATTGATTAACAGTCAACTGCTCTACCATTGAGCTACCCCGGAATGATTTTTTTCAACAATTCTTTTCCATTACCACTCTTATAGAATTTCTCCTTT
>Ga0307991_1003443_pt1 | contig 10250 bp, 8 predicted proteins | sample EllFjometagen131_FD_203146 | JGI IMG/M metagenome (GOLD analysis project Ga0307991, IMG submission 203146) | Marine microbial communities from Ellis Fjord, Antarctic Ocean - #131 | ecosystem: Environmental > Aquatic > Marine > Unclassified | place: Southern Ocean | collected 2014-10-08 | reverse complement strand
CTATAATGAAAGAAGAACAAATTTCTCCTGAAAAAAGAGATGATTGGTTAGGAGTGCATCAATACATTGAATCGATGAATAGTGCAATAACGATGTTAGAAAAACTGCCACTATCAAATCGTCTTATAAGAGAAACACATAAAATATTATTAAAAACTGGTAGAGGTGAAAACAAAACTCCAGGTGAATTCCGAAAAAGTCAAAATTGGATTGGAGGAAAAAATCTTTCTGATGCTAAATTTGTACCGCCACATAATAGACATTTAAATGATTTAATGGGTGATTTCGAAAAGTTTATAAATGATAAGAAAAATAATGTTCCTCATTTAATAAAATTAGCATTAATACATTATCAGTTTGAAACAATTCATCCTTTTTTAGATGGAAATGGAAGAGTTGGGAGATTGTTAATTACTTTATATCTTATTGATAACGAAATATTAACAAAGCCAGCTTTATACTTATCTGACTATCTTGAAAAAAATCGTGGAGAATATTATCAATGTTTAACTGATGCAAGAAATAATAATATTATTCAATGGATAAAATTCTTCCTCAAAGGAATTATTACAACTTCAGAAAACACAAAACTAACATTTATTAAAATAATTGAATTGCAGAAAGAAATGATAAAAAAAAGTCATACTTTTGGTAGTAGATCTGATAAGATTACCAAAATCATAAATAAATTTTATGAAAACCCAATCCTGAGTGTAAAAGAGTTGGTAAAAATAACTGGAATTCCTGATAAAACTATGAGGTCTTTAATAAATGTTATGATTGATAAAGACATTATAAAAGAAATGACTGGTTATGGTAGAAATAAACTGTTTGTATTTGATAAATATTTAAAGTTATTTTGATGAATACAGAAGTGCCTAACACACAGCTCCACAGCCAAGCAAGAAGAAAAGCAAGAAGAGCGTGGCAGCGTGCATATATTAATCAACATTCCGCTTCGCTCCATGTTGATTAATAAGCATGTATGCGGGTAAGTTGAAAGCTATACTTTCATTATGAATCTGTGTAAATTACTTTTTATTTGACAATAAAGCAATCAATTTTGGATAATCTACGAAAATAATTTTAGAGGAATATTATGGCAAAAGTTGTTGTTGAAAATATTGATAAATTTTATGAAAATGGTTTTCAAGCTGTTAAAGAAGTTAGTTTTGTTGCTGAAGATAAAGAATTTGTAATTTTAGTTGGACCTTCCGGTTGTGGTAAAACAACTACACTTCGAATGATCGCTGGTTTGGAAACTATCTCTAATGGTGAGATTATAATTGGTGATAAAGTTGTGAATAATGTGCTTCCTAAAGATCGGGATATTGCTATGGTTTTCCAAAATTATGCACTTTACCCGCATATGACAGTTTATGAAAATATGGCTTTTGCTCTCAAACTTAGAAAATATAAAAAAGAAGATATAATTAAAATTGTGAAAAATTCTGCTACACTTTTAGAAATTGAAGATCTGCTGGATAGAAAGCCCAAACAACTATCCGGTGGACAACGCCAACGAGTTGCACTGGGAAGAGCAATTGTGCGTCAACCAAAGGTTTTCCTGTTTGACGAACCACTTTCTAATCTTGATGCAAAACTCCGTGTTCAAATGCGCGCCGAGATCATCAAACTTCACAAAAAACTTCAAACAACTATTATTTATGTAACTCATGATCAGGTTGAAGCAATGACAATGGCAGACAAAATGGTAGTGATGAAAGATGGTGTAATTCTCCAGATCGATTCTCCACTTAATATATATAATAATCCCAGCAACCTGTTTGTAGCAGGCTTCATCGGGAGTCCATCCATCAACCAATTCAAAGGAAAAATAGCATTAAAAGGTAAGAAGTTTTATTTTGTTGTTGAGAATATGCAGTTAGAAATTCCTGATGCTGTAAGATTGGAAAGTTATGTTGGAAATGATATTATAATGGGTATCCGTCCCGAAGATATTTATGATGCTGAATATGATCAGATGGCAGACTTTCCGCAATCCACAAAAGCTCTTTGCGAAGTTGTAGAACCAATGGGTAATGAATTTATTGTGTTCCTTAAGATTAAGAATTCTGAACTCACTGCCAGATTCGATCCTAAAAAGTTTCCAAAAATTGATGTAAATATACCAATTACATTTGATATGAAAAAAGCTCATTTCTTTGATATTGAAACCGAAGTCAAAATATAGATTAATTTAATAATTTCCAAAGTATAAATAATAATTTAATTCAACGCTATAATATACGTTGTCATTCTCCTTCTAGACATAGAAGATATATTTATTTATATAGTATCGAGGTAATTATGAAATTATTTATTATTATTCTAATATTTTGCACAACTTTATCTGCTATCGATCTGAATCTCCCATCATCCGCAATTCAAAATGCAACTTCAGGATTAGTACTCATTCTACCCTCTCCTTCAGCAGCAAAAAGTAATCCAGCCTGTTCTTTTACAGGAATAGAAACTTCTGCAACTTATCTCTTCAGTATGGAAGATCTTCCGCTCTACAATTTTCATGTTCAATACAAATATCATGACTTCGGTTTTCATATTGGAAACTCATTTCTTGCTCATCCTCTCTATAAAGAAAGCTCTAGCATAATCAGTTTAAATCACACATATCAAGGATTTTCAATTGGTTCTTCAATCCGGTATTTATACAATATCGTGGAAGAATATCATGAAGATTCGGCAATAATAACTGATGTGGGATTATTATGGCAGAATGGAAAAATCTCAACTGGTTTAAGTATACACAATGTAACTCATTCCAGGTTTTTAGAAGAACAACTACCAATCGTTTATTTGTGGGAATCTTGCTTTTCGATAACACAAAAAAGCAAATTATCTATAGGATTAGAAAAAGAAACAGATTTCGATTTTGCCTTTAAGATAGCTGGTCGATATGATATTCATAAAGTCCTCACAGTACTATCAAGTTATCAGTATGAACCTGACAGAATTGGAGTTGGAGCGATATTTAATTTAAAAGATTTCAGTCTTTGCTACAGTGTCCGCACGCACCAATATCTATCACTTAACCATTATATATCTTTGAATTATGCGTTCTAAAATATTACTTATTCTCTTTCTGCTTACAACAATTCTTTTTGCAGAAGATTCTGAAGAAAAATTATTTTCATTTGAAGATGAAACATACCATTCCACAGAATTAAGTGACCTTCTGCAGAATATAAAGAAGAACCCGATCAATGTAAATATAGCAGATGAAAAAGAGTTTTCACAAATTCCCTGGCTTTCTGAAAAAGATATTAAAAAGATAATCTCCTATCGAATCACTGATAAAATAACTAATTTGGAAAATCTTTATAAAATTGGTATAGATGCAGTTACAATAAATGAATTGGAGGATTACATAACATTTAGTTCTACTTTCGACCTTAAACTAAAACAAACATCTCGAGTTGAACTTCATCAGCCAAAACAATATCTACCATCAACATTGAAATATTTCCAGAAAACTATTCTTAACATCAACAATTTTAAATTTGGATTTATAAGTCAGAAGGATGAAGGAGAGAATAATCTTATCGATTATTATTCATATTTTGTAGAATATTCAAATAAAAATATCCTCAGGAAATTAATAATTGGAAAATATAGACTTGCTTTAGGACAGGGAATTTTATTCGCTCCCAAACTGGGGATGTCAAAAAGTGGAGCTGCTACTTCGGTTCCTGTTAAGAAATTCAATCCCCTAAAACCATACACAAGTTCTTATGAGATCTGGGAAATGGAAGGAGCTGCAACAAATATCAAACTATCCATATTTAACTTTGTTCCATATTATTCTAATACAGCCATCAGCGCAAATTTAGATACTCTAAAATGTATTACTTCTTTTAATGAAAGCGGATTACATCTTGATGAAAATAAGAAGAATAATGTGAATGAAATGATCTATGGTTTGGCAACCAAGTATACGCTGCAAGATCATTCATTCGGATTAAATTTTGCTAAAATTAATTTTGATCATAATTTTACTAACCATGCTCGTAAAAACAAATATTCAGCCATTTCAGCTGACTTCATTATCAACAGAAACAGCTTCCCGACCTTTGGAGAAATTGCATACGCTCAAGAGAAAACTGCAGGAGTCATAGGATGTAAATTCGGAGAGAACGAGCTACGGCATTTACTTCTTCTTAGATATTATCAAAAGGATTTCCCAACCTGGCATGGCAATCCATTTTCCTCGCAAAGCCGTTTTGATAATGAAGTGGGATTGTATTACGGTATGACGATAATCCCCTTTAAAAGAACTAAGATCAATTGCTATTTTGATCTGTGGAGTTTTCCGGAAACACGCTATTTTGAAAAAATGCCAACCGTTGGTAGCGAACAATTTATCCAATTAGAGAAAAAGTTTGATACAAATAGTCTGCGCTTTACAATTCAGCATAAAGATAAGGAAAAATATATTTCATTGGATGAAGCAAAAATCCGTGATTTTGAACGGACAACTTTCCGGGCTGACTGGTGGCAGGATATAAATAATTTCAGGTTCAAAACACGCTGTGAATTGGTTACAGAATATTTGACAAATGATGATATTCACAAAAATGGGATTTTAGCTTATGAAGAAATCAAATGGAAGATTAATAAACTTACGCTTATTGGTCAAGTTACTGTGTATCACTCAGATGTTCTGCATTATATGTATGAACACAATGTGGATGGAATTATGCAGAATTCCATTTTAAAAGGTGATGGTGCGTATTCTTATTTTGTGCTCAAATATAATATTTTAAAAAAGATAGAAATACAATTTAAAGTATCCGACCATTGGAATACAAAAGATAAAATGCGGTTGTATCTACAGATTGTGAGTAGTTTTTAGGTAATCTTCTAAATCTTCAATAATTCATATACTGAAAATACCGTTGCTACAACTCCGATGATCGTATAAAAAAAAGCAGGCATTTTCACAGATACAATTTCATTAGTTCTTATATATTTTTTTATCTCTTTAATTAAAGAATTAATAAATTTCTTATCTTTATTCCCTTTAAACTGAATTTGAGCCTGTCCAACCCAAGATTGCATTGAACATAAAATTGTTAAGTTACTATTAGTAATAATTATTTTGTTAAGTTTTTCTTCATATTCAATGTTCAGATTATCGAGACTATGAGATAAGCATTCACGAAAAGTATCTCCATTAATTCCAATCAATTGATAACCATTTAAAATACGTATCATGTAAACTACTATTACAATAAAGAGTATAAATACTAAACTGGTTTCAAAATAAACAATCTCACTATTTAGAAAATCTATTATTGTTGGTATAATCAATAAAGGTATATACATAATTATTATCAAAATGAATAGCCATTTTGAGTTTATTACAATCGGTTTTTTACCTATAATAATTTTCAACCCAATGTACAATAAAGAAAATCCTATAATTAACATAAATGGAATAAAATAAAGAGTGTTCATTTCTACCTCTTATAAATATACTTAAGACTTCTCTCAGTCTCGTTCCCAATCCCCGATTGGGAATGTATTTTATTGTGTTCCCAAAGTGGGCTTTAGGAACAAGTAACACTCAATTTAGTTGCCAATCGTAGTTTCTATCTCTGCCGTATGCCCAGTAAATTGTAATGTAGCCTGTACAAATTCGATACCATCATTTCCAATTTCATTCCCAATTCCTTCAATTGTTAAAACATCTTCTTCTGCAGAGAATATGTAAATTCCATTATTATTTGAGATCGAATTATTGTCGGCATCATAATTATAACCAAACCAAAATCCCAATTGATCTACATCCCAAGTTCTGTTACCTCCAGCCATACTAACCGGAGTTATATAATAAGCATTGGCTACTCCTGCAAAAATATTCATATCGGAAATAATCGATTTACGGTTGAATTTCATCATTTCATTAGTGAACATATCAAGTCCAATTGTAATAGAAACACCTATTATAATAACACTAAATACTAACATTAACATTTGTTGATAACCCATATAGCAAATTCCTCTTAATTATCTATTATATTTTAAAAGATTAGTCATTACTTTTTTATTATTACAATAATTATATGCCGTTTCCAAAGTAATAATTCCACGTTTATAAAGCCTGTGAAGATCCTGTTGCATTGTAAACATTCCTGTATTCTTTCCCTCTGTAAGCATCTGGTATAGCTCACTGATATTACCATTCTTAATAGCAGCCTGAACTGAATAATCTACGGATAATATCTCTTTAGCAAGTGTTAAATTATTCTGTTTATTGGGAACAAGTTTCTGTGAGATAACAACTTTTAACACATCTGCTAATCTGTATCGTACACGTTCTTGCTCGTCCGGTGGAAATTCTGCAATAATGCGGTGGATGCTATCGACAGTTGAACTAGTATGAAGAGTAGAAAATACTTTATGCCCGCTATCTGTAACTTCCAGCACTGTAGACATTGTTTTTGAATCCCGCATCTCACCCACAACTATGATATCCGGATCCTGTCGTAGAGCTTCAAAGGTACCATCCCTGAAACCAAGTACATCGTTTCCAACTTCACGGTGAGAAACAATACTTTTATCGGAAATGTGAATATACTCGATAGGATTACCAATAATAATAATATGAGAATTGTTGTTGTGATTATTCATATTGATAATTGAATCTAATGTTGAGCTTTTACCTGAACCTGTAATTCCGGTCACTAAAAATAGTCCTGATTTTTCATATTTTAGATCTAATCTTTTTAAAATGGGAGCAGGTATTTCTAAATCCTCCATACTAAATAACTTCTGTTTGATCACACGTAAGTTAACTGCCAGGTAATTCCTTTCGAAAAAGATATTACCCCTGAAGCGGTGTTCAGGCTTAGTTTCTTCTAATTCTACAGATAACGCAAAATCTAAATTTTTATTTTTGTTTAAGATTTCTTTTTGATCTTCTGAGAGAATACTCAGTGCTATTACGATTGCATCGTTTTCGTAAATATCAAAATCATGAGTAATGGGAGATTTATCACCATAAATTCTAAACCATATTTTGCCTTTGGATCTAGGACCGCCAAAATCTATATCGGAGGCATCTTTTGCGATCATCTCTTTCAGCAAACGTTTTAATAATGCAAATGATTCAACCTTCCAATCAGGATTCTTATCCATCAATTTATCTATTTGTTTTATTCTATTAACGCCAAAAAGATATTCAGGGATTGTAGATTTAAGTTCTTGTGAAAAAGACAGATTCATTTTTTACCTCCAATTTTGCAAACATTAATTATGGCACGATAAGTGTGCCTCTACCGTTCTTATTACCGGGTGAACTATTATAAACTTCCACAATATTATAAATAACTGCTATAAATTCCTTTGAAAACTCACCATGAAAATAGCTGTGAATTCGATTAATATATTCAACTACATCCTTTTCATAATCTGTAAGTTCAGGATTCTCGGGATGCAATAAATAGGCTATAGTTTTAAGCTTAAAAGTAGGAATTGCCATAAATACCATCACCGAAGTTGGATCAGTCATCTGGTTCAAAAAAGTTTGTGTTCCCCGCTCCGAAGTCGCATAAAGTTCCAATGAAATTTGTTTATTTAAATCAAATAATGAATCGGCATTTTCATACATTCCTTTCAAGATTTCCAGTTTCTTCATAAAATTCAATGTATCCGTTTCTGCCAGCATTTGATTAATCTTTTTTATTTTCTCTCTTTTAGGAAGAAAACCGCATCCCTTTATAGCATTGTTAACTCTAAATTTGCTATCTTCTCTACGGTATCCGTAAGTTGCTACGATTGCATTATGAGGTCCTTCTAATTTTGGCATATCACCTTTTGCAATTCCCTCAAGTGTACCAATTCTTTCCTTAATATTCCAACTCATGAACATTTCAGGAAAATCAGTAAGTTCAAATTCCTGCCACACTCCATCTACAAAAGCTGTAATTTTGTTCTCATCAAGTTTGGATGCATCAACGCATTTTTGCACAAATGTATTTCCATCCCAAAATACTTCTCCATAATGCCCATCTTCGATCTCTATTTTTTCTTTTGCCAATAACTGAGTGCTAAAAAGTAAACTAAAAATCACTATAAATTTAATTATTTTCATTTTTCTCCTTTTTATAAATATTTTTTTAGATCTTCATCTTTTACTCCAGCATATAATTCTATATATTTTCTTACGGGACTTGATTTGATCTTGGGAAATAAAACCTCTTCCACCTGGAAAAATCCGACTGATTCAGACATATCTACTCTTATCTGAATAGGTTTCTTTTCACCTTTAATAATGTTTACTTTTTCTATACCGGTAGAAGAGTATCTATGAATATCTCCTACTCTAGGTCGTTCAGAAAGCATGGTAGATATGCGAGATCTTCCCTGCTCCATATCGCAACCATCACCTATCAACACTAACCCTGCCTCTAAAGAATGAATTGCCTGAGTTGCCATATGCCCGAAAATACACTCAATTATCAATGATTTCATTATCACTTTCTTTGTGATATTATTATGATAAAATTGCTCTAATATCCTATCTATAATTGGAATAGCAAGATTAACACTCATATATTCATGACCTTGACGGGAAACAGTCATACCAATATCGTGAATCATTGCAGCAATTAGAATTGCTATTTTACTATCCTCTGCTTTGCCAATATGTTCTTTTTCTAAATTCAATTTTATTCCTGCTTGTTCTAATAAGTCAAACATTAAAATGGCATTTAGAGCAGCTTTACGCATATGTACAGGACCATGATCATTGTAACCTAGTCTTTTTATGGATACAATATTTGCATAATCTTGAAGTATTTGTATTTCCTTATCAGAAATAATATATTCCATAACATTAAGTGGTTTACCAATTAATCTACTAATTATTTTTTTTTCGAAATGTATTTGTTTAACTGATTTACTCATTTAACCTCCGCAGAACAATACCTCACTAAAGAACTGTTCAAGTATTTTTTAATGATAGAAACAATGCAATATATATTTTTGAAATAAAAAATTTGACACGTAAAACCCCCCTTTTAATTTGACGTTCCGTGGTTATTTAGTGAATATCGCATAAAATTTGGGGGGTGTAACTCAGCGGTAGAGTATCTGCCTTTTAAGCAGAGAGTCGACGGTTCAAATCCGTCCACCCTCACCAAAAATAGATGTGTCCCGTTGGTCTAGTGGTTAGGACTCAGGATTTTCATTCCTGCATCAGGGGTTCAACTCCCCTACGGGATACCATTTCAAAAAGCCGACCGGTTTTCCGGACGGCTTTTTTTATTAATAATAATCATAAAAAAAAAGACACAAGCCGGAGCCTGTGCCTTAATTTTTTGGTTTAAAACCTTGTTAACAACTTGACACCAAAACCTGATTTTCTAATTTCAAGACATTAAAATTTCAACCAAACACTGCCAAAATTAGAAAATGAGATGAAAGGAGTCAAGATGAAAAATTATCGACTTGGAATTGACCTTGGTGCAACATCACTCGGATGGAGCTTATTTGAACTTGATAACAACAATGAACCAGTAAAATTAATGAGAGTAGGTGTTCGTATTTTCCCGGATGGAAGAGATGCTAAATCTAAAGAACCATTAAATGTTACTCGCAGAACAGCGCGTGGAATCAGAAGAAATAGAGACAGATACCTGCAGCGAAGAAATGATCTGATGAAATATTTAATTGAAAACAATTTAATGCCAAAAGACATTTCCGAAAGAAAAGAACTTGAACATCTTGATCCATATTATTTGCGAGCAAAAGGTTTAGACGAACAACTAACTTTATTTGAATTTGGTAGAGCTATTTTCCATTTGAACCAAAGAAGAGGATTTAAAAGCAACCGTAAATTTGATTCAGCAGATAAAGAAACTTCTATTATGAAAATGGCTATTAAAGAGTTAGCAGAAAAGTTGGAAGAAACAGATTCAAGAACTCTTGGTGAATATCTTTATAATTTGAATAAAGATTTACCAAAAAAAGAAATTGTTCACAGCAAACCAAGAAGAGTGAAAAAAGGTGACAAATCTTATAACCTCTTCCCCGATCGTGCAATGTACCTTGATGAATTTGAACAACTTTGGGAAAAACAACATGAATTTCACTCTGAGCTAACAAATGAGATAAAAACAAATATTAAGAACATAATTTTCTATCAAAGAGATTTGAAACCGCAAGAGAAAGGAAGCTGTCAATTTGAAGAAGGAGAATTCCGATGTTCTTTTGCCTATGTTACA
>Ga0307991_1003440_pt1 | contig 10253 bp, 7 predicted proteins | sample EllFjometagen131_FD_203146 | JGI IMG/M metagenome (GOLD analysis project Ga0307991, IMG submission 203146) | Marine microbial communities from Ellis Fjord, Antarctic Ocean - #131 | ecosystem: Environmental > Aquatic > Marine > Unclassified | place: Southern Ocean | collected 2014-10-08 | reverse complement strand
GGCTCAGGGGGCGCCGGCGATTATTCCAGCATAAGGGGAATGACGCCGACTGTAGGAGGATCTCTACCTTCGCTTCCATCCGGTTTTTCCATGGGTGTGGTAGGGGAGGCTATCCAGATAGGAGACATTATTTTTCCTAATTTAGGCGCAGTCCTTCAGGCATACCAGAAGGATGCTGATGTGGATATATTATCAACCCCACAGATTCTGACAACGGATAATGAAGACGCAGTTATAATTGTTGGGGAGAATGTGCCATATATCACAAAGGAGGCTACTGGTGATCAGACATATCAGACCTATGAATACAAGGATGTAGGCATGACACTCAAGATTACCCCTCAGATTAACCAGGAGCGATTTGTAAGGCTGAAGATATTCCAAGAGATGATAACATTGAAAAAAGGGGCTGAAGAATTCAGACCGACCACATTGAAACGATCTGCAGAGACGACGGTTATTGTAAAGGATGAAAATACCGTGGTCATTGGCGGGATTATAGGTGAGAGCACTGAGAGGGGAGATTATAAAGTACCATGTCTCGGTGATATCCCGGCTTTGAGATGGATGTTCAAATCCATGAGTAATACCAGGAATAAAACAAACCTTTTTATTTTCCTTACACCCCATATAGTGGAGAATACTATTGAGGCCGGGGAGATCTATAAAGATAAAAAAGAGGAAATGGACAAAATCAAGGAAGGTATTATTAAGATGTATGAAAGGCCGGGTAGTAAAGGTAAGAACTAATCTGTAATAAAGGGAATCAAATAATGAAAAATAGATTAGTAGGTGAGATATTAAAGGAGGTTTGCTCTCTTTCAGAAGAAAAGCTTGCCGAGGCCCTTGAGATCCAGAAGGAGAAGGGGGGCAGGATAGGAGAAATTTTGATTCAGAGGGGCGCAATAAAGGAGGAGGATCTCTTAAAGGCCCTTGGAGAACAGTTTGGCCTTGAATTATTGCCCGGCATTTCTACAGATGGGATGGATACGGATTTTACACACCATATTCCCATACAGTTTCTCAAAAAATACAGGATAATACCGATTGTTTTCCCTGACGATGTCTATATCGCAGTGAATGACCCTATGTTATTCCAGCCTGTTGATGATGTCCGAATCATTTTAGAAAGGGATGATATTAAAACCGCTCTTGCCACTAAATCTTCTATCTTGTCAGCTATCAATTTTGCCTATGATATAAGCAGTGATTCCGCTGAACAGGTAATCCAGGATATGCATGAGGAAGACAGCGAGAAGATCATCTCCGCTGTAGAGGAGACCGGAGATCTGTTGGATGATACCAGCGATGCCCCTATTATAAAACTGGTAAATTTGATGTTATCCCAGGCAGTAAAGGCTAAGGCAAGCGATATACACATCGAGCCCTATCAGAAAAAACTAAAGATTAGGCACAGGGTAGATGGTATTCTCTATGATATGCTTTCTCCGCCTAAGCATATCCAGTCGACATTAATATCCAGAATAAAGATTATGGCCAGGCTGAATATTGCAGAGAAGAGGCTTCCCCAGGATGGAAGGATTGAGATCAGAATAGGGGATAAGAATGTGGATATCCGTGTATCTACCATTCCTACTGCCTTTGGTGAAAGGATTGTACTTAGACTGCTGGATAAAACCACTGTATTGCTGAGACTTACAGGCCTTGGCATGCCGGAGGAAAAATTACATACATTTGATGGCCTGGTTAGATCTGCCCATGGGATTATCTTGGTTACGGGTCCCACAGGGAGCGGAAAGACAACAACTCTGTATGCCGCATTAAGCACTATTAATAACCCGGATATAAATATCATTACCATTGAGGACCCTGTAGAATATCAAATGGAAGGTGTTGGGCAGATTCAGGTTAATCCCAAGATTGACCTTACCTTTGCTAATGGCCTTCGTTCCATAGTGCGCCAGGACCCCGACGTGATACTTGTAGGTGAGATCAGGGACCGTGAAACTGCGGAAATTGCTATCCAGGCAGCCTTGACCGGGCACCTTGTTTTTTCCACACTCCACACCAATGATTCCGCCAGCGCAATAACCAGACTTATTGACATGGGCATAGAGCCTTTCCTTGTAACATCATCAGTTATTGCCATATTAGCCCAGAGGCTTGTGAGAACGGTTTGTAGTGAGTGTGGGGAGTCATATATGCCTGATGAAGAGATACTTAATGGTATAGGGCTATCCGCTGAAATGGCTAAAGATAAAAAGATATACAGGGCCAAAGGGTGCCGGAATTGTCTTAATACAGGGTACAAGGGGAGGAGTGGAATTTTTGAACTGATGATTTTGGATGACTCTATTAATGATTTGATATTAAAGACCTCTGATTCCAACAGCATTGAACATATGGCAGTCGAGAGGGGGATGCTGACTCTACGTCAGGATGGAGCCATGAAGGTATTAAATGGTGTAACCACTGTTGAGGAAGTGCTAAGGATAACGCAAAAGTGAAACTTGAAACTGGAAACTTGGAATTGAATTCTGACAATTATCAAAAATGTCCAATATATATTTACCAGGTTTCAACTTTCAAATTTCCAGTTTTTTTACCCATGTAATTTAAAGGAAGTTATTTAATATCGATAAAAATTGTTTCTCTACCTTTGATACAGACCTCGTAATTTATAACGTATAATGGTGCAAGATTTTGGACACAAACCTCTGTTTGCAACCCAGGAGTTGGGTTAAAAGGTTTCCCGCTTACAGCGGGATTCAGAGGTTCAGAGGTTGAGCTCTCGTGGTATTAACCCAATGAAATCAATGGCTAAGGGAAAAAGCGCAAAGCGGTTAACCTTGAATCCCGCTTTCAGCGGGAAACCCTGAACCCAGACCGAACTGATGTCAAATTAATTTGCAATCCCGCGGGATATATAGGCTTACAGTCATTTGTATAATGTGAATGACGAGGTCTGAATGAACACCTGAATAAATTATTTTTTAGAATCATGAATCTAATTAAATTTACATCTGTAAAATGCGTATGGCTATGGGTTACCGTAGTCATCTTTTTATCTTTTTTTGCTTTCCATGCCCATGCATCTATGGAACTTACCATTGATGAAGAAAAACAGCTTAGCTTTGCTGAGCAGTATTTTAAAGATGGTGATTACAGAAGGGCGATTGGGGAATACGAACGATTTGTTTATTTTTTCCCTGAATCAGACAAGATTGAATTCACAAGGTATAAAATAGGCCTTTCATATATGAAGAACGAGCAATATGATCAAGCAGCTAATGCCTTTTTTTCTATTATAGAGGATTACCGTGATACAAAATACGCCCTTAAATCATATATAGAAATAAGCAGGGTGCATCTTTTAAAAAAAGCCTATTCCATGGCTCTTATAAATTTGAATAATCTTATTATGATTGCCGCGGATCAGACAACTGTAGATGAGGCCTACTATGAAAAGGCATGGGTTTATATGGAGATGGGTTTATGGGAAAAGGCTACAGACTGCCTTAAAAAGGTATCCCTTAAAAACCAGGATCGATACAATACAAAAGAAACACTAAACGGACTGGCTAAAAAAAACCACATTAAAAGAAAAAACCCTACAGTAGCAGGTTTTCTTAGCGTTGTACCTGGGGCAGGCCATCTGTATTGTGGAAGGGGCAAGGATGCGTTAATATCCTTTATTTTAAATGGAGCAATGATTTTTGCCGCATATGAGGCCTTTGATAAGGATCTAAATGGAATTGGCGGAATTATTAGTTTTCTGGAGCTTGGTTTTTATTCAGGAAATATTTACAGTGCAGTAAGCAGCGCCCACAAATATAATCGGTATGAACAAAGAAGATTCTTAGGCTATCTAAAAAAAGGTAAAAGGATAAGTATATCGATGGATAATCCTGAAAAAAATAAATCAGTCTTGATTCTATGCCGGTTTCCCTTTTAGTGCATAAAGGGATATATAAGGTTGCAAAATTTTTTTTTGTGGCTAACTTTTCCACAATAGGAGGCTGTCCGAGAATAGTAATTTTTTATCAAATCGAGGAATGCGAAAAAAATTACCGCAGGTATATAGTTGATATTCCGAGGATAATTTTTTGAGCATGACAAAGAGTTGAGGAAAAATGGCATTCTAGGACAGGCTCCTAGACTAATGATGCAAACAAGCCACTAACTTATGTAGTGGTAATTTAATGATGAAATATATGGATATGGGGTGTGTTAATAATGGAACATGAAGATGTTATAAAAAAAGAAGAAGAGCAGAGAATTCCTAACCAAAAAGAACTGGAAAGGGAACTTAGCGAATATTTATCCAAAAAATATGGCGACAGGATAAAGATTGTATCGCCCTTGCTATATCCTCAGAGTGACCCAGCCAAGACAGAGGGAAAGGGAAAGAAAAATGACAAAGAGGGCAGTCCCTCTTTTGATATGAAACCTGAGGAATTAAATTCATACCTGGATGGATATGTAGTTAAGCAAGGCCAGGCAAAGGGAATACTGTCTACAAAAATATGTACTCATTTTAACCGGATCAAATCATTAAAGAAAAGATCTAACAAAAAAAATACTTTTTCTGTAGGGATGATTAAAAACAATGTACTACTGATAGGCCCTACAGGAGTTGGAAAAACATATCTGATTAAATTAATCGCCCAGAAGATAGGCGTTCCATTTGTTAAAGGTGATGCAACTAAATTTAGCGAGACCGGCTATGTCGGCGGTGATGTGGAAGACCTGGTAAGAGACCTTGTTTATGAGGCCAATGATGATATTAAACTTGCTGAGAATGGCATTATTTATATAGACGAGATAGATAAGATTGCCTCCAGCCAAAATCTTATTGGGCATGATGTATCCAGGGCTGGGGTGCAGAGGGCCCTCTTAAAGCCTATGGAAGAAACCGATGTGGATTTAAAGGTTCCCCATGATGCAATATCTCAAATACAGGCAATTGAACATTATCGTAGAACAGGTAAAAGGGAAAAGCAGATAGTAAATACAAAAAATATTCTTATTATTATGAGTGGATCTTTTGAAGGGATTGCAGACATCATTAAGAAGCGGATTAAACAGCAGGGAATAGGGTTTGAGGCAAACATACATCCCTCCGGGGTAGATGCTGATATAATTAGAGATGTTAGAGCCCAGGACTTAATTGAATTTGGGTTTGAATCGGAGTTTATCGGTCGTCTTCCGGTGATTGCCGTACTTGATGAGTTAAAAAAAGAGGACTTTGTTGAAATTCTAACAAACCCAAACAATCCTATTATACTAAGCAAAAAAAGGGATTTTAGGGCATATGGCATTGATATTCAATTTGAAGATAATGCCCTTGAGGAATTAGCAGAGATAGCATCACAGGAAAAAACAGGGGCGAGAGGCTTGGTAAGCGCTGTTGAAAGAAGCCTTATGATCTTTGAAAAACGTCTTCCGTCTACCGGTATAAAGAAACTGCTGGTTACACCTGAGCTCATTGAGAACCCTGAGGAAGAGCTAAAAAGGGTGGACTCGGGTACTGGTGAGCCGGATTTTGCAATGGAGAAACGATTTGAAGATGCTGCATCCCATGAAAAGAAAAGATTATTAAGGGACGTATCAGAGAAGAAGGCCGAGTTTGAGGCGCAGTCCGGCTTAATATTATATGAAGATAGATTAGATTTAATTGCCGAGTTGACACGGAAATATATATCTGACATTGATTCCGCTTTTTTAGATTTTGAGGAAATGTTTAGCGAGATAAAATTGCAGAGTGAAACACTATTTTCACAACTTGAAATTGACACCAGTTTTGCAGATAGCGCCATTGATGAGATATTGAGAGTTTCCATAACGGAAGACCAGGAAATTGTTGATATCTGTCTTAATTTAGTGAGTGAATTAGAGTACGGGTTTAAATTAATTAAAGATAGAATTGGTCAGGATTCCTTTACTGTAACAAGAGAAGCGGTGATAGACCCGGAAAAATATATAGACAATCTGATTAAAAAATATTATAGCAAAGCGCCTGTAACTTTATGATATGTGTTCATCTAAATGAGATAAGAAAATGATAGTCAGACCCAGACGCCTTAGGCAAACACCAGAGATCAGGAGAATGGTGAGGGAGACATTTTTAAGGGTTGATGATTTTATTTATCCCATATTTGTCATGCATGGAAAGGGAAAAAGGGAACCTATCCCGTCAATGGTAGGAAATTACAGGCTATCAGTTGATGAGCTACTTAAAGAGGCAGAAGAAGTAAAGTCCCTTGGTATACCGGGCGTTATCCTTTTTGGTTTGCCTGAAGTGAAAGACCAACTGGGAAGTCCGGCATATGCGGAGGATGGAATTGTTCAAAGGGCTGTAGCTGCCATTAAGGAAAATGTGCCGGGATTGGTTGTTTTAACTGATGTTTGCCTATGTCAATATACTGATCACGGACATTGTGGAATTATTAGGGACGGCCGTATAGATAATGATACTACCCTTGAGATACTGGCTGAAGTAGCCCTGTCTCATGCACGGGCCGGGGCGGATTTTGTTGCTCCCTCAGACATGATGGACGGCAGGGTAAGGGCTATTAGAGATAGGCTGGAGAAAGAGGGATATAAGGATACAGGCATCTTGTCTTATGCCGTGAAGTATAGTTCGGCGTTTTATGGTCCCTTCCGGGAGGCTGCTGATTCAACGCCCCAATTTGGGGACAGAAAAACATATCAGATGGACCCTGCCAACAAGAGAGAGGCCCTTAAAGAGGCGGCCATTGATGTGGAAGAAGGGGCTGATATAATAATGGTTAAGCCGGCATTACCGTATTTGGATATTATTCATCAGGTAAAAGCGTGCACTAATCTTCCGGTGGCGGCCTATAACGTTAGCGGAGAGTATGCAATGGTAAAGGCAGCTGATCAAAAAGGTTGGATAGACGGAGAGAGCGTTATGATGGAGATGCTTATATCCATCAAGAGGGCTGGGGCCGATATTATCCTTACATATTTTGCCAAAGAGGCAGCTAGATTAATAAATGGCTGATAATACGGAAAAAGTTAAAGATTCCAATAAGGTTTATCCTCTGAGGATACTTGCCTGGGAGGTTACCAGGTCATGCAACCTGAATTGTGTTCATTGCAGGGCCTCGTCAAGATATGGTCATTATCCTTTAGAATTGAATACTTCCAAGGCAAGAGAGGTGTTAGACCAAATAAGGGAGGTAGGCGAGCCGATTGTAATACTTACCGGCGGAGAACCTCTCCTTAGGGAAGATATATTTGAGTTAGCTGATTATGGTACAAAAAAGGGCTTGAGGATGGTCATGGGGACTAACGGGACTTTAATTACCTCTGATATTGCGAAAAAAATTTCGAAATCAGGCATTAAAAGGGTAAGCGTATCTCTTGATGGGGCAACAAAGAAAACCCATGATTCATTCAGAAAAGTTGACGGGGCTTTTGACATGGCCAATGCAGGTATATCATACCTGAGAGAACATGATGTTGAGTTTCAAATCAACACTACCATAACAACACACAATTTATCTGAGTTAGAGGAGATTTTAAAGCTTTCTATCAATCTTGGGGCCGCTGCCCATCATATATTTTTACTTGTGCCTACTGGAAGGGCTAAAGATATGGTAAATCAGGAATTAGATGCTCAACAATATGAGGATACCTTGCACTGGTTTTATCAGCAACATGACAAAGTCCCTCTTCAGCTAAAAGCCACCTGTGCACCCCACTATTACAGGATTTTAAGACAAGAGGAACATGCTAAAGGACGGAAGGTAAATGTTAAAACCCATGGCCTTGATGCAGTTACAAGGGGGTGTATGGCTGGAGTTTCTTACTGTTTTATTTCCAATGAAGGAATTGTGCAACCCTGTGGTTATTTAGATTTAAATTCCGGAGACTTGGGGAAATCAACGTTTTTAAACATCTGGAAAAACTCGTCCATATTCAAAGATCTTCGTGATTTCTCAAAATATAAAGGCAAGTGCGGGCGATGTGAATATATTAATGTTTGTGGTGGGTGCAGGGCAAGGGCGTATGCAGCTACGGGCGATTACCTGTCTGAGGAACCATTGTGTGCGTACAATCCATCATGAGTTTGAAGGGTGAACAGTTACAAATATTGTAACCGTTCACGGGTTCAAAGGTTTCCCGCTTGCAGCGGGATTAAAAGGTTGCATTCTCATCACCATACGCTATTTTGTAAGCGTTTTGTACGGGAAAACCGGCCGCTTCTATATCCCCACAAATCCGGAACATGGTACTTGGTGATGATATGGAAAACCTGGTATTTTTTACGAGTATTTCGGGGATCCAATTTCAGTCTTTTCCCTAACCCTGAATCCCGCTTTCAGCGGGAAACGTTGAACCGTGAACGGTTACCAAATATTATAAAAATCCGGATATGGATGATATTGATAGAAAACTTTTAAACGAAGTGCAATCAGGCTTTCCTATTACTGAGAGGCCTTATAAATATTTAGGGGATCAGTTAAACTGCACTGAAAATGAAATTTTTGTACGAATAAAGCGGCTGATAAAGGATGGTATAATACGTCGAATAGGCGGAAGCTTTAGCTCTAAAAAGCTTGGTTTTACAAGCACCCTATGTGCCGCTAAGGTGCCGGAGGATAAGATCGGAAAGTTTGTTAAGGAGGTTAATAAATATCCAGAGGTAACGCATAATTATCTTAGAAACCATGAATATAATGTATGGTTTACCTTTATAGCTTCCGACATGAACGCTATAAACAATTATATTAGTCAAATAGTTAGATATACTGGGGTAAAGGACATATTGAACATGCCGGCGCTTGCAACTTACAAGATATTAGTTGATTTTTATATTTCATAATTCTAAAGGAAGGACTTAATACTTATAATTATTCTATGTTCAATCTTTCAAGGATGATCTCTTGTTCTTCTTCGCTCATTAATCCCTCCTCAATGAGCAAGTTTCCAATTCCATCCTCTCTCAAAATATCTATGGCTAATATTTTTTTGTTCATTTTTCCTTTTGTAGAGAATATAGTGTATTCTAATGTGAAGGTTGATTTTTTAAGCAGCCTAAAATTTGCGCCTTCCCCTATAATAATAATATGATAACTCAACAGAAGGTAAAATAGCGCACCTAAGATAATAAAAATAATAAATTTTTTCCTAAAAGGCATTGCCATAGTGACTTTCTGCGATTTTATTAAATATAAAATCGTGATAAAACATTTATAATATCTTGATTTTTATTTAACAGTATATATCTTGTACGTTATTAATTAATTTTTATTATAAGAATTGGCACAGTAAAAAAATGCTATACCTGTTTTCGGGAATTACTTTGAGGCCATTTGTTTATGGTGGGCGATGCGGGACTCGAACTCGCGACCTCTGGTTCCGGAGACCAACGCTCTATCCACCTGAGCTAATCGCCCATACGTCTTTAATAGATTATTCAGCAAAAAATATCAAGAGATAAGGTTTTTATTATCGAAATTTTATAAAATATTAAACCCGTGAGGATATTTTAGATATTTTCTGTCTAAAAACCCCATAAATTTTAACAGGATAAGCGTTGCATAAAAGGAAAATAATAAATTGTTAAATTAGCATTATTTTTTTATTGATATTTATATTTTTGAATGTTATATCTTCAAAATTAGGCTTTTTGATAGATTTTCCTAATGCCAGCGTAGCTCAGATGGCAGAGCAACTGATTTGTAATCAGTGGGTCGGGGGTTCGATTCCCTTCGCTGGCTCTCGGATTGGCATTGGAGAGGTTCCCGAGTGGTCAAAGGGAGCAGACTGTAAATCTGCCGGCTCAGCCTTCGGAGGTTCAAATCCTCCCCTCTCCACCAAAAGATATGAATAAAACTAATAAACTTGAATGATGTGGGCTATCAAGAAATAATGCGCTCAAATGCCATATGGTTTGATTGCAAATACATTCAGGAAAAAAACATTAAAATTTAATAATTTTAAAAGCGGGAATAGCTCAGTTGGCTAGAGCGTCAGCCTTCCAAGCTGAGGGTCGCGGGTTCGAACCCCGTTTCCCGCTCTTATTATTATTTCTGATTGAGTCAATGCCCACGTAGCTCAGTTGGCAGAGCGCATCCTTGGTAAGGATGAGGTTCACCGGTTCGATCCCGGTCGTGGGCTCCACATTTAAGTGGATAATTTTTTTTTAATAATATATAAAGAGCTCTTTACTTTAAGGAGGTAACAACAATGGCCAAAGAAAAATTCAAGAGGACAAAGCCCCATGTAAATGTCGGCACTATTGGTCATATAGATCATGG
>Ga0307991_1003439_pt1 | contig 10254 bp, 11 predicted proteins | sample EllFjometagen131_FD_203146 | JGI IMG/M metagenome (GOLD analysis project Ga0307991, IMG submission 203146) | Marine microbial communities from Ellis Fjord, Antarctic Ocean - #131 | ecosystem: Environmental > Aquatic > Marine > Unclassified | place: Southern Ocean | collected 2014-10-08 | reverse complement strand
ACTCTGATTCCGCTATTCTCATTGTTTTACATTTTGGCATATATTTTACGCAGCTGGCGTTGGCGTCTGATCCTCAAGCCTGAACTAAAAATGGGTTATTTATATAGTTTCAAAGTTTTTATGGCAGGTATGCTGGTTAATTATGTGATTCCCGTTAGAGCTGGAGAACTTGCAAAATCGGTTATTTTAAAAAACAAAGATAATTTCCCTGTTTCCCGCAGTTTGCCGTCAATTTTTATAGATAAGATCACAGACCTTTTTCCCATAATGTTGATCATAATTTTATTGCCAATATTGACAATCCGCATGAACAGGACACTTTACATAATTGTTTTTGTGCTGCTTCTGATATATTTGCTGTTTATAGCATTCCTGTTTTTTGCAGTTAATCACCGCAATAAAGCTCAAAATATTCTTACTTTCTTATTCAAACCATTCCCTGCTTCCTGGCAAAATAAACTGAATTATTTTGCAGGTAATTTCATAGATGGACTGGCAATTATGAAAGGAAGATTTTTAGAATATGTTGCCGTTTATCTGCTCACGATTTTGGCTGTGCTTTCGGAAGCAATATATATATATGTTGTATTTCGGACATTTGGTTCTGAAATCAGCTACTGGAATATTCTTTTTGGCTATACACTAATGAATCTCACCTACATTCTTCCTACTCCGCCAGCGCAAATTGGCTCAAATCAATTTATGTGGGTACTCATTTTCTCGTTTGCTCTTGGAATTGATGAAAACCTCACTGGTGCTGCGGTTCTTTTCTCTCATCTACTTACTTCTTTCTGGATTTTTTTATGCGGAATCATTTCTTTACTTGCCTTAAAAATCAAATTTAAGGAATTAGTATCTTTCAAAAATAAATAATAATAGGGGTTTTTTATGAATACATCAAACGTTGATGCCTTACAAAAGCTGCATGATATCAAAAATACGATTATTGCCGAAATTAGGAAAGAAATTGTCGGACAGGATTTAGTAATTGAACAATTTCTCACTGCTCTTTTTGCTGCCGGACATTGCCTCATTGAAGGCGTCCCTGGGCTTGCTAAAACTATGCTCGTTTCCTCACTCGCAAAAGCTACTGCCATGAAATTCAGCCGCATTCAGTTTACGCCAGACCTGATGCCTTCTGATATTACAGGAACTGAAATTCTCGGCGTAGATGAAAAATCAAATAAAAGACAGTTCCAGTTTATTAAAGGTCCTGTTTTCTCAAATATTATTCTCGCTGATGAAATAAACCGTACTCCTCCAAAAACTCAGAGTTCTCTTCTGCAGGCGATGCAGGAATATCAGGTGACAGCTGGTAATGAGACTTTTGATCTTGAAAAACCTTTCCTCGTTATGGCTACTCAAAATCCCATTGAACAAGAAGGCACATACCCGCTTCCGGAAGCTCAACTCGATAGATTTATGTTTAATATTATCATCGACTATCCCTCTTATGATGAAGAAGTTATGATCGTGAAACAAACCACCGTTAATCGCACTACAGATATCAAGCCCGTTATTAATGCTCAACAGATTGTGGAATTTCAGAATTTCGTGAGAAAAATACCAGTTAGTGACCACGTTATGGATTTTGCTGTAAAACTGGTTCGCGCCACAAGACCAAAAAGTGATGACTGTCCTCAAGAGATTAAAGATAAAGTCAGCTGGGGTGCAGGTCCTCGTGCTTCGCAATATCTCATTGTTGCTGCAAAAACTCGTGCTGCTCTTGATGGCAGACCTTCTCCATCGATTGATGACGTTAAAGCAATTGCACATATAGTACTAAGACACAGGATTCTCGTCTCATTTGCTGCTGAAGCTGAAGGCTTAACTGCTGATAACATTATAACTATACTTTTACAGAAAATTAATAAATAAGTTGTCAATATTTCAGAGAAATTTATCTTTGACTCATTGAACATAACCTCAGATTTTGAGGAAATTGAAAAGATTATATTTTATTAATAGTTACATAGTTGTGTAAGGTTGACATTAATTTAATCTTTGAATTATTGGAATATATTTTGCCTATTGCGGTATTTGAATTATACTCTATATTAAATACCGGATTAAAGGAAAAATATATGAGCGTTATTGTATTTTCAACGCCCACCTGCTCCTGGTGCAGAAAGCTGAAAAGCTTCCTGAAACAGAATCAGGTTCGTTTTAAAGATATTGATGTTTCCAAAGACGCAGCTGCGATGCGTGATATGGTTCGTAAAAGTGGTCAAAGAGGTGTTCCACAAATGTGGATCAATAATAAACCAATTGTTGGTTTCGACGAAAAGAAAATAACAAAAGAACTAAAAAATGCCTGAGGAGGTTTTTTATGAAAAAGCAACTCATCAAATTCTCAAAACTGAGCAAAGAGCTCAACTTACTCTGTCTTCGTAAAGAAAATATTACCCGTAAACATCTTAGCCTGGGACGTATCGAATGCGATCTGCTGCAATATCTCAATGAATTGAATACTGCAGTATGCATGAATGATATTGCCGAAAAACTCAATGTTTCTCACAGTCGCATTACTCGCTTGATTGATACTCTCGAAGAAAAAGGACTCGTGGAAAGATTCCCATCAAGACGTGACCGTCGTAGCTGGCTTGCTAAGATTACCAAGAAAGGTGAACTTACTGCCAATGAAACTGTTAACGATCTGATTCTCATCCAGGAAAAACTCGTTCAGCGTTTCCCTGAAGAAGAAATCGAGACTATTTACAGTCATTTACTGCTCTATTTGAGAATGTATAATGATATTCTCAATCAAAAAAAATTGAAGCATGATAAGTAATTCGAAACTTGTTTGGAAAGGCGGATATGCCTTTGAAACTGAGCTGCAAGGTCACAAATTCATTGTTGACATGGCAAAAGATGATGGGGGAGAAGACCTCGGACCTCGTCCAAAATCTCTGCTCCTTCCCGCTCTTGCCTCATGCAGTGCCGTGGGCGTTATCGGTATTCTAAAAAAAATGAGAGTACCAGAATATTCCCTGGAAATTGATGTTGATGCCGAAACTCGTGAGGAACATCCCAAAGTTTATGTGAATATCAATGTCTATTACCATTTCAAAGGTGATAATCTGGACGGGAATAAACTTAAGAAAGCAGTTACAGTCTCTGAAGAACGCTATTGCAGCGTTTATACGATGCTCTCAAAAACTGCTGAAATCAATTCTGTTATCACTATCAATGGAGAAAAGTTTATATGATCAAAAAGTCTATAGCTGCGCTTATTTTCCTGCTGCTGCTCGCTATGCTGCCAGCCGGAAACATCACTTGGCAGAGCAATATCGATGATGCTCTTGCAAAAGCGCAGGAAAATGATAAGTATGTGTTTGTGTTTTTTACCGGCTCTGACTGGTGCTCATGGTGTCATAAACTTACTGGTGAAGTTTTTGATCATCAAGAGTTTCAAACTTATGCCCAGGAAAATATGGAAATGGTCTTGCTTGATTATCCTAAAGCTGAATATCAGTCAAAGGAACAAGTGGATTATAATAAAAAAATGCAGCAGAAATACGAAATTCGTGGTTTCCCTTCTGTTATTATCCTCGATAATTCTGGTGAAGTTGCTATGCAGACCGGATATCGTGAAGGCGGTCCTGTTAAGTATATAGAATTCATCGAAGGTGTCCTAAAATGGAATGATTCTGCAAAAGATGGCACCTGGACTGATAATGAAGGACAGGTTTGGTACAAAAACCTTGATTACGCCAAAGAGCTGGCTAAGAAAGATGGAAAACATATCTTTGTGAACTTTACCGGTAGTGATTGGTGCGTTTGGTGCAAAAGACTAAGCAATGAAGTTTTTATGAAACCCGAATTTGTGGATTTCGCCTTGAAAGACCTCGTATTGCTGCGTCTTGATTTTCCTCAATCAACGAAACTTCCTGCTGGTGAAGAAAGTTATAATAACTCGCTCGCTCAAAAATTCGGAGTGAAAGGATTCCCAACGTTATTCCTTTTGGACAGCGATGGCAAAACTATCAAAAAACTCGGGTATGAAGCCGGTGGCGCAGTTCCTTATGTCGCTATGCTTAATGACCTGATCAATTAGTTAATTTCAAATTAAGTATATTAAGAGCAGACCAAAAGGTCTGCTCTTTTTTGTTTAACCATCCCCCAAAAGCCATCGAGTTAAGATGATGTACCCATCAGAAATGCCTGTCCCTATTTATCGGGAACTTGAGAGCGGCAGACAGACATCCCACTGTTACTCCAATCAATCTCCATTCGAAGCTTTTGCCAAATATTACTCACTCCTGAAATAATCACGGGTATATAGATTAAATCCCGTAACTCGAGGCGCATTTAACTTTCTGCCTTTTTCCTGCCATAATATTTCCGATTCTGCTTTCCAATTCTCCTTTTCCTCTTCACTCAAAAGTTGCCAGTTTTCTCCTATTTCTCGCATTTTCTCACAAAAGTATATTGTTTGAGAATTACTTGCATGATCATAACTTTTGCGGTGATAAATCCATGGTCTTTGCTTTTTATCGTCTTTATAGCTCAATTCTTTGCGAGTAAACATAACTTCCTTGATACATTTACCTTCCAAAGCGATAAACCAGTTTCGCCGGCTCCGTAAACCCCTTCTATAGGTTTTCAAACTCACATATTCAGGTTTCGCAAGTCCAAGTATTTCCTCATAATGCCCTGCCAGCCAATTATCATATAACGCATCTAAATCCCCATTTTCAATTATGAAACTTCGCTCGCAATACAGCTCATTTTCATAGTAAATTTGCAGAAATAATTCACTTTCTACAGTGAAGCTGAGTTTCACATTGCTGCGCGGACTCAATTTCTGCATTATGCCAGCTGGCATTCCCTCCCAGCGCAATTCATAAAATCCCGTATCTCGTACATAAAATCCCGTTTCTGCCATAAATTTCTGCTCTCCGACTGGCAGTATAAATGGCGTGTAATAATATAATTTACGTGCAATTTCGGCATATCCTGCTTCATGGGGATTACTCACGCGCGCTGCATATTTTCTGATCCATTCTCCTCTGATCACCAGCGGTGTTCGTTCATAATTTGAAACTGGATCATAAGCGTATTTTTCAAGTTCACCATCACGTTTCTGATGGTAAACATTTCCATTAAATTCTCCATGAATTTCTGTATGTTTTTCCACAAAATCTATCACGTGTTTTTTCAGTTCCATCAAAACCTCCTTTTCTGCGCTATTGAGTGGCATCATACTACTCAATATTTCTCTCGTAAACCAGGTAAACATCGTAAACAATGTTAACTCTGTTTACTATATTCACAAAGTTAATTCCAAAAAACTTACTCAATCCTAATCAACTTCTACCGTACCACTTATGTCGTGACTTGTCAATACCTATTTTCCGTTTCAAATGCACTTAACCACATAGCATTTTCCCCAAATCTCTCGATACCATAATAGCCGTAATCACCAAAACTCCCAATTATCCTATGTGTAATAATTTTTATTTCCCACACCTCTTTTTATCAAAATCCGACCCTTGACAGTCCCACAACAAAACACATACCCACAATATTCTGTGGGTATGTGTTTTGTTGTGGGTCGTTCAAGGCTCGGATTTTTGGGAAAGTAATGTTAAATTGAGCAACAATAAGTGGATTAATTTGTTTATCTCAGCATTATCTGAGAGAAAAGAATTGACATTGAAAAAGTAAAAGTAAATTTCAGAGTTGGAGGTATCTATGAATTACACAAAAATCCGTTTGAATTTAGAGAAGCAGTTAGGAGATGAGATAAATCAGTCAGTACAGGGTGAAATAATCAATGAGATCCTAAAAACTGCCAGGATCGAAGTTTTGGAAAATAGAGAGCAATTATTTTTAGAAGGTCATTTTTTCGAGATCACAAAGGCACTTACTCCAGGCATTTACAAAACATTTGGTCAGGTGATCAGAGCTTTGGATTTTAAGGAAGAAATTGAATTTTATATTTGTAGTCAGGCAATAAAAGATGTTGTTACAATACCCAGACTTTCAAAAGGAAGCGCGCATATTATTGCACTGAGTTCACGATTGATAGACCGTCTTGATGAAGGCGAACTTCGTTTTTTGATCGGTTATGAAATTGGTAAATTGATCACACGTAATGCAGCAATCGCCAGGACGGTAAATTTTGTTTTTCCAGCATCAGATACGATCCCGATTCCATTGAAGAATAAAATTAATTTCTGGGTCAAACTATCAGATTTGAGTGCAGATAGATTTGCTTATATTGCATCACCTGACATTGAGAAGGCAGTATCGTGTTTATTTAAGTTATCTTCAGGACTTTCAGCCGCTAAGATCAAGTTTGATTCTTCAGCTTATCTGGTGCATAATGAAGCATTGCTGGCAGATTTGAGTGCAAATGAAGATGTAAATATAGCGTCTTATCCGGTAAATCCATTACGCTTAAAAGCGATTGATATCTTTAGTAAATCTGCTATGTATAAAGCGATAACAGCAGGTGAATTTATCGATGATGCTGCGCTTGATGAAGAGATACATTCTTTATTAAGCAATTTTGTATCACTTTTTGATAGTGAACTTGACCGTCACAGGATGTTATTTATTGCATTAGGCGGAGCCTTGATTGCCAAAGCCGATAAAAACATCGCTGAAAGCGAATATAACAATATTTTGAAAGCATTAAACAGCTTCACTTTGAATCCGGAAAGAATTTTGAAAAAAGCCATGGGTGCCGATAAAGCTAAACTCAAGGAAACACTGGAAATTTCCACAGCTTATATTCTGCAAAAAAATCCTGTAGAAAGGAAGTCGATGTTTACATACCTTATAAATCTGGCACTTGCTGATAATGCAATTATGAAAACAGAAGTAAGAGAACTTTTTGCTCTGGGAAAATCAGTATTTCAATATAGTGAAACAGAAATAGCTGAAATGATTGCAGCTGCGATCCAGGAAAGTTTTATTCCTAAGTTATTTTAAAGTTATTTTGGAGTACATTAGCAGTAATCTGCGACCGTGTCAATGCTTCTATTTGGAGTACATTGACCGTGTCAATGTGTCTTGTCGATAGACAAGAGAAAAGCGTTATGCAAATTATCAAAGCGGAGAACTAACTCCTTTCAGAAAACTAGCGTTTTCTAGCATTATCACGGATAATGTACTCCATAGCACACTATCACGGAGGAGAAACTCCAAAGGTCAGAGGTATCAAATGGCTTGGATAAAAGAAATAAAAATTGCCGAAGCAGACGGGCTTTTAGCAAGAATTTATAAACAGTTGCTGCGACCTGATGATGATGTGGCACATATTTTACGCGTGCACAGTATATTACCGCAAACATTACAATCGCATTTGCAATTTTATCGCGGAATAGTAATGGCTAAGGGGGAATTATCACGCGCACAAAGAGAAATGATAGCGGTTGCAGTTTCATCTGCTAATGAATGCCATTACTGAATAGCTCATCACCACAGAGCTCTCTGTGGCACAGGTTTTGACAAAAATATTGCAGATCAGATTTCAAAAGAATATCAAAAGGCAGAAATTTCAAAAGCAGATATGGCTATGCTTGATTATGCAGTAAAACTTACACTTTCACCAGCTAAATGTATTGAGGGAGATGTGAAGAATCTTCGGGAAACAGGCTTTGACGATGAGCAGATTTTATTGATAAATCTTACTGCATCTTATTTTAATTTTGTCAATCGGATGGCACATGGTCTGGGCGTAACTTTGGAAACAGATCATACTCAACCCAGTAGTAGTTAAAAGGAATATAAAGTTTTATGCAATATCCGGTAATCAATTGTTCCAATATTAAGCACAAACTTTCGGGAGTCAATCCGCGGCTTGATCTATCAAAAATAAGCAATGCTCTTGATCTGGCAATAAAAGCACATCATGGTCAAAAACGTGCTTCCGGCGAAGATTATATCATTCATCCGCTTAATGTGGCATACATCATAGCTCAGCTTGGTTTTGACACACCGAGTATCATTGCAGCGATTTTACATGATGTGGTGGAAGATTCATCATTGACAGTTTTGGAAGTGGAATTTGCCTTTGATAAAGAAATTGCACAACTCGTTGATGCACTAACCAAAATCACGCATTTGCCCAATGTTGGCAGTAAATCTGCCACAAAAGCTGAAAACTACCGCAAATTTCTGCTCGCTGTGACTCGAGATGTGAGAGTGGTATTTATCAAAATTGCTGACCGTCTGCATAATATGCGCACTTTGCATCATTTGAGACCAGATAAACAGCTTACTATCGCACGAGAAACTCTGGCAATATACGTACCTTTGGCTAATCGCTTTGGATTGCAGGATATAAAACGTGAATTAGAAGACCTTTGCCTCAAATATCTTTATCCCGATACATATAAAGAACTGCATGAAATAGTCAAAGATAAAAAGTCATCACGTGATGCTTATATCAGTGAATTTACCGCAAAAGTAAAACAGATTTTGCAGACTGATAAAATCACTGCTGAAGTAACTGGACGCAGTAAGCATTTCTGGTCAATATTTCGTAAAAAAGTACAGCGTAATATCAGTTATGATGATATAAATGACTATTTTGCCATCCGTATCATCACTTCCAAAATTGAAGATTGTTTCACTGCGCTTGGTTTGATAAATTCTGCCTTTCAATCCCTGGCAAACACATATAAGGATTATATCACACAACCCAAAACCAATGGTTATCAATCGCTTCATCAAGTGATTTTTTCGGCTGAAGGACAAAAAGTTGAAGTGCAGATCCGCACTACTGAAATGCACATTTTTGCTGAAGAAGGTCCGGCAGCCCATTGGAAATATAAAGAATTTTCTCATCTGGATGCCATAGATCAAGCTAATCGTCCGAAACTTAATAAGACTTTTGATGATCAGGTGTCCTGGCTGCGAGAGCTATTAAATCTTTACCGTCAGGAAAACCCGGAAAAATTTATTCATTCACTCAAGGAGAAATTCTATAAGGATAAAATAATCGTTAAAACCCCTGATTCAGATTTTTTGGAATTGCCTCTGGGTTCCACGCCCCTTGATTTTGCTTTTGCAGTGCATACAGAAGTGGGATTACACTGCTTGAGCGCGCAAGTAAATGGGAAACACGTTTCCTTACGCTATAAACTTCAGGATGGTGATCAGGTAGCAGTTAAAACCGCTCGAAATGCCCGTCCGGGAAAAGACTGGTTAGATATTCTTACTTCACCACGGGCACGTCAACGATTGAGAGCATGGTATCGACAGCAGGAACATGAAGATGCTGTGGCACTCGGGAAGAGTATCTTTGAAAAAGAATTGAGAAAAAATGACCTGAAAATTACAGGTCAGAATATCCAAACTCTGGCAAGAACACTTAAACTCTCAGGTTCACTGGCAATGTTCGTAGCTTTAGGACACGGAGATTTGCTGATAGAAAAAGTAATAGAAACTCTGATGCCAGTCCATAAACAACCTGAAAGCACTAATCTTCCGGCACAGGATAAAGACTTTTCTTTGGAATCATCCAAAGCGTTTATAGAAATCCAGGGACTGGAAAATCTTATGGTACATTTTGCCCGTTGCTGTAATCCGCTGCCAGGCGATGAGTTAATCGGCTATATTACACGCGGCAGAGGGCTTAGTGTTCATCGAAAAGATTGCAGTAATCCGGCTTTTCAACAATTAGCAAAACGGGAACCGCACAGAATAATGAACATCCACTGGCAAAAACCTGCTGATAATAACATTAAATCAGTTATGCGTATGCAAATAGTTGCTATGCCAAGACCACGACTAAATTATGATATCACAAGCCTGCTTGCACAGCAGAATATCAAAACTCTCACCAGTTCATCAGAATTATTGCGAGATCACGAACGCATCACCATAGTGATTGAGATCGCAGACCGCAAACAGATAAAAAATCTCACAAGTGCACTGTTGAGAATTAATGGGATTTTGGAAGTATATCAGATATGATTTGGAATACATTCTTTTGGAGTACATTGACCGTGTCAATGTGTCTTGTCGATAGACAAGAGAGAAATGTTATGCAGATTATCAAAACGGTGTACTATATCTTTCAGAAAACTAGCGTTTTCTAGCATTATCACGGATAATGTACTCCATATGTTCTTTTGGATTACATTGACCGTGTCAATGTCTCTTGTCGATAGACAAGAGAGAAATGTTATGCAGATTATCAAAACGGAGTACTAAATCTTTCAGAAAACTAGCGTTTTCTAGCATTATCACGGATAATGTATTCCATAGTTGACAAGAATAATGGCTGTGGTTGAT
>Ga0307991_1003438_pt1 | contig 10256 bp, 9 predicted proteins | sample EllFjometagen131_FD_203146 | JGI IMG/M metagenome (GOLD analysis project Ga0307991, IMG submission 203146) | Marine microbial communities from Ellis Fjord, Antarctic Ocean - #131 | ecosystem: Environmental > Aquatic > Marine > Unclassified | place: Southern Ocean | collected 2014-10-08 | reverse complement strand
TCCCTGGTTTTCCTTTTTAATTTCTCCAGCTCCATAACCGGTCATGCTTTTAATCAATATATCGTCCCCTTATTTTTTGTATTTTTGAAATATAATAAACTTTTTTATAATTTTATGGTAATACGTAATGGTTATCAAATAATGCAAAAACAACATCGAGTAATCCACCTTCCCCCTGTAGGACAGGTTTCCCGCCTATCTATTGGTATTATAAAACCATTATCGATTATATATTATATAACATTGATTCAAGAAAGAGAAGAAAAGTTTTCTATTTTACTCGATATTTGATACTTTCTTTGTTATAAAATAAACAGGCGGGACGCATGTCCTGCGGGGAGGGTGAACCATCTAACTAAATTTTCTTATCTTTTCCTTTCTCCAGATTTTGTATTCTGACTCCTGACTTCCGGCTCCTATTCTTTTTTCTTTTCTTTTTTCTTTTCTTGTTTGATTTTACTCGATACTGTATACTATATACTCAATACTTTTTTTATCATCTTGAATATGCTTCCATAATAGATTATATTTAGTTTATAATAAGTTATAGCATTGACTACATAGAGGGAGACAAATATCATGTTGGATGGTTTAACATTATTCGCAATTAAAAAAGAATTATCAGACTCCTTTATTAATTCTAAAATCATTAACATATCCCAAACAAATAAATATAAAATTATTATAGAAATTAAACCCAAAAAGGAATTATTGCCTGTTTCCGGGCAAAATAAGACAAATAATGCTTATATTCATATTTCTATTCATCCTTCTTTTCCGGAAATATATTTTACCAACTCCATTAAGACCAATTCATCAATCAGTTCTCCCTTTCTAGCTAATCTTCAAACTCATCTAAAAGGAGGAAAAATTATTGCCATTACTCAACCGGATTTTGACCGGATCCTATATTTTACAATTAAACCATTTATCAGGTTTGGAAAAATTCAGGATAAAAGAATAATTATTGAATTTATGGGAAAACACGGTAATATCATCCTCGTTAAAGAAGATGGCATGATTGATAGTAGCATTAAATTGATTTCTTCTAAAATTAATCGATTCAGAGAAATTCTTCCCGGAACTAAGTACATCCCACCCCCTTCACAAAATAAATTAAACCCTTTAAATATTGACAAATCTTCATTCTTCAACATTCTTGATATCGCCAACAAAGAAGAAGTAAATCTTTGCCAGGCATTACAAAGCAGTTTTAAAGGATTAAGCCGTCAAAGTGCAAAAGAGATTGTTCTACAGGCAGATTTACTTCCTGAAAAAAAACTGGTTGATGCTTCCTGTATAGAATTTGACCAATTATGGATTTCTTTTCAAAAAATAATCTCAGATATCCAGAATTTTAATTATAATCCGATTGTATTTAAATCTCCTGATACTAAAATGGTTAAATCATATTCTATTATTAATTCTTTACAATTTTCACAATACGATAAACGCTATTTTGAAGAAGTAAATTCCTGTTTGGCTTTTTACTCCAGAGAATTAACCATGGAAAGAGAATTGTTTTCCCTAAAAAATGAATTATCCAAAATCTTTAATAAAAACATAGATAAAATAGAATACAAAATGAATGATTATAAAAGAAAGATTAAAGAAGTTGAAAATTGTAAAAATTATAAGCTGAATGGCGAATTAATAAAAGCAAATCTATCTTCTATTAAAAGAGGAGTAAAAGAAATTACCCTGATAAATTATTTTTCATCCAACCGGGAATATGTATCTATCCCTTTAAATATTAAGTTAACTCCTTTGCAAAATGCTCAGATGTACTTCAAAAAATACCGAAAAATAAAGGATAGTTATAATACCATTTTTAATTTTTTGAAAGATAATCAGGCAGTTTATAAAAAATTACATGACCTTCAATTACTTTATCTGCAACCTGGACAATCTTATGCGGAACTGATGAAAATAAAACTTCAACTAATCAAATTAGGCTATATTAAAAAAATAAAAAAAGGGATTAAAAAAAAGAAAAAGGAAATATCATCTCCTACCAGATATATATCTAAAGATGGATGGAATATTTTTGTAGGTAAAAATAGCAAACAAAATGATTTACTCACTTTGAAATTAGCTTCCGGAAATGATATCTGGCTGCATGTTAAAAATATAAACGGATCCCATGTTATCATTAAAAATAAAGGAATGGGGCAAACAACCCCGCTTGACACCCTGATTGAAGCGGCAAATCTAGCGGTTTATTTTAGCAAGGCAAAAAATGAAAATAAGGTACAGGTGGATTACACACTTAAGAAACATGTAAAAAAACCAAAAAATGCTAAACCCGGCATGGTAATTTATTCTCAAGAAAAATGCCTTTTTATAAGTTTAGATTTAATAATTATAAAAAATATTTTATCCCGCAAACTATCTTGATTGATATTTTTTCTCTTTTAAAGATTCTATTAAATCTTTCATATCCTTTGGTAAAGGAGCTTTGAATTCAATATATTTTTTAGAAAATGGATGATTAAATCCTAGAATGTAAGCATGCAAGGCCTGACGACTGATGTCTAATTCTTTTCTTTTATGTCCGTAAGCCGGATCCCCAACTACAGGAAATCCAATATACTCCAAATGAACCCTTATTTGATGTGTTCTACCGGTAATTATGGTAACTTCCAATAATGTATAATTTGAAAATCTTTTTATAACTCTAAAATGACTTAGGGCTTCTTTGCTGTTTTGTTCAATAACCGCCATCTTTTTCCTATTTTTTATACTTCTTCCAATAGGAGCATCAATCGTGCCAGAATTTTCTTCCACTTCTCCCCGAACCAAAGCAAGATATTTTTTCGTTACTTTCCGATCTGCTATTTGTTTGGATAATGAAAGGTGTGCAGTATCGTTTTTAGCAATTACGATTAAGCCTGTTGTATTTTTATCCAAGCGATGCACTATGCCCGGCCTGATGGTACCATTAATACCCGAAAGCGAACCCTTGCAATGAAATAATACAGCATTAACCAGGGTTTTAGAACATATTCTTCCAGTAGGGTGAACTATCATGTTGGCAGGTTTATTTATTACAATCAAATGATCATCTTCATGAATAATATCTAAAGGAATATTTTCCGCATCAATTTTCAATTCTTTTGTTTCAATTGGATAAAGATTTATTTTATCTCCATTTTTTAATATATAACTTGGTTTTACGTACATACTATTTACTTTTATTTGTCCTTGTGTAATTAAATTCTGAATTTGGGATCTTGAAGGGTATATCCCTTCTTTGTTCAGATAGTGGTCAATTCTCATTTTATCATTATCGATAATAGAAACTATTCTTTCTTTTTTCATATTTAAAGCCTTTTTAATTTATAGTATGTATAAAAATCATTCTAGATAACAACTATGCTCAACTTTTCATTTTAATTTTTTGTTAATTGAAACTGAAAACCAATAGATAAGCGTAATTAGGTTTTTAATCGTTTTTTTTCTTTGTATTTTAATTGGTTAATCAGTAGATTATAGTATTTTTTTCTCTATGTAATTTTTGTTCGCTTTTTTTTCTTTAAAACATTCATAAAGATAAAAGCAGAAAGAAAAACTGTTATACATATAACCTGGGTAATGGTTAAAAGATTAAACACCATAATCCTATTCTCGTAAAACCTGAAAAATTCAATGGTAAAACGCGATGCTGAAAATAAAATTAGAAAGGATAAAAAAGTAAATCCGTCATATTGCTTATACTTTTTTATTCTCAGCAAAAGAAAAAATATCATAAATCCATACAAGGAGCTATAAATTTGCGTTGGAACAACTGGAAGCGTACACGTACTGCCGGCGGATATTAATCCATCTCTCAATTGCTGCAAGTAAGCAGGCGGCATATTTACAGCAGGAAAGGCAATTCCGTAATTTTCAGTAATTACCCCATAGCAACATCCATTCAATAAACAACCTATTCTTCCAATTCCTATTCCAATAGCTATTGAAGGAGCAGCAATATCAGCATATTTCCAAAATGGTATTTTATTTCTTTTAACATATAACCAGCCTAAAATAACGGCTAAAAAAAATCCACCTAAAAAACTTAATCCACCCTGCCTGAAATATAGTATTTTTATTGGATCTTTCATATAATAATCAAGATGGGTCAAAACGTAAGCAATTCTACCCCCGATTAATGCTCCAACAATCACCCAAAGACTGATATCCAGGATTCTTTCTTGATTTTCCCCTTCTCTCTTTGCCTCATTCATTGCAATAAGTATAGCGACAATAAAAGCCAGGGCTATCATTGCTCCATAAGAATAAATAGGAAAAGAACCGATTTTAAACAATATTCTATACATTAAGGTTTACCCTCTTTCTCTTCTTCTTTTGAATAAAATAAAAAATAAATTAGTAATATAGACAATCCGCTTACAATAGCCATATCCGCAATATTAAAAATTGGCCATATTCTAAAATCTAAAAAATCAATGACTTTTCCCTGGGTTCTAATTCTATCAACAAGATTTCCTATTGCACCACCCAGAATCAATAATACAGGAATATACATTTTGGGATTGTCTTTAAAAATTATTTTTTTATAAATTAAAACTGCTAAAACTAACGAAATTAAAGCTGCAATGATAAAAAAAATGCTTTGATATTTAAAAATACCAAACGCAGTATGTGTATTTACTATGTAAGTAATATGAAATATTCCCTTAATAACCGGAATGGTTTCCCCAATCCTCATGGTATGCTGGATATAATATTTACTTGCCTGATCCACTAATACGATTATTATTGCACCAAAGATAAATCCCATTTTTCCCCTCTAACTTTTAAAGTGATTGTGTATAACTTCAGCACATTTTTCGCATATAGTAGGATAATCTTTATCTTTGCCTACATATTCACTGTAACACCAACATCTTTCACATTTTTCTCCCGGTGCTTTTTCTACGGCTATTTTTATTCCGGGAACTTCATTTCCGGAAAACATGTTAGAAGGAAGTTCTTTTTCTTTGTAAAATATCTCCACTTTGGAAACAATAAATAAAATATTTAATCGGGTTTTAAAGGATAACAAATAATTATAAATTTCCTTATAATCCGTGTATATATTTACCTGCGCTTCCAGTGAATTTCCAATAAATCCTTCACCTCTCTTTATTTCTAAAGCCTTAAGCACATCTTTTCTTATTTTTAATATTTTGTCCCATTTTTGTTCTAAATCTTTGTTGATGTATTTTTCGTTAATTTCCGGCCAGGATGTATAGAAAATACTCTCTTCGTTATCTTTTATCTCTCTCAGGTACTGCCAAATTTCTTCAGCTGTAAAACTTAACACCGGAGCAATCAATTTTATTAAATCGTTTAATATTTTGTATAGAACAGTCTGGCATGAACGTCTTTCAAGAGAACTAAAGTGTGCAGTATATAACTTATCTTTAATAATATCCAAGTAAAATGAGCTTAAATCAACTGAACAGAAATTATGAATTTCATGATAAAGAGAATGAAATTCAAATTCTTCATAATATTTGTTTATTCTTACCTTCAGGTTTTCGAAATTATTTAGAACCAATTGATCCAATTCGGTTAGTTTGTTATAGGGAATTTGGTCTTTTTCCGGATTAAAATCTTTTAAATTGCCCAGAATAAATCTGGCAGTATTCCTTATCCTGCGATAAATTTCCACCAATTGATCTAATATTTTCGAAGAAATCCTAATATCTGTCTTATAATCAGAATAAGCAACCCAAAGCCTTAATATGTCTGCTCCATACTTTTCTATAATTTCCCGGGGCGCAATTACATTTCCAATAGATTTAGACATTTTCTTGCCCTTTCCGTCAACGATAAAACCGTGAGTCAATACTGCTTTGTAGGGTGCTTCCTCAAATGTAGCAATTGAAGTTAAAAGCGAAGTTTGAAACCATCCTCTGTGTTGATCTGTTCCCTCAAGGTATAAATCAGCAGGCCAATGAAGCGTATCTCTTTGTTTAAGTACTGCAGCATGACTGCAACCGGAATCAAACCAAACATCCATAATATCTGTTTCTTTTTCAAATTCATTTCCGCCACAATGAGGACATTTGAAATCTTTTGGTAATATATCTTTTGCTGACATAGAAAACCAGGAATTAGAACCTTTTTCTAAAAATAGTTTTCTAACCGATTGAATAGTATCCTTATTGACAACTATTTTATTACATTTTTTACAGTAAAATACAGGGATAGGTACTCCCCATACTCGTTGCCGGGATATACACCAATCAGTTCTATTGCCAACCATTTCGGATATTTTTTCTTCTCCCCATTCCGGAATCCATTGCACTTTTTTGATATTCGATAAGGCTAAATCTTTAAATGCTTCAATAGAAACGAACCATTGTTCGGTTGCTCTGAATACTACCGGCTTTTTACATCTCCAACAATGCGGATATGAATGCGATATCTTACTGACCTTTAGTAAGGTTCCGTTTTCAGTTAATTCCTTGATGACTGCAGTATTTCCCTCTTTATAGGTTAATCCTTTAAATTTACCGGTGCTATCATTAAATTTTCCCTTACTGTCCAGAGTGGTAAAGATAGGAATTTTATATTTTATTCCTATTTCATAATCTTCCTGCCCGTGTCCCGGAGCAGTATGCACACATCCTGTTCCTTCATCTAATAAAACATGATTTCCTAATACGATAATGGAATCTCTATCAAAGATAGGGTGTTTGCATTTTATTCCATCTAATGCTTTTCCCTTTACTGTTTCTAGAATCTGATAATCAATCAAGCCAATTTCTTCCATTACCTTTTTTACCAGGGCAGATGCTAAAATCAGATGTCCCTTTTCAGTTTTTATTAAACTATATTCAATTTCGGGATTAAGGGCAATCGCCATATTTCCGGGAATCGTCCAGGGTGTGGTAGTCCAAATCATCACATAGGTGTCACCTTCCCGGTATTGAGTAAATATTTTTCCCAAATTATCTTTAACCGGAAACCTTACATAAATAGATGAAGATTCCTTATCGTGATATTCTATTTCCGCAGCAGCCAGGGCAGTTTCACAGTTGGCGCACCAATGTACCGGTTTTAACCCCTTATAAATGTATCCTTTGGAAAACATTTCACCAAACACTCTTATTTGTTCAGCTTCATACTTAGGATTAAGAGTTAAATAAGGATTATCCCATTCTCCCATTACTCCCAGTCTTTTAAACTCTTCTTTTTGAACTTCGATAAAATGGTGGGCATATTCATTACATTTTTCTCTTAATTCAACCGGATCAATCTCATCAAAAGCAACTTTCATATCCTTCGTCACCTGAAACTCGATCGGTAATCCGTGCGTATCCCAGCCGGGAACATAGCGGGCATTAAATCCATTCATCGATTTATATTTAGGAATAATATCTTTTAATATCTTATTATAAGCGGTTCCGATATGAATATTCCCATTGGCATACGGAGGTCCATCGTGTAATATATATTTTTTTAAATTTTTCTTTTTATCGCAAACCTTTTCATAAATATTATTTTCTTCCCAAAATTTTAATAATTTTGGCTCTTCTTTTGCTAGATTAGCTTTCATTTTAAATTTTGTTTTTGGTAAATTCAGTGTATTCTTATATTCCATTTTTATTCCTCCAGAGACTTTTCGATAATATTATAACAAAAACCCCTTGCCACGTAAAAGGACAAGAGGTTAAAAGTTCTTGTGGTACCACCTAAATATTTACATTACCTCACGATAATGAACTCAATAAGTAAATGTAACTAATCAAATCTGATAAATTAATTTACTCTATATGTTAACGATAAATAACCGTTCCAACTTACTTAGTTTAACTCTTAGGTATAATATTACTTTATGTTTATACTAAAGGAAAACTCTTTTCAATCAGAAATTTCAGGATGATTTTTGGTATTAATAATTACAGATTTTCACTTTCTCCGCTCTCTAAAAAACTACTTCTACCTACTCTTTCCTAATTTAATTATATGCATATTTGATTTATTATTTTGGTAATAATAACATATTAAACAAGTTTATGTCAATAATTTAGTAAATTAATCAGTATCTGGTATTGAGTATCGCGTATATGGTCAAGGAAAAAATTCAGGTTTTAATTCTGGGGAAATACCTCTCTGGTTGGTTAAAAAATTATTCTCCGTTTATTCCCTCTTCATCAATATTTTCCTGATAATAATTCTCTTTTTCATTCGAATCATTATTCTGCTCTTCAAATTTTTCATTTTCCAACATTTTTTGATAAAGATTTAGCATGGATCTAAATCTTTCTTTAAAAATAAATTTATATCTACGCAAATTATTAATTTCATTCTTTGCTTCATCTTCTTTTTGAGAAGCTTTTTGGATAATTATTTCAGCTTCTTTTTCCGCTTTTTCCACAATCAACTTCGCTTTATTTTCAACTCTGTCTTTAATTTCATCAGCAGATTTTTGAGTATTTAGTAATGCGCTTCTCAAGGTCTCTTCAATCTCACTAAATTCCTTTAGGCGATCTTTCATCCTATCGATTTCTTCTTTTAATTTGGCATTTTCTTTTATTAATTCTTCATAATCTTTTACTATTTTATCTAAAAAATCGTCTACTTCTTCTTCATTGTAACCTCTAAATGATCTGCCAAATTCTTGCTGCTCGATGTCCATCGGTGAAATTCTCATAGATTATACCCCCTAATCTAATATCTATAGAAATGAATACTTTTATTTATATTGCAAAGTTAATTAATATGTTAATTAATGCTCTCTGTAGTAGATTTAATAAAAAAAAGACGATAATGGGAGATAGATCAAAACCCGTGCCGCCAAGATTTAAAATAATCCTGAAGGGAGCTAAAATAGGTTCAGTTACTTTATATATAAATTGCACAATTGGATTGGAATGATTCACGGGTATCCAGCTTAAAAATATTCGTGCAATGATTAAATAGCTATATATTCTAAAAACAGTATTAGTTATTTGAATTAAAAAAATCATGCAACAATAGTCCTTCCTTATATCAATATTCGAATAAGATTATAGCACATCCATAATAATAAATCTTGAATTATTATATTTTTTATTGGAAATAGTAAATGCCGTATAAGTATTTGCTTAAATTATTTTATCTTAAAAATTAGTCTCATCCATTATTAATATCTTCTTTAATTCTTTCACCGTTCACGATATATACGACACGTTCCACTAAATTTTTAGCATGATCGGCAATACGCTCAATATTGGTAGAAATAAATATAATATGAATAGCTCTGCTGATGGTATGGGGATCTTCCATCATAAAAGTTAAAAGTTCTCGAAATATTTGTTTGTTTAAATCATCGACTGTCTTGTCCCTTAACCAGACTTCTTTTGCCAATTCTACATCACCAGTAAAATAAGCTTCTAATCCGTCTTTCAACATGTTTTGGGCAATTCTGGCCATCCTTGGCAAATCGATAAATGGTTTGACCAAATCTTTGGTAGCCAAATATTTACTCGCTCTTGCAATATTTACAGCCTGATCTCCTACTCTCTCTAAATCCGAAACCGTTTTATATCCACATCCGATAATTCTCAATCTTTTGGCAATAGGTTGTCGTAAAGCAATCATTTGCAAACATTGCTCTTCGATGTCCAATTCCATGTTATCTATTACATCATCATTTTGTATTACTTGTTCAGCCAGGTCAACTCTTTGCTTAATTAATGATTCTATTGCCAAATTAATTGCTTTTTCTACTGCATTTGCCATTTTTAAAAGATTTTCTTTTAAGCTTATAAGTTCATCATCAAAACAATATTTTTCGGTATTTGTTCTTTTTGTCATTTTTATTTACCTTTCTTCGTTAATAGTTCATGATTATAATCTAAAAAATATACAAATTAATAATGTTGGAACAATGCATCGTACCCAGTTACTTCCATTCTCTTTTCTTCTTTTTCCGGTTAATTACTTGTTAATAATGCTATTTGATTATTTTACATATACTTAATATACCAAAAATAACCATATTTATCAATTTTTGTATTCTAATGGGATAATTTATATAACTTGATTAACCGGCTTTTTGATTATTTAATTGGTAAATTGATTAATTCAGTATTTAACATACCAAGCTTACCTATAGTATACAGATTATATAGCGAATAACGGAAAACGCAAAACGTAAAGCCATCGTTTAAAATTTAAAATTTAAATATGTTGTTTTATCTATTGAGCTTTCTCTTTCTTCTCTTGCATGTTATATAATGAAAAATGAAAAGATAAATAAAAAATCAGTATCG
>Ga0307991_1003434_pt1 | contig 10261 bp, 12 predicted proteins | sample EllFjometagen131_FD_203146 | JGI IMG/M metagenome (GOLD analysis project Ga0307991, IMG submission 203146) | Marine microbial communities from Ellis Fjord, Antarctic Ocean - #131 | ecosystem: Environmental > Aquatic > Marine > Unclassified | place: Southern Ocean | collected 2014-10-08 | reverse complement strand
AGGCCGGGGGTATATGGACGAGGAAATTTATGTTCAGACCTTAAATGACGTAATGAGCAAGCTGGCCGCCGAAGACAATGTCATCCTCACGGGACGGGGCGGACAATATATTCTGGAAGATTTTGACGGCGCATTTCATCTTCTCCTGGTGGCCAATAAGCCGGACCGCATTAAATTTATGCGGCAGCATTATAAACTGACTGATTCAAAAGCAGAAGCAGCTGTTGACAGCGGAGAAAAAAGACGTTCCAATCTTTACCGCAAATTCGGCAAAAAAGATTATAATGATCCGAATCATTATCATCTGGTAATCAATATGAGCCGTGTTTCTTTGGAAGAAGCGGTTGAAATGGTCTGCGTCCTGGTTGGAGAGTAAATTCAGGGAACTGGAAAAAATTAATATACCAAACTTGTGTTAATCTTTCTTCTTTTCCTGACTTTTTTGTTTTTCCTGTTTCTTTCGGGCGGCCTTGATAAGCTCAACAATATACGGATTACCGCCATGCGCTGCAGCAACAAGGGCAGTAGTTCCAGCCTGGGTATTAAAGACGTCCGCATTGTTTGCGATTAATATTTTTACAACATTCAAATGCCCATTTGCTGAAGCCAGATAAAGCGCATCCATTCCAAAATCATCTTCGGCATTCACCTTAGCACCGTTTGCGATGAGAAATTTAACAACTCTTGCATGTCCGTGCGAAGATGCCGCCAAAAAAGCGGTAGTTCCTTTGTGAACAGCTTCCTGAGGCTTAATCCCAATATTATATGGTTCAGTCGTGCGTGCATTCACCTCAGCACCCATCCCAACCAAAAGCTTTGTGATCGCCAGATGCCCCTTTGCAGCCGCGACGATCAGCGCTGTCACCCCGTTTCTGGTGGTTGCATTCACATCCAACCCGGCCCGAATCAATTCATATACACTTTTGAAATCCCCCGCACCGGCCACAGCCATCAGCGCATTTGCGCCTTCAAATGTCGGAATGCCATTGGAAGTAAAATCTTTGGTTATTGTTGCCGCCGGAGTTGCGCCTTTCGTCAGCAGGAATTTAACCATCTCCACGCCGCTGTTTTCCGCGGCAATCATCAAAGCATTTCTGCCTTTGTCATCTTTTGCGTTTACAGATGCGCCATGATCGATCAAAATGCGCGCATTCTCATTTTGATTGCTTGCCAGGGCCGCCATCAAAGGAGTTGTTCCGGCAAATACCATTTCCCCGTCCAGTTCGAAATCAGTGGTGGTCGCAGCATTGACATCCGCCCCTTTCTCGATCAAGGCGTTTATCATCTGCTGGTCATCTTGTATTGCAGCAATAAACAACACGCCAGCGCCATTATCGTCTGTCCGGGAGATATCAGCACCATTTTCAATCAGTGTATGCCCGACATTACTATGTTGACCCCAAAGGGAGGCCATTAACGGCGTTGTCCACATAGCTATTTCCCGGCCATCATAATTAGTTGTTTTTGTCACGGCTGCATTGACGTCTGCCCCTTTTCCGATCAGACGCGATGCGATCCTGTCATATCCTTTTGCAGATGATACAAACAAGGGGGTCATACCCTTTTTTGTTGCCGTATCCACAGCAACACCTGCCGCAAGAAGCCGATTCACTTGACCGAGCTGTCTTTGATCAGTCGCCTTTATGATGGGGGGCATTGTTAAAGAAGCGCATGCTGGAAGGAAGATTAGAATCAACACAAAAAACCATACACAGATAATATATTTCCGTATGATCATGGCACGCTCCTTGTTTGCGGGAGGTTATCGCCGGCAACGCTAACCCCTTGATTTCATTTTGGCTGAGGTATAGCAACCAAATTAAGAAATTAATATACTGTAATTATTATGTTTATATTTTTCGATTTTTATAAATGCCCCCAAAAATACCCCCACTTTGTTTTGATAGGCATTTTTTATATTTGGTCAAAGATAACAAAATTTTAAGGGCAAGGCAAGGTGAATATCTTTCAGAATATTGACTCAACAAAAATTAAATCCGGAGACGTTTCAGGTCAAAAAACATTGACCTTGTACTCTGTTCTTTGTCTTTCTCTGTAAAAAAATCAAAACCATTGCTCTGGTAAAAATTTAATGCTCTTGGATTGTTGTACGCATCAACTGTTACAAGCCTGCATCCTGTTCTATTGTCTATTAGAAACATATCCTTAACCATATTAATTATATGGAGCCAATATTGTTTCCTTGAAATTCTTTCTGAACACCAAATCGAGTTATTTTTACTGCGGGAAAAACTCTTGTTTTGTCATCCACCGTTGTTTTGTCAATAGGGTGCTCTATTTTAAATTTATCATGACGAACAGCGTCATTACATAAATCAATAAGGGCCACCGGGAAATCATCTCCCACAGTGACCCTTTGAATTATATATGCTTGTGATAACAACTCGGAATGATATTTTATAACATCTTCTCTGAAATACTCATTGAGATCATCATCACCACAATCAAAATTTTTTAAATTATCATAATCTTTTACTTGGCTTAATCGATACCCACCTTTTTCAAACTCATTTCTTCCGAGACTTCGCATATTCTTCAATTAGTTTGTTTGCTTTAGCAAGTTTGGGCGTAGGGGTAGCGGTGGCTGGTTTTTTCAAGCCTTCTTCAATCTTCCTTTCAAATTCTTGCGCATCTTTACCCTTTAAATACGGGGTTGGCGCGATACGTAAAGCCATGGTTCACCTCTTTTGATTAAAGAGTTACGTGATTGTGATTCCATCTAATAATATGCGTAAGTAAACTTCATTGTCAAGAAAATGCGGGTTTTGACATAGGAAGGATTTTATTGCAAGGGCTTTTTATTTTTCTCTCTTTTCATGTTTAAACAGGTGGTCGAACTTCCCACGCATTTGGCGAGATATTTGCTGCTTGTGCTTCCTTAAAGATTCTATTTCTGAGGGAGTTAAGCGAAGATTGCTTGAGGATGAATCTTCCTTGTTTTTCGGTAAGGGCTTCGATTTTTCCTGCGGTGTTGAAGTCATAGAAAATCCCTTTATTCCTTTTGCGAGGGCGTCTCCGGCGTTTTCGACCACTGTTCCGGACGCGGCAATCGATCCAGTCCTTCGCATACCAACCCTTCTTGGTGTAGCGGGTAGTGAAACGGGAACTTTAGCACTTTTCTTTTTACCAAACGGGAGTTCGAGCTGATCCGGTGTTTTGAGCTTGAAGTCGATTGCTTTTGTCGGCTCTTCAAGGGTATAATTTTGTCCGGGTTCATTTACTTCTCCCTTTCCGGTAGTTGTTCGTTCTCCGGCTTTTCCTCTATCTCTGGCCACACCAGGGGCGGTTCGCCTGTTTCCGCTCGATTTGCTTTTTTTATCGCTTTTTTGATTATCTTCTCCAAAAAGAGACCGCTGGCTGGTTCTTGCATTTTGTTCTTCCTCTTTAAGTTTATTTATTGCCTCAATAAAATCAGATATAATTTCAGCGGGAGATTGCTTGGCGTAATCCTTGAATCCGGGGAGGTCAGATGTGGCAGTACGTTCAATTTTTATTATGATATTATCAACAATTTTCTTAAAAAGCAACCCGGTTCTTTCGCGCCTACCGACAGCTACCCCTTTTTATTGTTTTATTTTTGGAATTTTGTTAATATGCAAAATGCAATGAAAACAATCACCCGAAAACAAGCGATAGAAATGATGGGCGATACGAAATGCCCGCATGACTTCGAATGTGTCGATTTTGGTTTTGTTAGAGTTTTTAGGTCTAAACACGGCAAGACTGAAGCCGGTTTTAAATGTTTTAAAACTGACATCCCTGTTTGCCCCTATAGTGATAAACATGATGATCTTTTTTTCTGTGGTTGCCCCATACGCGAATCAATCGCCGAAGAATTAAACAAATAATTTATGTAGGCAAAACCCCTACAAAAAAATCAGACGAAGACCTACAGAAAAATTTTAAAATTTGTTGTATATAGATTTAGCGTATTGATGCAAATCGGATTTATTTAAAAATTCCTGATGGTTAAATTTTAAAATATTTTATTTTATTTGGTCATTATGCAGCTTGTTATCAACAGTCCCGGAACCTTCATCACCCAAAAAGACGGTTGTTTTCATCTGAAGAATGAAGACAAACGATTTGAAATCTCCCCCCAAAAGGTCGAATCTATAATTATCAGCAACAAAGCCATGATCACATCCCAGGCGGTAGTTGCAGCCCTTGAAAATAATATCGATATTATTTTTCTTGATAATTACGGCAATCCCATCGGTCGGATATGGTTTGCTAAAATGGGCAGCACCGCCCTGATCCGGAGAAATCAGCTGGCAGTGGCGGAAAACGAAAAAGGTCTTGAACTGGTGACGGATATGATCCACCAAAAAATGGAAAATCAGGCTGCTTTTTTAAAAAAACTCATGTACGCCCGCCCCGGCAAAGAAGCTTTTTTCATTGGCGCAATTTCGGTTATCGAAGAAGCCGTCAACAGCCTGAACAAACTTGAAAGTTCTCCGAATGAAGTACGAAACACGATCATGGGACTGGAAGGCTCAGCAGGCCGTGCCTATTTTCAGAGTATCTCAAAATCAATGCCGGAAAAATACAATTTCAAAGGCCGTTCCCGCCAGCCGGCAAAGGATCCGTTTAATGCGGTGTTAAATTACTGCTACGGCATTCTTTACAGCACGGTAGAGAAAGCCTGCATTCTTTCAGGCTTAGACCCCTATGTGGGATTTCTCCATACGGACAATTACAATAAAAAATCGTTTGTATTTGACCTGATCGAACCGTTCCGGGTTTTTTCGGAACAGACCGCCGTATACCTGTTTACCAGCAAACAGATGAAGGATGCATATTTTACAAAAACGGAAAATGCTGTGTCCTTAAATACAGACGGCAAACCGGTGGTGGTGGAAGCCATGAACAAGCACCTGGATGAAACCGTCCGATACCGCAAAAAAAACGTCAAACGCAAACACATTATCCGGCACGAAGCGCATCGACTGGCAAATATCCTGCTGGCCGATGAAGATGAAAAAAGACCTGACTGGCTGGAGATTAAGGAATTTTGATAAAGGACAAACAATGTCCGTTCTCGTCTGGTTAATATACGACATTGCGGAAAACAAACCCCGCAGCAAGATCGCCAAGGCCTGCAAACAGGCCGGGCTAATCCGGGTGCAGAAAAGCGTGTTTCTGGGCAAACTGGAATCCAACCGTTTTGATGAACTGGCGGAAACATGCCGGGACCTGATGGACGAAGAAACGGACAGTGTTTATGTATTCCCGTTCTGCCAGGAGGATTTCAGACGAATCAGGGTGCTGGGCCAGGGATTTGATAAAAAGCTGGTGAATGATGAGATGCTGGCGAAATTCTTTTAATGCTGGAAATGGAGGAATTATCTATTTTATCCTACTTTTTAAATAAATTTGACATCTATGATATGAATGAGATATATTAAAAGTAAACCTTTATTTATTTTTACCAATACTCATAAAAAGAAGGATAAAAAAATGTACGCCAAAGTTTCAAAAAAAGGACAAGTTACCATACCAAAAGCAATCCGGAAAAAACTGAATATTGAAAAACAGGGAGGGCTGCTGTTTCTTGTAAAGAATGGTGACGTTACATTGCAGGGCGTGCCGGCATCACCCGTTAACCAGCTTGCCGGAAGTTTGAAAAAATACGCGAAAGAATATACGCCGATAAAAGAAATCCGGAATAATATACAGACAGCAATTGCAAAGGAAATCGCAAAAGAATCATAGAGGGCGTTTGTTACAAACGGATCTATTACAACCCAATCACATGCGACACATAGAATTAACCGTATATTCAAATATATAGGAACCGGAACGCATGAAAACACCAAAAAAAAAGTACCTCATCGACACCAACGTTATTTTAAGATTTTTACTCAACGACCATGAAACATTCAGTCCTATTGCAATAAATTTTATGACCCATGTTGAAAAAAACCTGAAAAAAGCGGAAATCATTGCACCGGTAATCGTTGAGTGTGTCTATGTAATGGAAAAATTCTATAAAATACCCAGAGCTGAAATAGCCGACAAGCTTTGCGGCATAATGACGTTTTCCGGTATCACGAACCCCGATAAAAATGAACTTATTATTGCTCTTATTGCTTATGCAAATTCAACTATTGATATTGTTGACTGCATGCTGGCCGCCTTTTCCAACGATGATAACGTTATTATTTCATTAGATAAAGATTTCAAAAAACTGGATTGCACATACGAGCGGTTATAATTGGAGGTCACAATTTGTGACCTTAAAGAAAACATTAACCACGGAGTACACAGAGATCACAGAGGGGAATTCTTAAATTTTTTTTCTCAGTGTTCTCTGTGGTGAAAATTTTTTTCTATCCATAAAGGGAACAAAATGCCGAAACTTATTACAACAGAAACGATTGCATCCCGAATCTTTTTCATTCGCGGGCAAAAAATAATGCTGAGCTTGCACCTTGCAGCACTTTATGGCGTTGAAACAAAAGTTCTGGTCCAGGCGGTTAAACGAAACATGGAACGATTTCCAAAAGATTTTATGTTTCAGCTTACAGATCAGGAGTTTATAAACTTGAAGTCACAAATTGTGACTTCAAGTTGGGGTGGTGTTCGTCGTGCCAATCCATATGCTTTTACTGAACAAGGTGTTGCTATGCTCTCCAGCGTCTTGAGGAGTAAACAGGCTATCCAGGTCAATATTGAAATCATGCGGACCTTTACCAAAATCAGGCACATGATATCCGCCAACGATGAATTAAGGGCAGAAATTGAAAAACTGCGTGAACAAACGGACGACCGGTTTCAGATTGTCTTTGAAGTCCTGGATCAGTTGCTGAACCCGGAAAGCGATCCGAAAAAAGAGATCGGGTTTACGGTGAAGGAACAAGTTGAGCAATACGGATAAATTAAAAAAAGAATGAACCACGAAGCACACGGAGAGCGCTGAAGGATTTTTAAAAATGGAGTTTATATGAAAATATCTGTTGAGTAACATATATGTCAGTCGACATAAAATTTCATATAAAAAGTCCTAACGAAAGCGATTCGCAAAATGAAATGTATAGTTTCGGTTTACGAAATGGTAAAAATGTAAACAAAAATTAACCACGAACACAGAGTTCACAGAGGATAGATAATTAAAAAATGAATAATTTTCTCCTTGATCTCTGTGGTGCATAAAATATTGAAAAGTAATTTTTTTCTCTGCGTTCTCCGTGATCTCAGTGGTGAGTGAATAAAAAATGAAAAAATCAACATTATTACTGGACAACATTCGCTTAAACCCATCCCAGATTCATAAATTCCGTGGTTTTGTGGGCAACCTGTTTATGGAACATGACCTGATTCACAACCACGATGCATCCGGCAAGCCCATTTACCGGTATCCCCTGATCCAGTTCAAACTGATCGATAAAACTCCGGCCATTATTGCCGTCACAGACCCAGCCATACGGATTTTTTCTGAAATATTCATGAAAATGAATGAGATCAATATCAATGGCACGGTTATTCCGGTTTATGAAAAGAACCTCAAAGTCGAGGATGTGGAATTCGGATTCTCAAATGAAACCTATATGTATGAATTTACCTCCCCCTGGATCGGATTGAATCAGACAAATTTCAAAAAATATGCGGATGCGAAAACCAATGTTGAAAAGGAAGGCATCTTAAAAAAATCTCTTATCGGCAATATTCTTTCCATGTCTAAGTTTTTAGACCTTTGGCTGGAACCCGGCCAGCAAATCAAGGTCGATCTCAAATTGAGTGAAAAACCAGTGAACCTGAAAGCAAAACGCATGATCGGGTTTACCGGAATATTTAAAACCAATTTTGCCATCCCGGATTATCTGGGCATCGGGAAGTCGGTGTCAAGAGGATTTGGGGTTGTGAGGAGAATTCTTTAGAATAAGTAAAAAAAATAAATATTTAAGTTGACACAGACGATTTCGAAGATTATTATTTTATATAAAAAGTTATATTGGTTAATATATATATTAGGTGATATAAAAATCTATTTAAATGGTATGAGGCCATGATTTCAATAAAAGAGCCTGTATACGGCGATAATTTTGTTAACAGAATAGATTTATTAAGAAATTTACACGCCATCTATCCTACGGATAATGTGGCGCTGATTGGACCGCGGAGAATCGGCAAAAGTTCAGTTGCCGAACAATTTTTAAAAACACTGCCGAATAAAAATACAATTAAATTTAGATTTGATGTCCAAGAAAATATTGGTACGCCCGGGATGTTTGCAATGCGCCTTTTACAGTCATTTATGTTTTCTTATTATGAATTGTTTAAAAAAGAAAAAATAAATGACATTGCTGATATGGGAATTAATCCAAGCGTATTGGTTGAAGCTTCAGGAGAATTAAACAGTACTAGCCTCAAGCGCCTTTCTCGGTTTTTGATTTCGTATTATCCACCCACGCCTGACAATGAAAGGGAAGTCCTGAACAGAATATTTAATTTTATGGAGGACTTTTCAAATGAAAAGGGAATTAAAGCAGTAATTGTACTCGATGAATTTCAAGACATAGTTGATTTGGAAAAATATAAAGGCTTTAGAAAGGGAGAGATACTTGCTTTTCTTCGAGGAATAATATCCGGGCAAAACCATGTATGGTATCTATTTACCGGGTCAGCTGTTCGAATAATGATAGATATTTTTGGCAAAAAAGATTCTCCATTTCTTGGAAGAGTCAGACAATTCAATGTCACACGTTTTACTAAAGATGATACACTCCAACTCATTTATAAATGTATCGAAAAGCCAATAACATCTGAAGCCCTTAATTTATTATTTGCCTTGTCCAAAGGTCATCCATTTTACACTGTTGTAATTGCAGGCTCTGCAAACGTCGTATTTTCCGATTCAAAAATAATCACCCGCAAGGCTGTTGAAGATGCGTTTATTTTTGAAATCACAAGAGGTGTCTTGGACGAACATTGCAGGTATATTTTTCAAATGTCTTTAGAAAAAGCCGGCAGTTTTTTAAAAGAAATTCTCAGAATTCTTACAGATACACCCCTTACTGCTACAGAATTATCAAAACGTATTGGAAGAATTCCAGGCCATCTGAGTATACCACTAAGGACCTTAACTAACCTTGATCTCATCGCAAAAGCCGGAAAAAAATTTTATATCCCGGATGATATTTTAGCGTGCTGGATCAGAAATGTATATGGTTATGAAGATATCCGGTTTGATGTTGTGAGGAAAAAAATTCAGGAAAATTACAAAGAATATTTTGCAAAGCTTACTACCGAAATCGGTTTTTTCTTTGAAAGTTATATGCGGGAGATGCTGGGCCGATTTGACGGTCAAACCTATAAGGATATCCGGTTGCCGAAATTTCATTCAGTTCAGGGAGTCAATGCCTTTGATCATGAAGGCGATGTATTTGGCAGGCCTTCAAATATTGAAATTGATGCTCTTTGCCGGGGCAAGGAAAACTGGATTTGTGAATTTAAATACACAAAAAAATCAGTAAAAAAAGCAGATATTGATTTCTTCATGAAAAAAAAATCGTTTATTGAAAAAAAACTGAATATTCAAATCCACAAGATGCTTTTTATCGCGAAATCAGGCTTCAGCGAATATGCGATTCAATCGGATATCTGGTGCATGACAATACATGAACTTAACAAACTGCTTTCCATGCTGAATATAAAAAAGCTCAGTAAAATTAATTTTGATAATATAAACGAGACTTAACTCTCTTGTTATGGAGGGGAAATGATATCGGCTATTATGCAAATCGGAAACTGGTGCAAGAAAAATAAACCTGCATCAGACCCGATCAATGATTTTATTCAGAATCCCAATGAAAAAGGAAACATACACAAGGTATTTACTATTATATTGAACCAGGCCAACGGGAAATATCTCTATGATAAAATCAATGTCGAGGAATTCACGGAAACTAAGATTTATCAATATCTTTACCGGCGGGGCAGTGCTAGAGGCGCGGATATTACACCGACATCCAAATTCGCGGGGGATATGGAAAAGACATTCAATAATAAAATTCTAAAAAGTATTTCCGATATTGAAAAAGATGTTGATGCGATTGGCCTGGATACCGATGAAAAAGAAACCATCGTAAAAATAAAAAAAATTCTCTCAAACGAATCCGAAAAAATAATTAATAGCCTGAAAAAATTATCAGAGGATCTGGCCCAGAACGAGGGATGCATTGTGACACTCGTGTTTATTAAAAACGGTGAAAAACACTACATCGGTGATCTTGATCTT
>Ga0307991_1003433_pt1 | contig 10263 bp, 10 predicted proteins | sample EllFjometagen131_FD_203146 | JGI IMG/M metagenome (GOLD analysis project Ga0307991, IMG submission 203146) | Marine microbial communities from Ellis Fjord, Antarctic Ocean - #131 | ecosystem: Environmental > Aquatic > Marine > Unclassified | place: Southern Ocean | collected 2014-10-08 | reverse complement strand
AGCGTAATCCGCCGCCATTGCTCAACCAGGCTCCCCGACTCGAATATCAATATCACCCACTCCCCGGTTTTCCGGATATGGCCCATGTTGAACATGATACCTGAAGGTAGAATACGGCCAATCCATAAACCTTATGAACATAGCCATGTTGGCAGGGTTATAATGAAGATAACCCGGCATTGTTTGTTAAGTCCTTTAACATCGATATTGCATTCTTATCCGGCGGATTACGCTTCGCTAATCCGCCCTACGAGGGCTTAAAAAAAGGATGGGCGACCCACAATATTTTTCTGGATTCCCGCCTTCGCGGGGATGACCGGAGATAGTTACTTCTCACAAATCGTCATTCCCGCGAAGGCGGGAATCCAGGAGTTATAGCCAGGATTTATTGAAAAGTTACCTGTTGTTCCCGTAAAAAGCCTTTAAAACTGGCAATCCTGCTCGGCCTTTTGCGGGTTTATAATTAATCGCCCCGATGGATTATTTCATAGGGGCTTTTTTTGTTTTGAGTTTTGTATTCAATCCGGTATGATGCAGAAGAGAAATTATTTTGTTAATTTTGACGACTTTATAAAAAGTTCCAGATCGGTCACCCCGGCGTAGGCCGGGGTCCAGAACATCGCCAAAAGACTGGATTGCGGCCTGCGCCGCAATGACTGATGTGTGGTCTTTGACTTTTTACAAAGCCATCAATTTAAAAGAGGGGAAAACTATGTTCGAAGAAAAGACATTCCAACCCGACTGGACGGAGAAGGCGCCTAAAAAAGGATCATACCGATCCATATTCAAGTGGGGCAGTCCTGATGAATTCAAGCATCCGAACAGCGCATGGTATGCCATGCTCAAGGAAGAATTCAAGATGACGGACAAGGATTTTAAGAAACCGACACTTGAAGGAAACGAAAAGGTCGTTATCAAGGAAAAAATAAAATTAACAAAAAAAAAGATCAATCAATTCATTGATATTGTCGGTGAAAAAAACGTCGCCACGGACGATTACAGCCGGGTAAAATACAGTCACGGCAAGACGGTGGATGAAGCCATAGACTTAAGAAAGCATAATGTCCATCATGTGCCGGACATTGTTGTCCATCCAAGAAACAAAAAGGATGTGCAAAAAATTGTTGAATATTGCAATACAGCAAAGATTCCCATTTATGTGTTCGGGGGTGGGTCATCGGTGACCTTCGGGCTTAACACGCCCAAAGACGGCGTGATGCTGGTGATGAGCACGCATATGAACAAATTGCTGTCGATAAACGCGTTGAACCAGACCGCATTGGTCCAGCCCGGAATGTTCGGCCCGGCCTATGAAGCGGCCTTAAATAATCCGCCGAAGAAATTTAAAGTCAAGGGGCGGTATACCTGCGGGCATTTCCCCCAGTCGTTTGAATATTCAACTGTCGGTGGATGGGTCGTGACGCTGGGTGCTGGCCAGGCGTCAACCTATTACGGCGATGCCTATGATATTGTCTTTGCCCAGGAATATGTAACTCCGGCAGGCACCTTTCGGACCCTCGAATACCCGGCCACCGCCACAGGCCCGAAAGTAAACGACATCATGAAAGGAAGCGAAGGGTCATTCGGGATTCTGGTGGAAGTGACTATGAAGATTTTCCGGCATATGCCACAGAATCGCCAGCGATTTGCGTTTATGTTTCCGACCTGGGAGAAAGCGGTTAACGCCAGCAGAGAAATCCTTCAGGGCGAATTCGGAAAACCGGCTGTTTTTCGCATATCCGATCCGGAAGAAACGGAAGTGGGGCTCAAGCTTTTTGGTCTTCACGGAACACCCATCGATAGTCTGATTACCCTGCGCGGGTATAAGCCCATGAAGCGATGTCTGTGCATGGGTTGGGCGGAGGGTGAAAAAGGGTTTGCAAAACATGTCAAAGAGCAGGTTGCCGGTCTGTGCAAGAAATATGGTGCAATGACGTTAACCGGGTTTGCGGCCATGAAGTGGGAAAAGACGCGGTATAAGGAACCCTATATGCGGGAAGATCTTATGGACTACGGGGTGATTATTGATACCGTTGAATCGGGGGTGACCTGGGCAAATCTGCACCGGCTTCACCAGGGTGTCCGGTCCTATATAAAAAATCGTCCGGAAACCATATGCATGACTCATGCGTCTCATTTTTATCCGCAAGGGACCAACCTGTATTTTATTTTTATATTAAAGATGGTCGACTTAGAAGAGTACCGGCAGTTTCATGACGGAGTCCTTGATGCAATTCTGAAATACGGAGGGTCCATCAGCCATCATCACGGGATCGGCAAGCTGTTTGCGCCTTTAATGGAGAAGCATCTTGGCAAAGAGCAAATGGCTGTGTTGCGTACGCTGAAAAAACATTTTGACCCCCAAAATATCATGAATCCCGGGGGGCATCTCGGCCTTGATCTTTAAGCAATGAAAGGACCTAAAAATGGATAAAACGGCAAACAAAAAAGAAGAATTGATTCTGACAATCGATTCCGGTACTCAGTCAATCCGGGCCGCCCTGGTTAATTTAAAGGGTGAAATTTTAGAAATTGTAAAGACGCCCATTGAGCCGTATTTTTCAAAGAATCCGGGATGGGCCGAGCAGAAGCCCGAATACTACTGGGAAATGCTTTGCAAGACATGCCGGTCACTTTTTGAACAAACAGGGGACCTTAAGGAAAACATAATCGGCGTAAGCGTTACAACTTTGCGAAACACCATTGTAAATGTGGATAAAAACGGAGATTCGTTAAGGCCGGCCATCGTCTGGATGGATCAGCGAAAGGCTGATTCAAAAAATATCCTCCCGTCGGTTTTACGGCCGGTATTAAAGGCCGCCAGGGTGCATGATTTTATTGATGGGTTAGTATGCGATTGTGAGGCGAACTGGATTTGCCAGAACCAGCCGGATTTATGGGATAAAACGTACAAATACCTGCTTTTGTCCGGGTATTTTAACTTTAAATTAACCAATGAGTTTTTAGATTCCGTGGGAAGTAATGTCGGGTACCTTCCCATAAATAATAAAACTTACCAGTGGGCCGGCAAGTACGACTTTAAATGGAAACTGTTTAAAGTTGAAAAAGAAAAACTCCCTGATCTGGTGAAACCGGGTGAAAGCATGGGGCAGATAACGGCCAAGGCAAGTGAAGAAACCGGAATTCCCAAAGGTCTTCCGGTCATTGCCGCTGCCAGCGATAAGGCGTGCGAAATACTCGGGGCCGGTTGCCTGACCCCGGAAACCGCATGTTTGAGCTTCGGAACCCTTGCCTCCATCAATACAGCGACCAGTCGTTATGTTGAACTCCAGCCGTTTTTGCCGCCTTTTCCGTCAGCGGTCCCTGATCTGTATTATACGGAAGTGCAGCTTATTCGAGGATTCTGGATGGTATCATGGTTTAAAGAGCAGTTCGGCCACAAGGAGCGAAAAGAGGCGCTGGAAGAGCATGTCATACCTGAAATACTTTTTGAACGATTGATCCGGGCCGTTCCTCCCGGCTCCATGGGCCTTGTCCTTCATCCTCACTGGACCCCCGGACCGTCCACGGCGTTTTATGCCAAAGGATCTATCATCGGTTTTGGGGATGTCCATACCCGGGCGCATGTCTACCGGGCCATCATCGAAGGGCTCATTTTCGGTCTTAAGGAAGGTGCTTTGCTCACCGAGAAAAAAAATAAGGTCCCCATCACCCGGTTGCGTATTTCAGGTGGGGGTTCTTTAAGCGATACCGCCATGCAGACAGCGGCCGATATTTTTGGAAAACCGGCCCAGAGACCCCTTACGCATGAAACCTCAATTGTCGGCGCTGCCATCGACGCCGCTGTAGGACTGAAAAGGTTTCCCGATTTTGAGGTAGCTGTTAAAGAGATGACCGGCGTAAAAGAAGTCTTTGACCCGATAGAGAAAAATAATCAGATGTATCAGGAGCTCTATGAGCGAGTATATTCAAAGATATCAAAACAGCTGATGCCTCTGTTTAAGGCAATACAGGAGATCACGGGATATCCTGAGTAAGGGAACTTCCAAAAATTAATATACCCAACTTGCTTGCTTTTTTGATCGTCTTTTTCGTTGCGTCAATAGTTAGTGGTTGAACGAAAATCCGGCCGCAGGAGTTGTTGGGTTACTCCCTTTTAATTTTTGTGTTGATAAACACTTGATTTTCGTAGGTTGGGTTGAGGCACGAAACCCAACCTAACCCGTGGGGCTCAACCCAACCTACAAATAAATGGACTTTTCGTTCGGAGAATAGTTACATAATGCTGCTATACACCTATTGACGCGCCTTGAAACAGCTCGACCATGCGTTGATCAGCCCAGCTGGTGAGTCGCAAGTCCTGTAAAAATCCGCAATGTCCCCCTCGTTTCGTTGTTTCAAGCTTAAGACATGTCGGCGTGGCCAGTTCCCGGATGTCTTTTGCAGGAATAATTGGATCATCCAGGCTCATGATAATTGTAGACGGAACCGTAAGTTCCGTCAATGCGTCCCCGGTAATAGCGTATCCGTTTAAATACGTGTTTAAATCCGGATATTCGGTGAAATTGCGGACAAAATAATCGGTCATTTCACTGATGGATCTAAACTTGGGAATATGTTTAAGTTCTTTTATTTCCGGGAATGCCTTTTGTTTTAAGCTCAGGGACCTGCGCCATTTTTTTATAAAATAGTGATGATAAACAGCCGGCCCATATTCCATGGCCTCCATCGTGCTGGGCGGGAATAAAACCGGACAGACTGCCGCCACCTGATCCAGCCGGATTCCAGCTTTAGGCGCCCTTACTGCCACACGCATTGCAAAATTGCCCCCTAAGGAAAAACCGCCCAAAACCAGCCGGTTATGGTCAAAGCTTTCCTGGATTTGTTTGACCGCGCCGACCACTTCGTTAATCCGGCAGGACTGGAACAATTCCCTGTTTAAATGATGGGTCTGGCCATGATCCCTCAGATTGAGCCGGAAAATGTCAAATCCCCTGTTCCACAGATATCCGGCAGCAGACAAAAGATACAGGGAATCCGAACTTCCTTCCCAGCCGTGGATTAAAATACACAGATCGGTTTTTTCGGTCGTGTGTCCGCTGTAATATCCGCATAGCCGAACCCCGTCGCCACAGTCGAGGATATGTGGTGTTGATGCGTTTAGCATCCCCCGTGACCTGTGTTTAACAATGGGCAGTCGCAGCTTAATGCTGTTTAAAATGGTTTGCGTATGCGTGTTTTGAAGTAAAAACGGGGGATTGAAATTGGTAGTGGTGTTTGTTTGTTTCATAGGGTATTGCCATGAATGTATTTATTGGTTGTCATCGTTTTAAACCATTGAATCACGGTTTGTAGGAGCGAACCTATGTGTTCGCCCTAATGTTTGTTCATCCGTATCAGGGCGGACACGCAGGCCCGCCCCTACGTCGTTTTGGATGACGAAACGATTCCGACTGTTCAGCCTTCAGCCTAAACCCATTTCCTGTTACATCAGCGACATCAGTGATTCCCACCGCTCCAGTTCTGTTTTTACAGGGAGTCCTTTTTTTCTCAGGATAAATATAACTTTTTCATCATTAAATCTTAAAAACGGATCCACCTTTATTTCTTCATCCAGTGCGGCGCGGACATGATCCGGATTATAGTTTTTCAGATAGGCTTCAATGTACATGTTGTCGGGTTCAAGATGTCTGGCAAAGGCTATATATACTCTTCCACATAGTCATGTCCGGCGTAAACCACAGCCTCTCGTGGCAGGGCCAAAATCGTTTTAATGGATTGTAAAAATCCGTTATAGTCACCGGTAAAGCATCTGCCGACTTTTCCATTAAACAGGGTATCGCCGGATATCAGTACATGGTCATAGTAGAAACAAACCGAATCACTGGTGTGGCCGGGGGTATGAAAAATCTGAATGTTTTCCCCGTCAATATCAATGGCGCCTTTTTTTAACAAAGTGTTGATACTTAAAAATTTAGCCTGAGAGTGGCTTAGCAGTAGCTGGTTACCGGTGGTATGATCCGGGTGGGAATGGGTATTGGTCACATATTGTAAGGAAAGGTGGTTGCTGCTGGCAAACGAAAGGATTTCCTCCACAGCCCCGCCGTCAATGGCCATGGCTGATGTGTCGCCATAAACCAGATAACCCAGATTATCGGCGTTATATCGGAATTGTTTTATGTTCATTTGTTTGATCCTGAATTTATCATGTTGCCGATCGTGTTTGGTGTTTTGTAAGTTCTTAAAAAGGGCGGGCAATTCACATTTTGCGATATTTTTCTGGATTCCCGCCTTCGCGGGAATGACAGCCAGGCAGATACATAGACCCAATCGTCATTCCCGCGAAGGCGGGAATCCAGGAGTTATGGCCCGTGTTTATTAAGAAGTTGTGTTTTTTTCCATTAACCGGTTAAAATTAAATTTGTTTCCTTTATCCTTGATGGTAATGCCCTCAAGATGATCCATTTCATGCTGGACAATCCATTCTTTGTTTGAATACGTTGCAAATACGGGCTCTTTATCCGGAATATAATCGACTGATCCGTATTCCAGTTTAATGTAGTCTTTTTGTAATGTATATCCGGAAACCGATACAAACGGTTTTCTGCATACAACATAACTGCCGTCAGGGATCGAGCCGCAACCTTCAACAGTCTGAACGTCCTGACCGGCCAGTTTTAAAATTTTTGGATTGACCAGGGTGATATATTTTTTTTCATCAGGGATCAGTATTGCCCGGATCGGTTTTTTCGTGAGTTTCCAGAAAATATTGTTGGAACTAACGCCTGCAAACATATGCTGTTGCCTGAAATATTTCATGATCCGGTCAAGGATAATAACAAAGTGAAATTCAGGTTCCAGGTCAATCTCTGCGGCTTTGGATCTCACCCACCTGTCATGGTTGATGATTGTTGCAAGTTGCGCACGGCATTTTTTTACTATGTCATGGATGTCCATATAGTTTCACATATTCACATTTTCCCGGCCTTTTAATTTCAACATCTGTCTGGTCTCATCCGGGGTTGCGGGCTCAAAGCCGAGTTCTGAAGCAATGCGGACCATTTTTTCCACCAGCTGGGCATTGGATCTGGCCATTTCACCCGCAGACAGCCACAGGTTGTCTTCCAGCCCCACCCGGGCGCCGCCACCAAGCAAAAGGGATGTTGTGGCCAGCGGGAACTCGTGACGCCCCGCACCGATGGTGGAAAACATAAAATTTTTCCCAAACAGCGATTCCCCGGTCTGCTTCATGTGCACCAGATGGGGAATGGTAGACGCAATGCCGCCGAGAATGCCGGTCACAAACTGCACATAAAACGGATTTTCAATTTCACCTTTTTCATAGAAATGATGGGCATTGTGCAGATGGCCGATGTCATAGGCTTCAAATTCCGGCTTGGTGCCGGTTTCCTTAAAAACCTTTATAATGCGTTCAATATCGGCAAAGGTGTTTCTGAAAATAAAATCTTTTGACATCTCCAGATATTGGGGTTCCCAGTCATGATGCCACTCGGATATTTTTTTTAACACCGGAAACAGGGCAAAATTCATGGAGCCCAGGTTGCACGATGCCAGCTCCGGTTTATACAGGGGGACTGCGGCAATGCGTTCATCCACCGTCATGTTCATTCCGCCGCCGGTGGTGATGCAGATCACCACATCACATTTGGCATGGATGAAGGACACAATTTCACCCATTAGATCCGTATTGCCGGTGGGCATGCCGGATTCAGGGTCCCGGGCATGCACATGGACGGTGGATGCCCCCGCATTGGCGGCATCAATGGCCTGGGCGGCAATATCTGCGGGTTTGATCGGTAAATAGGGCGCCATGGTGGGTGTATGAATGGCCCCGGTGACCGCGCAGTTTAAAATGAATTTTTCCATATGGACTCCTTAATTTTCAATAATCGCCACCGGGCGTGTCCACCCGGCGGATGCGGATTTGATGTTAATTGGAAAGCAGGCCACTTTAAATCCGTGGGGTTTCGGGATCAGGTTTAAGTTGGTCATTTTTTCCATGTGACAATAGCCTGTTTCAATGCCTGCGAAATGGGCCTCCCAAATGACCGACGGATCACCGGTTTTTTTGAATTCTTCTGCCAGAAAGGGGAGAGGACGGTCCCAGGACCAGGAGTCAATGCCGACGACTTTTACGCCTTTTGATGTTAAATACAGGGTGGATTCTTTTGTCATGCCGGCGCCTTTGACCAGATACTCCGGTTTTCCCCAGAACGCATCCGCCCCTGTTCGGATCAGCACAATATCTAAAGGTTTTAACTGGTATTTAATTTCTGATAATTTGTTTTCCACATCTGTTGCAGTAATACGGTCCCCGTCTTTTTTATGGCTGAAATCCAGCACAACACCGTCCTGGAAGCACCATTCCAGAGGAACCTGGTCGATGGTTAGGGCCGGTTCCCCCCCATCCATTGTGGGGTGATAGTGAAACGGGGCATCCAGATGGGTGCCGGAATGGGTGGTTAAATGCATAAACTCCACCGCCCAGCCGAGGCCTTTGGGAAGCTGTTCTTTTTTTAGTCCCGGAAAAAACATTTTCATCTGATCCGCACCCTGCTCATGGGTCACATAATCGATTCTGGGGATCATCATTTCCGGGTCACTGGGCAGGCCGTGTTCAATGGCGATGGATAAGTCAATAATCTGCTGTCCCATTATTTACTTTCCTTTAATTGACGAACTCGTACAAAGTCCGTCTGCTGCGTTGCGCTTGCCGTGAAAGCCCTCAACGTACAAAAAAGTACGCCTCGGCCTTTCCCAGTTCGCGCGCCTTGCATACGGAGCTTTTTACGAGCCCGTCGTCATTGACTTGGCCTTTGTTTAAAAAATGACAAAAATTTTGACTTTTATCCATTGCTATCTCTGGTTTCTTACGAGTGTATCAAGGAATAACGATGTCATTTAATATACTCGGTAAATTATACTTCAAAACCGCCCGCTGCCAGCGTTCCCTATATTTTTTACGCAATCGAAGATGATTTTTTTGGTTTGTTCGTGCCTTGTCAAAGTCAATGATAAACACCTGGTCGGCTGCATCAACCAAGACATTCCCCGGGTGAAGGTCCACATGATGGATATGGTTTTCAAGCAGAACCGAAATTTGGCGTGTCAAATTATTCATCACCGGTCGAATCCGGTCAGGCACTGTTACGCTGAGGTGGGCGAGGGTACATGCGTTTGAAATTTCTTTGGTGATCAGCCATGCACGGTAAAAAAAGGTGCTCAAAATACACTGATACGCAAACGCAACCGGGTGGGGAACGCAAATACCGATTTTTTCAAGATGCTGCAGAAGTTCAAATTCAGACCGGCACCGGTAATCGCATAGTTTTAAATATGTTTTTTTGTTAAAATGCCGGAGAAGCCCGCCCCGGCGATAATTTCTGACAACCACCCGTCCTATGTTTTTCAAATCGATCGTTGAAACAGCAGCCCTTCCACCTAAGACGCCATCCGAAGGTGCGCCGTCTGTTTCAAAGCAGGTAACTATCTGGCGCATCTGCGGCAGACTCAGTGCAGATTCTGAACCGAACTGGTATGAATGATATGAATTAAGAATCGTCATCACGCTGAATATTTTTCAAGCCCCAGGTTAATTTTTTCAATCACCTCGTCGGAGGTAATCAATTGCATCCGGCCGGGTTTGGTTTTATGTGTAATCGGCGTATTTTCTTCGCCGGGTTCGTTGTATTTGTCGATTAATAAATCATGATATTTACGGTACGGACCGCATCTTCTGGGGTTTGAATACCCGTAGAGACCAATGGTGGGTGTATTTAAGGCAACAGCCATGTGCAGGGGCCCGGTATCCGGGGAAATAACGATCCTGGACCCTGCAAGCTGCATCATGGTTTTCCGAATTGGTTTTTCCAGCGCAATGACCGGGTCTTTTTTGCACATCCGGCAGATCTCGCCGGCATAGTTTTTTTCAAGTTCGCTGGGCCCGCCGATCAGAATCGGCTGCATATCCAGCTTTTGATCCACATAATCGATGACTCTGACGTACTTATCCAGAGCCCAGTCTTTTTCCCGGTTTGAGGATGCGATCACGAATCCGATCACCGGCCGTTTTAAGTTTTCAAAATAGGATTTTTGCCATGCCCATTCATTTTCTGTAAATGTAAAATTCCATTCCACCGGATAATCGTTGATTTCCAGAAAATCCAAGAATTCAAAAAACTGATCCTGCACATGCTGCCGGGGTCGGAATGGTATTTTGTAATTGGTTACAACCCAGTGAAAATCCCTTGATCGTTTAAAATCAAAACCGAGTTTTATTTT
>Ga0307991_1003428_pt1 | contig 10272 bp, 7 predicted proteins | sample EllFjometagen131_FD_203146 | JGI IMG/M metagenome (GOLD analysis project Ga0307991, IMG submission 203146) | Marine microbial communities from Ellis Fjord, Antarctic Ocean - #131 | ecosystem: Environmental > Aquatic > Marine > Unclassified | place: Southern Ocean | collected 2014-10-08 | reverse complement strand
AAGTTTATCTTCAAGAAGGATCTATAGCCAATCCAGGATCTAGAATAGCATCCATTATTCGTACCGATTTGTTGGAGTTAGAAGTGTCCTTTGAAGTAAACCAAGTTAAATGGTTAAAAGCGGGTCAGCCCGTTGAATTAAGAATAGATAAACAAGTTGTTGCTTTAGGTAAAATTCATCGTATTGGTGATCTTGTAGACCCTAAAACACAATCCATTTTGGTTTATGTAGATGTTCCTAATGTTAAAGAGCACAAGCTATTTGAAGGAATGTATATGAATGCTCGTTTTTATGGCTTTTCATTGAATCATGTAATGAAAGTGCCACGTTCTGCCGTTTCTAATTTTGACGAGATTTTTTTGGTTGAGAACGAGAAGTTAAGCAAAACAAGAGTTGAGGTAGTTAAAGTTGATCAGGATTACCTTTATTTTTCAGGCCCAGCCGAAAATAGTATGATAGCCGTAGAGTTGCCATTAAATCCATCCGATCAGATGCAGGTACGCTCTCAATTGATTAAGCTTAATTAGATTTTAGAATTTTCTTATGAAGAATATAATTAGTGCATTTGTAAAATATCCTTTTTATGCCAATTTGATTGTGGCCGTGCTCCTTTTAGCGGGAACGTTTAGCATGCTTAGCATGAAAAAATCGTTCTTCCCTGAAAGGAAAACCACAACCATTATGGTAAATGTGGCTTATCCCGGAGCGTCTCCAAAAGAGATGGAAGAAGGAATTACCATGCGTGTTGAAGAGGCTTTGCGTGGTTTAATAGGGATTAAAGAAATTACGTCTACTTCCTCTGAAAATTTTGCCAGTGTTTTGGTTGAAACAACGGGCAAATACGATATTGACCTTACTCTGGCTGAAGTTAAAAATGCCGTTGATGGAATTAGCTCTTTTCCTGTTGATGCCGAAAAACCTATCGTTTTTAAACGGCGATCGAGTACGCAGGCAGCTATGTTAGGATTAAGTGGCGATGTTGATTTAATTACATTGAAAAAATTGGCAGATGCTATTGAAATAGATATTTATAATTCAGGCATTATTTCACAATTGACAGTGAGCGGTTATCCTGCCTTGGAAATTTCAGTCGAGATATCAGAGGAAAATCTCTTACGCTATAATTTAAGCTTTGCCGAAATATCGAGTGCCATCCGAAATAATAATCAGGATTATTCTGCTGGTTTGCTTCGCAACGATAAAGAAGAGATTCTAATTCGTTCGCGTTCGCGTACTGTTGATCCTGATGAAATTGCCGATATCATTGTTCGTGCCCAACCCGATGGAAGTCAGATTCGTATTCGTGATGTGGCAACGGTTAAATTGCAATTTTCAGAAACTCCTCAACAAACAGAGATAAATGGAGATTTGGCTATTTCGTTTAATGTAAGCAAATTGGCTGAAGAAGATTTAGAAGAAATTACAGGTTTCCTTCGCGAATATGTTGAAGAGTTTAATATTAAACACGATAATGCGAAGTTAGAGGTCACTTTCGATTTCCTTAGTCTTCTGCTTGGTAGATTAAATCTGTTATATTCCAATGGACTTATAGGCCTTGTCTTGGTGTTTATTACGCTAAGTTTATTTTTAAATGTTCGTCTTTCTTTATGGGTTGCTTGGGGAATTCCAGCTTCTTTCTTGGGGATGTTCATCGTAGCCAGTTTGGTAGGGATCACCATCAATATGATTTCTTTGTTTGGTATGATACTGGTCATTGGTATATTGGTGGACGATGGTATCGTCATTGCCGAAAATATTTTCCAGCATTTTGAAATGGGCAAATCGCCGATGAAATCTGCTGTTGATGGTACAATGGAAGTCTTGCCTGCCATCACAACTTCTGTAACCACTACAATGGTTGCTTTTCTACCCCTTTTATTATTGACAGGTAGGATGGAGATGATGTACGAAATGGCATTTGTAGTCGTTGTTAGTTTAGCGGTTTCTCTTGTAGAAGCTTACTTTGTATTGCCAGCTCACCTTGCTAATCCAAAAATATTAAGAAGTTATAGAAACGAAGAGGGTGAAGATACTACTCCTTGGATTCGGAGAAAATTAAATAAGGGCGTTGCATATATGCGCGATAACCTGTATGGTCGTGTTTTAAAATTTATGATTGAATGGAAATGGTTGGCTTTGGGCTTGCCCATTTCTGCAATTATGGTTACGGTTGGATTATTCCAAGGTGGATTTATTAATTACACTTTTTTTCCAGCAATGGAATTCGATCAAATCAATATAGAGATTGCTTACAAGCCAGGTTCTGGAGAAGACCAAACCTTGAAAACGCTCCATCGTTTTGAAGATATTATTTGGCAAGTAAACGAAGATTTGATGGAGGAGTTTGCCGATACTAATACTTTTGCAAAATATACTTTTGTAAATCTTGGAAGCGCATTCACAGGAACAGAATTGGGTGCTCACGCGGGCTCATTAATGGTGACTTTCCGCGATATGGAAGGCTCCCCAATTTCTACTTCACAGATATCAGAAAGAATCCGGAAAATTATTGGTAAAGTTCCCGAGGCTGAAAAACTCAATATTGGAGGAAGAAACCGTTGGGGAAGTCCTCTTTCCATCAGTTTAATGGGTAAAGACTTAGAAGAGCTAAATCATGCTAAGGATTTCCTTAAAACAGAGCTTGCCGGAATATCAGACCTGAAAGATATTACAGAAAATACTTCTGTAGGTAAACGCGAGGTTCAGTTGAAGCTAAAACCAAAAGCCTATTTCTTAGGATTATCGCAAGCCGAGATTGCCAATCAGCTGCGTTATGGTTTCTTTGGTGGGCAAGTACAACGTTTGCAATCAGGAAAAGATGAGATCAGGGTTTGGGTTCGTTATCCACAATCAGATCGCTTACATATTGGCCAGCTCGAAAATGTAAAGATAAAAACGATGGCGGGCGAATATCCGCTAATGGAATTAGTGGAGTATACTATCGAACGTGGACCGGTAAGTATTAAACATTTTAATGCTGCTCGCGAAATTCGTATCGATGCCGCTCTGGTTGATTTATATGCTCCCGTTCCTCCAATTTTGGCAAGAGTTAATTCTGAAATTTTACCGCGATTGGAAGCTAATTATCCTGGCGTAAGCATTATGTATCAAGGTCAACAGCGTGATGGTGGCGATGCTCAAAAAGAAATGATGAAATATTTTGGCATTGCTTTTATGGTTATGATCATCTTGATTATGCTGCACTTTAAATCTTTCTCCCAGAGTTTTATCATCATCTTAATTATCCCTTTAGGATGGTTAGGTTCTGTTTGGGGGCACGGGATTGAAGGATTCCCAGTATCTATTTTAAGTGCTTGGGGAATGGTTGCACTGTCGGGGGTAATTATCAACGATTCGGTGGTGTTTTTGGCCAAGTACAACGGTTTATTACTGGAAGGATATCGTATAAAAGAAGCTGTTTATAAAGCAGGTGTTTCACGTTTCAGACCTATTTTGCTTACAACCATTACAACAGTAGCCGGTCTTTATCCTTTGATTTTAGAAAGCAGTTTTCAAGCTCAGTTTTTAATTCCAATGGCTATTTCTTTGGCTTATGGTGTTTTCTTTGGAACAAGTTTTATTTTACTTTTCTTCCCGCCAATGATTTTGGTTCTTAATGACATGAAACGATATTATATCGCCTCAAGGCGAGCAATAGGTAGAATTGTTAGTGGTGAAGTAATATTTGATGGAAACTTATTGCCAGATGAAATGGAAGTAGAACCGGCGGTTCGCGATAGTAAACGAATAATTAAATAAGGATGAAAAATACGAAATTATTAATTTGGATACTGCTTCTTTCTTTTGGCTCCACACAGCTTAATGCACAAGATGCCTTGCCTTTAAGTTTGAAAAGCGCCATTGATTTGATGCTGGAAAAGAACTTCGATATTCAAATAGTTGGAAAACGATTGGAAGATGCTCAACTGAACCTGGGTTTAGGGAGTGCCGGTTTTTATCCAATTATTGATGTAGGAGCTTCTCAAACCAATCGCTATGATAATGCAAAAGCGGTTGTAACAACAAATAATCGCGATGAATCGGTAAACAGAAGCATTAGACCTTATGCTCAGCTTAACTGGACTTTGTTTAATGGCTTTGTCGCTCAAATTAGAAAAGATAAATACGAGTTACTTGTTAATTATTCTGAAGGTAATGTGGCATTGGTGATCGAAAATAAAATTCAGGCTCTCGTATTGGCTTATTATCAGGCATTACTGAATATTGAAAAGCTCAATACTATTGTGAAAGTCAAGAAGTTATCTAGCGATCGATACGATTATATGATTACCAAAAAAGGCTTTGGAGGTGCCGTCAGTTACGATGTTTTGCAGGCTCAAAATGCTTTTTTAAGTGATTCAACCAATTTTCTTTTGCAACAACTGGAGCTGAAAAAATCATTTCTCAATCTGAATTTACTTTTGGGAGTGGATAAGTCTTCGAAATTTGAATTGACCGATGATTTTACTGTTTTTGAAGCCAATTATGAATACTCCCTTGTTGAATCAAAAATGTTGAGCAGCAATAAAACACTGACGAATCAGTATATCAATCAGGAGATATTGAAGAAAAACACGTCTTTTTCACGCACTCCATTGTATCCGGCTCTACGATTTTCAGGGGGGAGCGATTATTCCAATTTGCGCGTGATTTACGATGGAATGCCCCGTATAAATAGTTATTCTTTCGATTTTTACGCTAATTTTTCCCTGAGTTTTAATCTTTTTAATGGAGGAAACACACGAAGTGCCATACAAGCTGCTCAAATTCAGGAAGAGATTGGAAAATTAGAAGTTGATCAAATGAAACAGAGCCTGTCCAATGCTTTGGAAACTATTTTCGAAATGTATAGCATTCGTAAACAGCTTTTAAGTGTGGCAAATCTATCACTCGAGAAAGCAAAACTAAACCTTCAGCTATCGACCGAACGTTTTAAAAGTGGCGCCATAAATTCATTCAATTTCAGAGATGTTCAATTGGTTTATATCAATGCAGAATTCAACCGACTGGGAGCGATTTATGATTTATTGGATACTAATACAGAGATCTTGCGTTTGAGCGGAAGCATTATTTCAGAGTATGAACAACCTTGATTGAAAATTTAAAAAACATACCAGGTCTTTATATAAGACTACCTTTGGGACTTATTTTTATCAACTAAAAACTAACAATTGAAAAATCGTTTTTTTGCAATCATAGGATTGATTGGTTTATCCTTTGTGCTGATTAGCTGGGGAGGGACCGGACATCGTAAAATTAGTCAGGCTTCTGGACTATCTTTTAATATTGAAATGGCTCAGTTTAATACATGGATAGTTTTTTTAACAAGCCACGCATCAGATGCTGACTATCGGAAATCGAGCGATCCCACAGAAGGAGTCAAGCATTATATTGATATCGACAATTACAACGAATTTATAATTACGGGCAGAATACCTCAAACGCTGGACTCGGCAGTTGCTATTTATGGTGCTTCTTTTGTTAATTACAATGGCGTATTGCCTTGGGCTACCATTACCACTTTTGATTCGCTGAAAAGTTGTTTTGAACGTCGCGATTGGGACAAAGCAATGTTTTTTGCAGCTGATCTTGGGCATTACGTTGCTGATGGTCACATGCCACTTCACATTACAAAAAATTACGATGGTCGGGATTCGGGAAATAGTGGAATACATTCACGTTATGAAAGCACCATGATCAATGCTTATATTTCGCAATTTATATACGAAGGGCAGGAGACGGTCGAAATTCAGGATGTAAATAAGTATATTTTCGACTACTTGTATAGCAGTTATGTTTTTGTCGATTCAGTACTTTTAGCCGATGATGATGCAAAAAAAGTGAATAGCAATACGTATTCCACGGAATACAAACAAGCTCTTTGGAACGAGACCAAAGGATTTACGATACCTTTGTTTAGCAATGCCTCTCATGCAATTTCCGAACTTATTTACACTGCATGGTTACAAGCAGGAAGCCCATTAATTGTAACAAACCACGTTTTTGATCACGAAGCGGAAAGAACATTTAGCCTGGAACAAATTGCACCCAATCCGATAAGGAATTCAACACAAATAACATTCAATCTTACACAAAAATGTGATGTTCTACTTCAGATTTTGTCTCCAACTGGGCAACTAATTACAACACTTGCCCAAGGGCAAAAAGAAAAAGGAAGCTATTCCATCGTATGGAAGCCTCGTAATCTCCAGTCGGGAATATATTACGTACGATTAATGTCTGGCCAGTATACGGACATAAAAAAAGTGGTCCTTGTGAATTAGGTTTTGTTTTCCAAAAGCCGAATCATATAAAATCTATTTTTAATATTTTTTGATGATAAATAAACATTTGTCGTAAATTAGCTTATGATAAAAAAGATTCAAATTTCAATTTTGTTTGTCCTGATATTCTTTTCGGGGCTTTTTGCACAATCAGGAAATAAAAATCAGGAAATAAGAAGTATAAATCGCATGTTGGATTCTTGGCACGAAAGGGCAGCTGTTGCTGATACAACTTATTTTGATTTATTTTCTGAAAACGCTATATATTTAGGCACGGATGCCAAAGAAATTTGGACTGCTCAGGAGTTTAAAGATTTATATATTGACTATTTTATGCGAGGCAATGCATGGAATTTTAAAAAGAAAGATCGCAATGTGTATTTAGGCGATTATGGTCATTATGCCTGGGCCGATGAAATACTTGACACATGGATGGGTTTATGCAGAGGTACGGCCGTAGTGGAAAAAAATCAGCAAGGTAAATGGCGCATAAAGCATTATAGTTTGACCGTATTGGTGCCCAATGATGTGGTGAAAGAATATGTAGAATTGCTTAAGCTCGATAAGTAGTTTTTGCGGCCTTATGGTTGAAAGCTCTAAATCGAGGCGTCCAAAAGAATAAATAATAATTTACTGATAATAACAATAGTTGTTACCGCAAAGACTAAAGTTTTAATGCGGTACATCACTATAAATGATCAATATCGCTACATTTTCTGATTTAATAGTTATGGATATTCAATTAAGAGTTCACAATATTGATACAATTGTTACAAAATATATTACTTTGGACTAGATGGAGTCGAAAATAATTTACATTTTTGTAGGTAATAGTGAAAAGAAGAAATTGGTGGGAGAAGCAATTAAATATAGTCAGATAAAGGAAAAGATAAAGAGTAATGTATTAAAAGAACAGGGCGATAACTTGGCTTATTTTACTCATTATTTACATAACACTAAGAATGGGGGATCTAAATTCTATAAGTCAAATGCTGTTGAGTACTTTGAAAAAATTGCTGAAGAGCCTCTTAAAGAATATTTAAGGTTAAAGTTAGAGTTTGATGTGCCTTTCCCTCCAATTAAAAAGCCGAAATTTACTTTTATTGATTTGTTTGCGGGCATAGGCGGTTTTAGGATTGCTATGCAAGAGCTGAAAGGAAAGTGTGTTTTTTCTTCTGAAATAGATAAATATGCAAAGCAAACCTATGACTTAAACTTTGGGGAAGTTCCATTTGGCGACATTACTAAAATTGATGAAAACGATATTCCTGAACATGATATTTTATGTGCAGGTTTTCCTTGTCAAGCATTCTCAATAGCTGGTAAAAGAAAGGGGTTTGAAGATGAAACTCGGGGAACCTTATTTTTCGATATTAAGAGAATAATAGATGCAAAAAGACCAAAAGCTTTTTTTCTTGAAAATGTAAAAGGTCTAACAAATCATGATAAAGGTAGAACCTTAAAAACAATTTTGAAGGTTTTAAGAGAGGATTTAGACTATTTTGTTCCTGAACCTAGAATTATGAATGCCAAAGATTTTGGGGTTCCTCAAAACAGAGAACGTATATTCATTGTTGGTTTTAGAAAAAACCTTGGGATCAGTGAATTTGAATATCCTAAGCCAACAGATAAGAGCGTTAAGTTTGCCGACATTAAGGAGAAAGATGAGGTTTCTGTAAAATATTATTTGTCTACTCAATATCAAGATACTTTACGAAACCATAAAGAAAGACATAAAAATAAAGGGAATGGCTTTGGCTACGAAATTATAAAGGACGATGAATGTGCAAATGCAATTGTTGTTGGAGGAATGGGACGTGAAAGAAACTTAGTTATTGATTGTCGTTTAACTGATTTCACACCAGTTACAAAGATCAAAAGTGCAGTTAACAGAGAAGGATGGCGTAGGATGACACCTAAAGAATGGGCAAGACTACAAGGTTTTCCTGATACATTTGATATTAAAGTTTCGGATGCCCAAGCATACAAACAATTTGGAAATTCAGTAGCGATTCCTGCGATTAAAGCGACAGCACAAAAATTAGTTTCAGAACTTATAAAGAGTAAATATGTTAAATGAAATAGGATTGGTAGTTGGAAAAAACACCAAAGCAAGCAAAGTATTTGAAGAGCTTTTTCACGATTTTATGGAAATTGAATATGATTCCCCGTCTGATTATATTTCAAAGCTGTGGATAATTTATATTTCCAATACAATATTTCCAATTAATAATAATTTGAATGGAAAAATATTTGAATATATATTAGCAACTTTATTAATAAGAGAAAGAATATTGCCTATATATATGCAAGCCAAAGTTGCTTTTGTGCCCAATGTAGATTTTGATTTGATGTTCTATACAAAAGAAAGAGGCCCAATTTGTTTAAGTGCGAAAACCAGCTTAAGAGAAAGGTATAAACAGGCTGACTTAGAATCAATAGCTTTAAAATATGTTCATAGAAAAGCACTTAGCTTTTTAATTACATTATCAGATGAGGCGAATAGCATTAAAAAGAAAATAAAAACTGGTGATGTGATTGGATTAGATGATGCAGTCATCGCGAGCAGTTTAGAATTTGATATTTTAATTTTAAAGTTAAAGGAGTATGAATTGATTGAACCCCCTACAGTTAAGGTAATAGAATCGACACATATTGTAACAAGAGAAAAGGTAAAAAAGCATTTCTCTGGCTATTAATCAGTAAGTTCAGCAGATATATAAACTGCTATATTCTTCTCCCATCCACAGGAAACGTCTTGTTAGGTTTTCCCAGTATTCTAAAAGTATTTGGTAAAGCATACTCCAAATAAACAAACACGTATAAATAGTCTGTCAAATAAAAATCAAAACAATAAGATTCTTTGGAAAATGTGTTTTTGGACTAAAGCCCGTAATATTCTATTTTTCTATCCGCAGCCTAAAGGCTGCGGTAAGTAAATCTACGAAATACTTAATCTCGAGAAATAGTATCTGCCGCCAGATTAGTAAGCAGTACAAAATCGGCCACGCCCAATTGCTCCGCTCTTTTGCTTAAAATATCTTTGTATTCTTCAGGCCAATCTTTTGAACCTAAGCTTTTTAAGGCATTACCAAGCGTTTTGCGACGTTGATTGAATGCTGTTTTTACAACAGTCTTGAAAAGAGCTTCATTGCAATCGAGCGTCTCCACTTTATTTCTAATTAATCGAATAACACCTGATTTTACTTTTGGTGGAGGATTGAAAACGTCCTCATTCACCGTAAACAAATATTCAATATCGAAATATGCCTGAAGAAGAACGCTTAAAATACCGTACTTTTTATTCCCTGGTTTTGAAGCAATTCGTTCCGCCACTTCTTTTTGAAACATACCCACGACTTCTGTTACTTGCTCACGATATTCGTATGCCTTAAACAGAATTTGATTGGAGATATTGTAAGGAAAATTACCAATAAGTGAAAATTTTGAAGAGAATAAATCTTGAATTTTGAAATGTAAAAAATCAGCCTCAATCACTCTATTTTCCATCCCTTCAAAATGATTAAGCAAATAGTTAACTGATTCAGTATCAATCTCTATTATCTTAAAATTTGGAATTTTTTTCTCCAAAATATATTGAGTAAGAACACCTGTTCCTGCGCCAATTTCGAGTAGGTTTTGTGTCAACGGATTTATGGCATCCACAATAGCACGGGCAATCGATTTATCAGTTAAAAAATGTTGCCCCAGATACTTTTTGGGTCTTACGTAATCCGCCATTCTTTTTTTTACTTTATGATTTCAAATCGAGTATAGGCTTGCAGTGCTTGCGGAATCTTGATGCCTTCTTCCGTTTGATTGTTTTCGATCAAAGCGGCCATTATACGAGGCAAGGCAAGGGCGCTTCCATTCAGTGTATGTGCTAGTTGATTCTTACCGTTTTCGTCTTTAAAACGAAGTTTCATTCTATTTGTCTGGAAGTTCTCAAAATTGGAAACAGAGCTGACTTCCAACCAGCGTTTTTGTG
>Ga0307991_1003426_pt1 | contig 10274 bp, 9 predicted proteins | sample EllFjometagen131_FD_203146 | JGI IMG/M metagenome (GOLD analysis project Ga0307991, IMG submission 203146) | Marine microbial communities from Ellis Fjord, Antarctic Ocean - #131 | ecosystem: Environmental > Aquatic > Marine > Unclassified | place: Southern Ocean | collected 2014-10-08 | reverse complement strand
AACCGGAAAAGTGCCTAAAGTGAACTAAAGTTTGAAGTGAACTAAAGTTAAGGAGTTGCTACGTTCCAGCTTTTATATAAATTGTCAATATTCCTTAACGTTAGACACTTCACACTTAATTAGCTTGGATAAATTTTTTGACATAAAATACACAAAATTCACAATTAAGGAACTAATACCCTATAGCCAGTAATTCTTATGTCTTTTGAATATTTCATAGGCGTCCGTTATCTGAGGGCCAAACAGAAAGAGACCTTCATTTCGCTCATTACCATGCTTTCCATTGCCGGGGTAACTGTGGGAGTAATGGCCTTAATCGTAGTCATCGCTGTAATGGCAGGATTTGAGTCTGATCTTAAGAACCGTATACTCGGTATTGAATCACATGTGGTGATCATGCGCCACGGTAGTTCCTTTTCCGATTATCACAAAATATTGGGCCAGGTTGTTAATACGAGCGGGGTTGAAGCTGCCACTCCTTTTGTTTATACGCAGATTATGCTCCGCTCATCGTCAGGAGTATCCGGGGCTGTTTTAAGAGGCATAGATCCGGAATCGGCCGGCAGGGTAATAAAGGTTCTGGACAATTCGGCGTTACTGAATATAAAAAAGATGTATGGGGGAAAGGACGCCACCGGTTCCGTGCCGGGGGTAATTCTCGGCAAGGAGCTTGCCAGAAATCTGGGTTTGGGCGTGGGTGATGCGGTTTATTTGATATCCTCCCGGGGAATGATTTCTCCCATGGGATACCTGCCCGCCATGAAGCGTTTTCAGGTGGCGGGTCTGTTCGAGTCGGGTATGTATGAATATGACGGATCCCTGGCTTACATCCATTTAAAAGATGCCCAGAAAATTTTGCACATGGAAGATTCCGTCACCGGTATTGAAGTCAGGATAAATGATATTTATAATGCAAGGCATATCGCGGATAAGATACTTGCTGACATTGGATTTCCGTATTGGGCCAGGGACTGGATGCAGATGAATCACAATCTGTTTTCAGCTCTTAAACTGGAAAAAACGGTTATGTTTATTATTCTGGCGCTTATTGTTCTTGTGGCGGCATTTAACATCGCAAGCACACTGATTATGATGGTGATGGGAAAGACCAAAGATATTGCCATATTAAAAGCCATGGGAGCCATGGATGGCAGTATCAGGAAAATTTTTATCTTCAAGGGAATGGTCATCGGTTTTATGGGCACGACGCTGGGGGTATGCCTTGGGTTTATCCTGTGTAAATTGTTGGAGAAATATAAGTTTATCGAGCTTCCGGGAGATGTATATTATATATCAACCCTTCCGGTACGGCTGGAGGCTCTGGATGTTTTTATAATAGCCGCTGGTGCAATGGTGATATGTTTTATCGCCACGCTCTATCCGGCGCGTCAGGCGTCCAAACTCAACCCTGTTGAAGCGATCCGTTATGGTTAACTCCGGGAACAATCGAAAAAAGCCTGTTACAGACCATTTCTTGTCGGTGCAAGGCCTATGTAAGAGTTACAATACCAGCGGCGCTCGTATTGATATCTTAAAACAGGCAAACCTTGAATTAAACGCCGGAGAAACTTTGGCAATAGTGGGAGCGTCGGGTATCGGCAAGTCTACGCTGCTACACCTGCTGGGGGCGCTCGACCGGCCTGATAGCGGGACGTATCTTTTCCAGGGTGAAGATATCTTTCTTCTTGATAATGCCAGGCTGGCACAATTTCGGAATAAATCTTTAGGTTTTGTGTTCCAGTTTCATTATCTGCTTCCGGAGTTTTCTGCTTTTGAAAATACCATGATGCCGGTACTGATTAAAGGGCTGAGCAAACAAAAAGCCAGGGAGACTGCAGAGGCGATTCTTGTCCGGGTGGGCCTTAAAGACAGGTTGCATTTCAGAGTCGGAAAGCTTTCAGGAGGTGAACAGCAACGGGTTGCGCTTGCCAGAGCCCTTGTTCTCAACCCGGTTATTCTTCTGGCCGATGAGCCCTCGGGTAATCTTGATAAGGGAAGCAGTGAGCTCGTCCATAACCTGCTTTTGGAATTAAACAAAGAATTTTGTATGACTCTAATCGTGGTGACACATAACATGGAACTTGCATCTTACATGTCACGCAGGATGACAATTGTTGACGGACAGCTGGTAACATATTGAGTTTATGGATCTGAGAATTCGGGTAATTAGGAGTTCTATGTTAAGACGCTTATGCTTGATTATTATCGCGATGCTATGCTTTTTACCGAACACGGCACATTCTTCAGAAGCAGTGCGGGTGTTGGTATTACCATTTGAAATACGTGCGGTTAAAGATTTTTCATATATGCAAACCGAAATTTCGGATAGGATCAAAAAAGATCTTAAACAGGAAGGCGTCGTTACACTGGAACCGGAAATCATTCCTGATTTTGCAGGGGAGAAACCTACTGAAACGATCGAAGGAATTCGGAATGTCGGTGTCAAAAGCGGTGCCGATTATGTTGTCTGGGGCAGCTTGACATGGATCGGGCAAAAATTCATCCTGGTTTCAAAGATGATAGAATCTTTTGGAGAAGGGTCTGTTAATGTTTTGGTGAAAGAGGGCCAAGGCGTAGGGAACGTGCCCGGAACCGTGAAACAGCTCGTCCGGGATATGAGCATGAAACTTTTTAAGCGGGAAAAAATTGCCAAAGTGCTTGTTGCCGGTAATAAGCGTATAGAGGCAGACGCTATCAAAAAAAACATAAAAACAAAGCCCGGCGACGTATATATTGTCCAAAACCTTTCTCAAGACCTTAAGTCGGTATATTCCATGGGATATTTTGAAGATATCCGGATTGATGCCGAAGAAAGTCCCCAAGGCAAGGTAATTATATTCAGGGTAACGGAAAAAGCGAGTATCCGGATTATTCGTTTTCAGGGAAACGAGCTCTATAAGGATGACGAGCTCAAAGAAAACTTGAGTATCCGGACCGGTTCCATACTGAATATATCCAAGGTTCGCAGCAATATTAAACGGATAGAAGAGCTTTATAAAGAAAAGAACTATCATAATGTAAAAGTTACTTATACCATTCATCCGCTGGAAAATAATCAGGCTGACCTGGAATTCGTTATCCAAGAGGGTGAAAATATTCTCATAAGGCATATCATATTTGAAGGGAATACTGCTTATACAGATAAAGAACTGAAAAAAATGATGGAGACGTCTGAAAAGGGATTCTTTTCATGGATGACGTCATCCGGAGAGCTGAACAGGGAGAATCTCCAACAGGATATGGCCAAACTTTCAGCTTTTTATTACAATAACGGCTATATCCAGGCCAGGGTAGGGGAACCGCAAATTGAATTTCTTGAAAGCTGGATCGACATCACCATAAAAATTGATGAAGGGCCACGGTTCAAGGTCAGCAAGGTGGACATCACCGGAGATCTTATCTTATCCGAGGAAAAATTAAAGGAAAAGCTAAAAATTACCAAGCAAACCTATTATAATCGTGAGATTGTGCGTAATGATGTGCTGGCCCTAACCGATCTATATTCAGATGAGGGGTATGCCTACGCTGAAATAAATCCTAAGATTGACAAGAACTTTGATGAATTGACGATTAATATTACCTACGTCGTTGCGAAACGTAATCAGGTCTATTTTGAAAACATTGTTATCGGCGGGAACCAAAAGACCAGGGACAAGGTTATCCGGCGTGAACTTAAGGTCTATGAACAGGAACTTTTCAGTGGTAAGGGCTTAAAACGGAGCGTCCGCAATCTCTACCGGCTCGATTATTTTGAGGACATAAAGGTAAATACGGTAAAGGGAAGTGCCGAAGACAAAATGATTTTGAAAATCGACGTCACTGAAAAGCCCACCGGCGCTTTTTCTTTTGGCGCCGGTTACAGCACTACGGAAAATGTTTTTGGCATGGCCTCCATTTCTCAGAATAACCTATTCGGGCGTGGCCAGATCCTTTCAATTGATGCTCAACTCGGAGGGACCACCACCTTGTATAGACTGAATTTTACGGAGCCCTGGCTGTTTGATATTCCTCTGTCGGCAAGGTTTGATCTGTTTGACTGGGAAACCGATTATGATACATACGACAAGGACAGCCAGGGAGGAGGGGTTAGGTTCAGCTATCCTGTCTGGGATTTTGTGCGTGCATATATTGGTTATAATTACGAAGCTGCAGATATAGAAAATATTGACGAGAATGTTTCGGAATCCATTAAAGATCTGGAAGGCGATAACACAACAAGCAGCATAACCACCTCCTTGGTTTATGACTCGAGGAACAAAAGATTTAATCCAACAGAAGGATCTCGGCACAGTATATCAGTAGAATATGCCGGCCTTGGAGGGAATGTTGCCTTTACAAAATATCTGGGGGAAACCGGATGGTACATCCCTGTGTTCAAGGATATTGTGACGTTTCTGCGCGGCGAAATCGGTTATGTCCAGGAAAACTCAGGGGGAATACTCCCGGATTATGAACGATTTTATCTGGGAGGCTTAAACTCATTGCGCGGCTATGACTGGCGGGACGTTTATGCTTTAGATGAAAACGGTGATGAAATCGGTGGAGACAAATATATACAATTTAATATCGAACTTCTATTTCCCCTGCTAAAGAAGCAGGGTGTTGTGGGTCTTCTCTTTTTTGATACGGGAAATGTTTATAATGACGATGAAAGTATCGAGCTGGGCGATTTGAGACGAACCGCGGGATTCGGTTTCAGATGGTATTCTCCCATGGGTCCTATCCGTCTTGAGAGAGGGTACGTAATTGATGACGATGGATCCGGGGGACAGTGGGAATTTGGAATGGGTACGTCTTTCTGACAACTATGAATGTGTTTAACTGGTTGAGTGGTAAAGCAGTTTCATAATAAAATAATTAGACGATCTTTGAAGGGGGAATAACATGCGGACGTGTAAAGTGATTTTTGTAACAACAGTTTTTTGTTTTTGTTTACTTGCGTCTTCTTATGGCGCGGATGTTGCCAAAATAGGCATTGTAGATTTTCAGAGAATTCTCAAGACATCAAGTGCCGGCAAAAAGGCAACGGCTGAAATCAATAAACAGGGCAAAAAGATAGAGGCCGATCTCAAGAAAAAGGGAGAAGAAATCGAAGCGACAAAAAACAAACTTGAACGTGAAGCGCTTGTAATGAGCAAGGAGATGCGGGAAGAGAAAGAACGTGAAATAAGAATAAAAATCAATGATTTTAAGATTTTACAGAAAAGGCATGTGGCTGAGTTCAAGGAGCATGAAAAAAAACTCGTCGGCCGAATCCAGGAAGAGATGTTAACGATTATTGATGAAATGGGCAAACAGGAAGGTTTTCTTCTTATTCTCGAAAAACGGGAGGCCGGAGTGATGTATTCCCCAAACACCATCGATATCACCGACCGGTTAATTCAAAAATACAATGCCAATTTTGCCCGAAACGCCGAAAAGGATAAAAGTACAAAGCAAAAATAATCAAAACTGCTAGGTAAAATTCAAATGGAACTGTCACTGGCCACGATAGCCGAAGTTGTCAACGGCGAGATAAAAGGAGATAAGAATAAAAAATTTTGTGGTGCCGCGCCGTTTGATGAGGCGTCCGGTGATGAAATAACATTTGCCGCTCACGCAAAATTTTTAAAAAACATTGATGAAACAGATGCCGGCGCGGTTATCGTTCCCCGAGATTTTCAAGGTTCTACAAAAAACATTCTACAGGTGGACAATCCCCAGCTTGCGTTTGCCATGGTGTTGAACCTTTTTTATCCCCCGTTAAAACCGAAACCCGGTATAAGTTCATACGCATGTATCGGTAAAAACTTTGTATGCGGCCGGGAAGTGTCCATCGCCCCTTATGTTGTGATTGGAAATAACGTCACTGTTGGTCATGGAATCACGCTTGGTCCCAACGTAGTCGTCGGCGACAACGTGGTCATGGGAAACCATGTAAAGATTTACCCCAACGTGACAATACTGGAGCGCTGTACAATAGGAAACCGGGTGATCATACATGCGGGCACGGTAATCGGGAGTGATGGTTTCGGATTTGCTCCTGACGGGAAAAAGTATTACAAAATTCCCCATACCGGTGTTGTGCGGATAGATGATGATGTGGAAATTGGCGCGGGGAATACGATTGACAGGGCCACTTTTGGTAAAACCTGGATAAAACGTGGGGTTAAAACGGATAACCTTGTTCATATTGCTCATAATGTGACCGTGGGTGAAGATAGTGTGCTTGTGGCCCAGGTCGGAATTTCAGGGAGCGTTACTATTGGGAAAAACGCCATACTGGCCGGACAGGCAGGAATTGTGGGCCATCTGACCATAGGCGATAATGTAACCATTGGTGCTCAGGCCGGGGTTGCTAAGTCCGTGCCCGGTGACGAAGTCGTGTCCGGATCACCCGCGATAACGCACCGATTGTGGCTGAGAGTTCAAAAGATTCTTCCCAGGCTTCCGGAGCTTAAAAGGAAGATAGAGGACATGGAAAAGAGATTAAAAAAGATTGAGAGAACGGAGAGGGAAAATGGAGAAAATTTTTGATATTCAAAAAATTATGAGCATATTACCTCATCGGTATCCGTTCATTATGATTGATCGCATAATTGAACTGGTTCCCGGCGAGAAGGTGGTCGCCCTTAAAAATGTAACCATTAACGAACCTTTTTTCCAGGGTCATTTCCCGGGGAATCCCATTATGCCCGGCGTACTTATGATCGAAGCCATGGGCCAGGCCGGCGCTGTGCTGGCGGCTGAGTCACTGTCTGAAAAAGAACGTGGTTCACTGATATATTTCATGGGCATGAACAAGGTCAAATTCCGAAAACCGGTTGTCCCTGGCGATCAGATTATATTTGAGCTAAAATTTTTGAAACAGCGGGCCAAAGTGTTTAAGATGTCCGGAATGGCCTTTGTTGATGAAAAACTCGTGGCTGAAGCCGAACTCATGGCATCTTTTGGAGAAAAGCAATGATTCATGCAACGGCGATTATAGATTCAAAGGCCGAGCTGGATGCTAACGTGGAAGTTGGGCCATATTCCATTATCAGACAAAATGTGTCTATCGGAGCCGGAACCGTTATCGGTTCCCATGTGAGTATTGAACCTTATGTTAGCATCGGCCAGGATTGTCATATATTTCAGCATGCCGCCATAGGCGCTGCTCCCCAGTCGTTGAAATTTAAGGGGGAAAAGACCGATGTTAAGATCGGACGCGGCACAATTATACGCGAATTCGTCACGGTTCACAGGGGGACTAAATTTGGCGGAGGACTTACTGAAGTTGGTGAAGAGAACTTTTTAATGGCCTATACCCATATCGCCCATGATTGCATTACCGGAAAAAAAGTTATTTTTGCAAACAACGCAACACTTGCCGGACATATTGAGGTGGGTGATCATGCCACCATCGGCGGACTGGTGGCAATACACCAATTTGTCAGGATCGGCGATTATGCATACGTAGGCGGAAAATCAGCGGTGGTAAAAGATATCCCACCCTATGTTATTGCATCCGGCGACAGGGCAAAACTGCATGGCTTAAACAGTGTTGGGTTGAAACGCCATGGGTTTTCACAAGAGACATTATCTTTATTAAAGAAAGCTTACCGGATTATTTTCCGCATTGGGATTACTTTAAATGAGGCCATAGAAAGAGTCAAAGCGGAGGTGGAACAGGTTCCCGAGGTGGTCAACCTGATTGATTTTATAAAATCTTCCCGGCGCGGGATTACCAGATGACTCATGACAAATGAATGAGATGCGGATAGGACTTATTGCGGGGGGCGGCCAGTTCCCCATCATTTTTTCAAAAGCGGCAAAATTAAAAGGATTTGTCATCCATGCAGTTGCTTATAATAATGAGACGGATCCCGGCCTTAAAGCGCATGTTGATACTATTGAATGGATTCATCTCGGGCAGATCAAGCGTATTATAAAATATTTTAAAAAGAACGCAGTAAGCCAGGCGGTTATGATGGGGGCGATAACAAAGACGAGAATGTTTTCGGATGTAAGGCCCGACATCAAAGCCATTTCCCTTATTGCCGGTATGCGCCATACCCATGATGACGGGCTGTTAAGGGGGTTTGTCGCACTTCTCGAAAAAGAGGGTATTGAAATAAAACCCTCAACATTTCTGCTGCCGGATCTTCTGGCGCAAAAAGGTTGCTGGACAAAACGGAAGCCGAACCGGTCCGAGAACAAGGATATTGAACTCGGCTGGAGAGTGGCCAAAGAGATTGGGCGCCTTGATATCGGCCAGTGTGTGGTGGTGGGAGGCGGGTCTGTTTTGGCTGTGGAGGCTATTGATGGAACCGATGCTACCATACTGCGGGGCGGAAGGCTTGGCAAAGGCAGTGCGGTTGTAGTTAAGGTCTGCAAGCCCGACCAGGACATACGATTTGATATCCCTGCAGTCGGGGTGAGAACCGTTAAGACCATGTATGAGGCAGGAGCGAGGGTGCTCGTTGTTGAAGCCGGAAAGGCCATTGTTTTTGACCGGAAAGAGATGATCCACATGGCGGACGAGTATGGTATTGCCGTTGTTGCTATGGAAAAATAAAGGTTATGAATAAGTTACGTGTGGGTGTTGTGGGTGCGGGATATCTCGGGAGATTTCATGCTGAAAAGTATGCGCGAATGGATGATGTTGAACTTGTCGGTGTCGTGGATATTGACAAATCCCAGGCCGAGGAGGTTGCCGGAAGGTTTAATACAAAGGCATATTTACACCATGAATATCTTTTTGGAAAAGTCGATGCGGTCAGTATTGTTGTCCCTACACCGGCCCATTTTTCTGTTGCCAAGGATTTTTTGGAAAACAATATCGATGTGCTGATAGAAAAGCCCATGTCAGAGACCACTGAACAGGCCGACGAGCTCATCCGTTTTGCAAAATCCAAAAGTCTTATTATACAGGTTGGGCATCTTGAACGATTTAATCCGGCGGTGGTGGCTCTGCGGGATATTATTAAACAGCCGATGTTCATCGAGTCGCATCGGTTGAGTATTTATAAAGATCGATGTACGGACGTAAGTGTTGTACTCGATCTTATGATTCATGATATTGATATTATACTGAACATTGTCAGGTCTGAAATCGTCAATATCCATGCGGCGGGTATTCCTGTAATTTCCGGACATGTTGATATTGCCAATGCACGTCTTGAGTTTAAAAGCGGGTGTATCGCCAATGTTACCGCCAGTCGAATATCGACCAAAAATGAAAGGAAGATCAGACTATTTCAAAAAGATACCTACCTATCCGTGGATTTTGCAAATCAGGGGATTACCGTTATTCAGCGAAACAATAAAGTTAAAGGCGGTCTTATACCCGGAATGGAGATCAAACAGCTTAGTTTTGCAAAGGGTGATGCGCTGGAAGATGAGTTAAAATCTTTTGTGAAAACGGTAAGAAGGCGTGAAAATCCGGAGGTCACAGGGCAGATGGGACGCGATGCCTTAAAGATCGCTTTGAGCATTATGAAGCAGATCCGTGATACCAACCGCCGTTTTATGAGTTAGCAGTCATATGACACCGCTTTCAAAACAAAAATGTGTTATGATCATTGCCGGTGAAGCTTCAGGGGACCTTCACGGGTCTCGGCTGGTGACTGCCATGCGTAACAAAAACAAGGCGCTGTTTTTCTGCGGTATTGGCGGACAGGCCCTTAAAGCTTCGGGAGTCAGAGTTTTGGTTGATGCTTCAGAGCTTTCGGTTGTGGGAATAACCGAAGCCTTCTCCAAGTTGCCCAATCTGCTCAAAGGGATGGCGGTTGCCAAAAAGATGCTTAAACGACTCCTCCCCGATCTTTTGATACTTATAGATTTTCCTGATTTTAACCTTAATGTGGCCGCCTGTGCCAAAAAGCTTGGAATACCGGTCTTATATTATATCAGCCCACAGATTTGGGCCTGGAGACCCGGCCGTGTCAAGAAGATCGGGAAGCTTGTAGATCACATGGCGGTTATCCTGCCTTTCGAAGAAGACTTCTATAGAAAACATCAAATTCCGGTAACATTTGTGGGCCATCCTTTACTTGATACGAACTTTGATTATGAGAAAAAGGCTTTTCAGAAGCCTAAAAATGATATTTCTGTCATAGGTCTTTGCCCGGGATCCCGCGATCGGGAAATTGCAAGACACCTTCCCGTTATGCTTGGTGCTGCCCAATTTTTATATAAAAAGATGAAGAACATAAAATTCATGGTTTCACTTGCTCCTGATGTGAAAAGAAAAACCGTGGAAGACATCGTTAACAAACATAAAGGGGGTGCCGATCTTGATATTGTATCCGGAC
>Ga0307991_1003424_pt1 | contig 10276 bp, 10 predicted proteins | sample EllFjometagen131_FD_203146 | JGI IMG/M metagenome (GOLD analysis project Ga0307991, IMG submission 203146) | Marine microbial communities from Ellis Fjord, Antarctic Ocean - #131 | ecosystem: Environmental > Aquatic > Marine > Unclassified | place: Southern Ocean | collected 2014-10-08 | reverse complement strand
TTAATAAAAGTTGCCTCTTTTGCCTTTACTGCAAGATAAAACGCCAGATACATTGTTGATGTTGAAGTTGTAAGGACCGCCAGAAGATTCACCAGCCGGACTTGACTAAGCTCTTTTTCAGGTAGACCCTCTTCGCCGATATTGAAAATATTTTTCAGCCTCATATGAATATACCCTCTTTCCTGGATTGCAGCCATCCGCTCAACCGCAATAATAACAGCTATATTGAGTGCTCAAAATTTTTAGAAACGTATATGACAAAAAAAAAATTCTTTGCAAAATACTTATGTCAACCTTTCCACCTTTACCATTACCCAAACAAATAATAACAGGCAATTACGGCAAAAACAACCCCGGCAACATCCGCAGTCAATGCGGCTGCCAGGGTATGCCGCAATCTTTTCACCTGAACGGCGCCGAAATAGACCGCGAGCACATAAAACGTCGTCTCTGTCGAGCCCTGCAAGGTACTTACCAGGTATCCGACATAGCTGTCCGGCCCGATGGCAGGATCATTGATCACCGAGGCCACAATCCCGTATGCGCCGGAGCCGGATAAAGGACGAAGCAGCGCCATGGGGAGCGCTTCAGCCGGGAGACCGACTTTACCGGTCCAGGCACCCAGGAAACTTACCATGGTTTCCATGGCGCCGCTGGCCCGGAACATACCCACGGCCACCAGAATCGCCACCAGGTATGGAATAATTTTTATGGCCACCTGAAATCCTTCCTTGGCACCTTCCACGAATACCTCATAAACACTGACACGCCGAATGACGCCAAAGAGAAGAAAGCCCATCATCAAAGAAGGGATGATCCACGGTGAAATGGTTTTACCGTAAACAACCGTTAACGGGACAAAAGCCGCCAGAGCTCCCAGCGCAACAATGCTGACCCACAGGGGGTAACCGGAGCGGGTGTCATCTTTTTCCATAAGGCCACCCGGCCGGCCGTCGGGTGTTTCAACATCATTATTTATCTCTTCTATGGCACCTTCATCCGAGGTACCTTCATCATTTTTTGGTCTGGTAAAACGACAATAAAGCTTGGCCGCGATGATGGCAACCATGGTTGATCCCATGGTTGCAAACAAAGTTGTGGGTAAAATGCCCGCAGGATCTACCGACCCTGCAGCCGCCCGCAAGGCAATAACGCCGGTGGGCAGAAGCGTAATGTTGGATGTATTAATGGCCAGAAATAATGCCATGGAATCCGTGGCCGTCCCTTTTTTAGGATTGAGTTTATCAAGCTCCTGCATGGCCCGAATACCAAACGGAGTTGCCGCGTTTCCAAGACCCAGCGCGTTTGCCGACATGTTTAAAATCATAGCGCCCATGGCCGGATGATCCGCTGGAACGTCCGGAAACAGCCGCACCATTAGCGGACGAATCAGACGGGAAATCATTTTGAGGAGACCGCCCTCTTCCGCGATTTTCATCAAGCCTAAAAACAGAGTCATAACACCCACAAGCCCGATGGCCAACTCTACCGCACCGCTTGCTGACTCAACCATGGCTACGGACAAGGCTTCAATGGGAGATGTCATTCCTTCGACCGGCACCCATAAAATCTGATGCCACCCGGAAAATACAAACGCGATCAGTACAATTAAAAAAAAGACTAAATTCATAATTTACATCTTCAATTCCATCTGTTGAAAACGTTCAAGCTTTGGTGTATCGGTATATTCCACCTCAAAAGAGCCGCGTCCGGTTTTTTCCACTGACTTTAAAAAATCCAGCTTTAAATTCTTTTCCTGATTCATCACAACGGCAAATTGGTGTGGCCCGTTTGTATATTTTAATGGGCCCTTTGCCTTTATCCGGTCTTTAACAAAGGCATCATGTCTTTGAAGCCGCTCGCTTATCTGTTGATTGGAAAAATCGACAATAGACTTGGACTGCGCCTCTATGACATCAAGGAAATTTTTATCAATTTCATAGCCGATACTGTTTCTGCCAGCGGCCATGGCGGCAAACATCGTTGTTCCGATTCCGAAAAACGGGTCCAGCACTGTATCGCCTTTGACCGAATACATATTAATCATCCGGTAGGGAATCTCAAAGGGAAAAGCAGCGCTCCGTTTTCTCACCGCTTTATCCGTCAAATCCTGCCGTGAACCTTTCACATCCATCCACACATCTGAAAACCATTGATTTCGTTCCTCCCAGAAAAGGGCGCTCTGCTGGCGATGCAGGCGTTCATCCGAATCGCAAAATTCCCGTTTGCCCCCTTTGCGCAAAATCAGAATATATTCATGTTCCAACGTCACATAAGCACCTGCCGGCAGAACGCCTGAACCCATAAACTTGTTGGGTGCGTTGGTCTGTTTCCGCCAGATCACCGCCGGCAGGGGAGAAAGTCCCCGCTGCTGAAGCGCTGATAAAATTCTGGAGTGATTCGGATACAGCATAAATTTTTCATTTATGGTGCGAACCGCATCTCCGATATTGATACAGGCAAATCCGCCGTTTTTTAATACGCGAACAACCTCATCCCAGACAGTATCCAGCGCCGTGTGCATCAACTCAAACGCCGCATTGCCATCATTTTTTTTAAAAGCAGCCGTGATCTTCGGATTGATTTTTTGAAACAGCTCATCCCACATCTGTATCATGGGGTAAGGCGGAGAGGTGACAACCAGATCAATACTTTTGGAATCAATGGCCTTCATTTTCCTGGCATTTTGAAAAAATATCCGGTGTTTAGTTTTCATAAGTTCGGAATTTCTTTAAAGGATTTGGCAAAATATTTCAAAACTCAAAAAGTGTGAAGTGCCTAAAGTTGAGGACTGCGCTAAACGCGCGATCATTTTTAATATAAAAATTGACAATCCGGCACTCAAATCGACCGGCCTGAAATATACCAGCACAAAGATATCTTCACAAATTGAGTGCCGGATTAACCATAACTTTAGTGTACTTAAGGCACTTTTCCGGGTTAGGTATTGGTTCCATGGAGAGATAATCTGATGTTTAACTGACCAATGCGGCGACACTTTTCACAATACGTAAAATCTCTTCCGGGTCATCCGTGATCTTTAAAATATCAAGATCATCTTCTGAAATCATCTTATCCTCCAGCAACGTGGCTTTAATCCACTCAATCAGCCCCCCCCAGTATTCGGAACCAAACAAAATTACCGGCAGAGGCTTAACCCGTTTGGTCTGAATCAACGTTACGGCTTCAAAAAGTTCATCCATTGTGCCGAATCCACCGGGCATAATAACATATGCCATGGCATACTTGATAAACATAACCTTACGGACAAAAAAATAATTAAATTCAACCTTGATATTGGAATAGGGATTGGGTTTTTGTTCCATTGGGAGCACAATATTTAAGCCCACGGATTTCCCGTTTTTATCTGCAGCTCCTTTATTGGCAGCTTCCATGATACCCCCGCCACCGCCGGTGATGATGGAGAAACCGTTTTCTGCCAGCAACCCTGATAGTTCAACGGTTTTCTGATAATAGGGATCGTCGGCTTTCATTCTGGCAGATCCGAAAATGCTCACCGCCGGCCCCAGATCATGTAATTCCTCAACACCTTCAACAAATTCTCCGATAATTCGAAAGATTCGCCAGGACTCGCTTAGCCCCATTTCATCAATCAGATATTGTTTTTCCATTATTTTCCTTTCCGGAATGATGGCTTCGTAAAAAGTCCAATTTCTGCGTTGCGCTGCATCCCTCATCACTGCGGAGTACGAATAGTACGCCTCATTCTTCGGGATTTGCGACGCCTTGCCAATTTTATAAGATTTGGTGAACTTTTTTCTTTGCCATCGAAAACTAAATTTTTTAAGGGATCATGTATATTAATCGTATTTTATCGTCTAATGCCGGCATCCAGCCGGCTCTGTTAAGCCCGTCAGCTTTTGCCGTTAAATCCGATGGAGATTTTATCCCCTTCAACTATCACCGGAACTTTGCGGCTACCGTCCGAACATTTCAACATGGCATTCAGGTTCTCCTCACTGGCCTGGACATCAATATACTCTGCGTCAATATTTTTTTCCGCGTAAGCTTCACGAGCCGCATTAGTAAACGGTCATGTTGACTTTCCATAGATCAGGATTTTAGACGACATTAGAAACCTCCATTCATAACAAGATATCAGTTGATATCACTCAAAACAAAATAATTATAAATTCAAATAGTTAAAAAATTAATCGGTTAACAATCCTTTCCGCTGCGTATATCCTTTTTCAATTCCCAGTTCCTGGCACACCATATAATCCTGATCAACGACCACTGATATATAATCACCTGCAATCCATTTTCTTTCCGCTTCCCAGTAATTTGTTTTAGGCTTTTTCTCTAAAAGCTTGTTAGCCGTCAATGTCAGAAGGATGGCCTGGTGTCCCTGCTTGCCAAAACAGTCATTGGGTAAGGCGGCCCATTCATAGACCGTATCTAAAGGATTGCCGTTGCAGTCGAACCTATAGGGCTGATAGTAGAGAGGGTCATCACAGGTGAGTATTTTTTCGCTTGTGACGCTGAATTTATCGTTCAATGCGATCTTTTCAGCGGTCCGATGCACCGCGGCAATCAGTGTAAAACCGAACGCTTTTGCCGAATCGATGCTGGTCATAAAGTAGCTGCCTGAATCAGAGACACCTTTGGCCTTTAAAATATCCTGAAGGTATTTCGTCGCAGTGCTCATACCACTGAACTTCTGGCCGGTATCGCCATCCGGCGGAAGATCTTTGAAAGGCTTCCCATACGCGTATTTATAGACATCCTCAATGGTGACCTTTGCGTTTGCTTTTTTAAATTCATCATTGATGACTTCAAGTGTGGTATTGGAATAGGCATAATACGGCAAAGCGGCCGGGCCGACCGCGATTCCCTTGGCAATTTGATAAGCCTCAATCGGAATGGTTAGATACAATAAACAGGCAGTAATGCTCGTCAGCAGCATTAAACATAAAAATTTAATAAATTTATTCATGATCTCTTCCTTTTGTATTCATTAATAATAACCCCGTTAAACGAAATTTTCTTCAATTAGTCCGGTGACGGTGAATTTATATTGCTCTCATAAGGATATCCTTTATCTTGCCAAAAAAAGATTCCTTCATCAAGCACTGCGACTTTATCATAACCTGCGGCTTTCAGTTTATCGGCCGCTTTGCCGGATAAAGCGTGGGGGCAGGCACAATAGGTGATAATCCAGATATCTTTCGGCAACAACCCGATGACACTTTCAATTTCATAAAATGGTATGGATATGGCGCCTTTGATATGAGACCGGATGTAATCACTTTTAGGCCGGGCATCAATAATAATTAAGGATTTCGAATTTTTATAAGCGGCAAAAACATCAGCAGCAGGTACAAACCTGTTGTCCTTCAACGAAAAGTTTGCCGTCGGATTTCCCGCGTTAATGATCCCTTTTTCCCGGATAATCCTGGACAATTCTTCATTATCCGCAGCAACGGTCTCCTGGAAGGGGTCTTTGATTTTCAACGTTCGAATAAAAGCAACAACATCATCGATGTCCTGGTCTTTTAAAACGTTCTTATAAGGGCGCATCTGGGTTTTTCGGCGCCCGTTTTCAATGGCATAACTGATAAAACCGTCACTGGCTGTTTCCTGAAATACCGGGTTGTTCAATTTAACGGCTTTTCCGCCACCACCATTTTTGCCATGGCAGGCCGCGCACCATTGCTCATATATCTTTGCGCCGGTTTCAGCATTCCCCTTCACCGACAGATTATTTAACTCAACAGAAGGCTCTTTCTGCCATTTGCGGATAAACGATATAATCGCTGCGGCATCTTCCCGGGTGAGTGCCCCGCCTTTTTCTTTGTCCCATGCGGACATGGGCGTACCGGGTCTTCCCCGGAGAATACCTTCCATAATATACGCGTCGCTGGCACTGATTAAAAAATCCTGATTGGAAAGCGCATTGGCTTCATCGGCAAGATACCCCTCACCACTCAATCCATGACATATTGAGCAGTATTTTTCATATAAAATCGATCCCTTTTCCGTGAGGTTCGGCGATTGAGTTTTGGTGGCTGTTTGATTGGCAAGGAGATAGCTTGAGTTTATCGAAAAAAAAATGACAACCGAAATAATCAGTGCCCCAGTCATCATAATGTGCATATGATTTTTTTTCATCGCTTTTTCATCCCTTTCAAAACGGAATATATGAAACAATCGATGGATTGAAATTTTGATAAGATAACACACTATTCATTAATTATGCCAGAAAAAAAGCATGGAAAAAACGCGTGTTGCCAGGCAAAATCAAAATAACGCATGCTGTTGACCACTTATTACAATAGTGCAACTATCATATATTATGCACCTCACATCTGACAGTCACGGTTTTGGATGCTTATCCGATGGGCTAAAATAGTCATTATTTTAACCAGTGCAATAGAAAATTGTAAATATTTATTATACTTTCAATATCTTGAATTTTTATGATAAAAAATTTAGTTTGACAAAAATTGCCCGGTCGTGTTATTTTAATAAATTTAGCAATAAATAATTATCATAAATATGAACAAGTTAAAAAAGAATTTGACAAAAAATGTGACCGTGACAAATGAACTTGGCCTTCATGCCAGGCCGGCGGCAAAGCTTGCTGAGCTCGCGGCTCAAGCCAAATCCGGCGTCTGGATGATCAAAAACGGTGAACAGGTCGATGCGTCCAGCATCATTGATATACTCTCGCTTTCCTGTTTTAACGGATCGGAAGTTACCCTGCGGGTCGAAAATCCGACAGATATTAAAATATTAAATAAAATGGCTGCGCTTTTTAATAAAAGCTTTAAGGAGTAGATATAAAATGTCGCAAACCGACCCAAAAGAAATAATTCTGAAAGGAATCAGCGGCTCTCCGGGAATCTGCGTGGGCAAAGCATACCTGGTGGACAAAGAAGGCGTTGATGTCATAGAAAAATACACCATCAGCAAAGATAAGGTTAAAAACGAAACAAACCGGTTTAAAACCTCTGTCACCAAGGCTAAAAATGAACTGGCCGATATCATTAAAGGAGTGCCGGAAGAGCTCCACCATCATGTCAATATCCTTGAAACACACCTGCTGCTTCATAAAGACAAGATGCTGTATGGAAAAACCATTGATATCATAAAAAATGAACTGGTGAATGCCGAATGGGCCTTAAAAGAAGCCACGACCCAGGCAAAGTCCATGTTCAGCAGCATACCCGACCCATACTTAAAATCACGCTCCGCTGATATCGAACATGTTTCCGAGCGCATCATGAGAAATCTCGTTGGGGCAAAGATCGAAAATATATCCAATATCGATAAACGCGTCATCCTGGTCGCGCATAACCTTTCACCTGCTGAAACCAGCCAAATTCAGCTGGAAAAAATCAAGGGGTTCATCACCGATCGCGGCGGCAAAGCGTCTCATACCAGTATCATTGCCCGTACCCTTGAAATACCGGCAGTGGTAGGCCTTGACAATGCCACCCGTGTCATCAAAAACGATAACATCATCATTGTCGACGGGTCCGAAGGTATCGTCATCGTCAACCCCGAAGACGAAACACTCCTCAGATATAGTGCTTTACGCGAAAAATTTGAAACGCATAAGGCGGACATTCTCCGCATCAGCGATCGCCCGGCAGAAAGCTCAGACGGACAATTATTTTCTATCATGGGTAATATTGAACTGCCGGAAGAGATCGTTGCGGTAAAGGATCACGGAGGTGACGGCATCGGGCTGTTTAGAACTGAATTTTTGTATCTGAACCGAACGAATTTTCCCGATGAACAGGAACTTTTTGATCAGTATAAAGAAGTCGTGGAATTGATGTCACCGAAACCGGTTACTATCCGGACCCTTGATATCAACGGGGATAAGGAAATTTCTTCCGTCCCCACACTTGAAGAGGCAAATCCCGCACTGGGTCTTAGGGCAATCCGGTTCTGCCTGAAAAACCCGGAAATATTCAAGACACAACTCCGCGCTATTTTACGATCCGCGGCTTATGGCAATGTCAGGCTCATGCTCCCCATGATTTCCGGATGCGATGAAATACTTCAAACATTTAAAATATTGGATGATGCCGCCGAATCCCTTGAAAAAGACGGCCTTGATTACAACCGGGATATTAAAATCGGCATTATGATAGAAATTCCGTCGGCAGTGATTATGGCGGATGCCATGGCCGACCTGGTTGATTTTTTCAGCATCGGCACAAACGATCTGGTTCAATATACCCTGGCAATTGATCGCGTAAACCGTCATGTGGCGTATCTCTACAACCCGCTTCATCCTGCAATCATCCGGATGATCAAGCATGTCGTAGATGCCGGAAAAAAGAAAAATATAAAAACATTCATGTGCGGCGAAATGGCATCGGAAATCATCAACCTTCCGATACTGTTAGGCATTGGCTTGGATGCGTTAAGCATGTCTCCGCAATCCATTCCCACGATTAAAAACATGATCCGAAAAATCAGCGTTAAAGAGTCCAGGCAATTGTTAAAAGAAGCCTTAAAGCAGAGATCAGCGATAGATACCATGCAACTAATTGAAGACACCTATGGTGATACGCTGACAAATGATATTTATGCTGATTAACATAAAACTTTAGCTGATAATGTGTTTTGACCGGAGTTGAGTCCTTAATGGAAAACAATCATATTAAAATCGTCACTGAGAACCGAAAAGCCCGGCATAATTACCATATTGAAGAACAAATCGAGGCAGGCATGGTTCTTTTGGGCACTGAAGTCAAATCCCTGCGTTCCGGCCGGGCAAATCTTAAGGATTCATACGGAAGGATCAAAAACGGGGAACTTTATCTTTATCAGATGCACATCAGCCCCTATCCGTTTGCCTACTATGATAACCATGATCCGTTGCGCCCTCGAAAACTCCTGCTTAACAAATCAGAACTCAAGCGGATGATAGCCAAAATCAAGACAAAAGGATTCTCAGTTATCCCTTTACGTGTTTATTTTAAAAACGGCAAAGCCAAAATCACCATTTCACTTGCCCGCGGTAAACGTAAATATGACAAAAGAGAATCCATCAAAAACCGGGAAATGAAACGGGAGATTGATCGGGCCAGAAGGAAGGACTATTGACATATGAAAAAAAATACACACCAAACCGTTCATCAAAAGTTTCTGGCTATCAAACCATTATGGTGCATATTGCTTTTTTCCTTTTTCATGGTTATCGGCTGCCTGACATCCCCTGAACCAAAACCCTATAAGGCACCTGAAGGCGCAGTATCCGAATCCGGCCGTCCCATTGTATTTCTTTCAGCAAGCGATCTGGCTGTGGCCATTCGTTCAGGAACGTATACATCCTATGAAGTTGTGTCAGCTCACATTAACCATATTCATAAATACAACCCGGATCTTAACGCCATTGTCGCTATTGATGAACGGGCCGCATTAGAACGGGCTCGCAAAGCGGATGAAGCCCTTGCCCGGGGTGAAATATGGGGGCCCCTGCACGGTGTGCCGGTCAGCATAAAAGACCATTATGCGGTTAAAAACATGCGGATTACAAATGGGTTTCCACCGCTGGCCGACCAGATAACGGATTTTGACGCAACAGTTGTCAAACGGTTAAAAGACGCCGGTGCGATTATCTTAGGCATAACCAACATGCCGGTACTTGCCATGGATGTGCAGACGTTTAACCCCATTTACGGCCGGACCAATAATCCATGGGATTTGAGCCGAACCCCGGGAGGAAGCACCGGAGGAGGCGCTGCTGCGGTTGCGTCCGGGATGACCCCGCTTACCATCGGCAGCGACCTTGCGGGCTCCATCCGAATTCCAGCCGACTTCTGCGGTGTTTACGGCATAAAACCCACTGAAAATTTTATTTCCGGATACGGCATTTTTCCGGGAATCAGTGACATCAAAAAAAGAACTATTCGCGCCATGGCATCACTTGGACCGCTTGCGCGTTCCGTTAAAGACTTGAAACTATGCCTGCCGATCATTGCCGGACCGGACGGATATGATGCATTGGTACCCGCTGTTGATATGACGCCAAAGCCAAAACCAGGCTACAGGGAATTAAGAATCGCCTGGTCGGATAATTTCGGAGATGTTCCTGTTTCAGGGGATACCCGCGAGGTACTCAAACAGTTCATCGACAAACTGGCTGCCGAGGGCTGCACGGTAAAACAAATCAATCCCAAACAGTTCGATTTTCCTGAAGTCTGGAAGACATGGGGTGAAATGGTTGATCTCCAGCTTAATACAAATCTCCCCTCTCCAGCGCGATTCATCATGTATACCCTTGGGGGGTGGG
>Ga0307991_1003423_pt1 | contig 10277 bp, 2 predicted proteins | sample EllFjometagen131_FD_203146 | JGI IMG/M metagenome (GOLD analysis project Ga0307991, IMG submission 203146) | Marine microbial communities from Ellis Fjord, Antarctic Ocean - #131 | ecosystem: Environmental > Aquatic > Marine > Unclassified | place: Southern Ocean | collected 2014-10-08 | reverse complement strand
TGGGAAATATCTCCTCTACGAAAAGCCGGAGTTTGTAGCATTTCTGAAATGGAGATTGATGGAGATCGAGGAAATGCATTAAAGAAAACTTGATCATTAAGCGTTTAACATAATCCTGGGCGCATTTACTGGCGGATGTGTTCGATACAAAACCTGCAGATACAAAAGTGAATGAAACAGGCTACCTTACATACGCGACCTTTCTTGATATCCTGAACCCATCCGCGTCCATCATGCAAAAGTACATCCCTGACGGTTGGTCATCGGCTTGCCAGCGGACTTCGTGAGTGCCGGGTGCCATGTTCTGGTTGAGGAGGACGGTGACTTCTCTGCCTTGCTGATCGCAGATGCTTAAGTTTACATGGGATGGGTAGGGCAGTTGAAATGCTATGCGGGTGGTCGAGTTAAAGGGATTCGGGTACGGGGTGTGCAAAATGTATTGTGCGGGGAAAGCTGGATCGATTAAATAAGGTACACTAGCAGGATCAGGCGCGGTCTTGACAATACACATATTTGAATTGCTATTAGCTGAACCAATAATAGTGTAGCTAAAATCTTCATTCTGAATTATATTTTCACACGCATCTAAAGAGCGTGTAATATTGTAATATCCAGCCCACAATTCCTCACCTTGCGGATCTGTACGAACAATATACATTGCATAGTCGAACGCAGCAATTTGACCTGCCAGAACGAAGCCATTATCTTCAACACAAAGTAAATCATTGAACCAGTCAAATCCACCTCTGCCGTACTGTCTTGACCATATTTCATTACCCTCATCATCTGTTCGAACAAGAGAACAAATAGAGTTCATTCCGTTATTCCAGAAATAGCTTTTCCCAGCAAGGGCAAACCCACCATCAGCACACTGGACAATCGCAAAACTCAGATCCGACAATGAATCACCATAAGCGTTTGACCATTCAACTTCACCAAGTGAGTCAGTTTTCACAAGGTAGAATTGGATACCGTTTCCAAACGAACGTGTTTCTCCACAGAGGGCGTAACCGCCGTCCGAGGTGTTCGTCATACCCCAAAAATAATCATTCCCTTCTCCGCCAAAAACAGAACTCCAGATTTCTTCACCATCCGGATCAAACTTTGCCATGAACGCATCAGAGCCACCGAATCTGGCAAATTCCGATGTTTTTCCACCAACCACGATACAGCTATCCCGACTCAAAACAGAACACCTGATACTGCTTGATTCACCACCGATTAGTGATGTCCAGAGTGAATCCCCATTCTCATCAAACTTTAAGAGATAACCGTAGGTTGCACCCATATTTCTGTACCTGAAATTACCAGTTCCATAATAATAGTTATCTGGATGTTGCAGAAGTGAAAGTATTGCTCCAGAAGATGGTGTCACAAACGTGGAAGTCCATTCTAATTCGCCCTGTGAGTCAACTTTCTTTACATGCATGTTATAATTATTTTCAAAGGAATAACGCGTTCCACCGAGCATAAAACCGCCGTCATTAGTTTGAATACCAGTGATACAAGTCTCTCCCCTGTCATTATTATCATAAACCCGTTGCCAGAGCGTGTCCGGTTGGGCATAAAGGTTCGTGAACTGGAAAATCAGCAGTATTAGAATGGTTCTGAACATGGTATTGCCTTTTGAAGATTAAAAATTTGGTTACGAAGCGGGGCAATCCCGCTCCGTAACCTGTATGTTAAATATAGAGATGAAATCTTATTTTACCAAAACAAGCTTCATCGTCCTGGTGAATGAACCTGCCTGAAGTCGGTAAAAGTATATACCTGACGGTCTGTTGGCTGCATTCCAGGATTCCTGATAAGCACCCGCCTCAACCTTATCATTTACAATTGTCGTAACCTCACGACCTGCCGAGTCAAACACCTTGAGGCATACCATTGACTGTTCTGGCAATTGATAACTGATCCTCGTCATCGAATTGAAGGGATTGGGGAAGGCTGCGAATAGTTTAAATTCGGTCGGGAGATTTGGATCAAGAAGAGGTTCTCTATCAACCTCATTTTCAATCAGCTCCTCCAATTTCAGACGTTTCTGATCATAATTGAAACAATTATCCAGATTATTATCCAAATGTTCTTCAACGAAGAGAATATCCATCTCCACAAACAAACTATCTGTTCGGTTAAGTGCTTCCTCTCGCAAGCCAATGAAACCGGATTGCGCTTCTGCGTACTGTTCGTCATAGGCTATACTGAACCAGGCGAGTTTTTTTGCGATCCAAGCTAATGAGGCATCTGTCTCCTCGATTTCTTCAGCTAATTCGAGATAATCTTCATTCAAGTCTGAAAGATTGCCATCCATTGCAAGATAGCATGTCTGAATTTGATGAAGAGCGTTTTGTTTACGAGTTGTTTCGCATCCTGATCTCACATGGTTCCAGAAATGGTCAATTGCCTCAACATACTGCCCTTGATTACGCAAATTGCAGGCGAGCAGGAATTCATCCAGATTGTTAACTTCAGGAGGTAAACCTGGACCTCCCCCTAAAAAAACTGGACTGGAGTCGACGAAATCAAATGAATCATCTGCCCAGAAAAAGTGTTCAGCAATCAGATCATTATCACCATCATCCCAATCTTCCGCATCACGCCAATCGTCTCCCCAATACCATTCTATCAGCTCGATTGCAGCATCATTGCCATTATAAATGAATTTTCCCTCTCGTTCTCCCCAGGGATTTTCGACAATATCCCAGACGTTATTTGCAAGCATAGTGGGCTCATTGTTGTCTCTTATTCGAATCTCTGCACCTCGGTAATCATAAAGTCCCTGATCTAATCCCTGACCGTTGTTGTAAATAAGGTTGGGATTTTCCTCAGTGGAATTAAGGGTTATTTCTCCCAATTGGTAGAGATAAAAACCATGGTCACTGTTTAACGAAATTTCATTTGCATCAAAGACAGCACTACTGTTGCTGACTTTTACTCCAGCATCGTTTGAACCAGTTCCGTTATAGGAAAAAGTACAATTTGTAAACTGTGACGGATTTCCAGGATTATTGTTGTAGAGATACAGACCGTGATTCTGGCTGTTTACAAACTCTGTGTTTAGGCAGTCAATACGAATATTCCCCGATACCCACATGTTTTCCGAATTGCCATCCTCCAGAAGTGAATTATTAATATTTACTTCCTCACCAGGTCCGTAGGCATCGATACATCTGTCAGCGTGGCTGATTTCACAGCCATCCAGAGTCGATTCTAAATCATTTTGGTAGAATCTGAGATAATCCCAGCGACCTTCACCCGGATAATTGAGGAAACTGATCCATCTTGAACTATCATCCTCAACCCAACCGTTTGCATCGATACCGCCGCGGATGTAAATTTGATCATCCTCGTGAATGTAAAATGCCGTATTTGCTTCAACCTCAAGCATGTAACCAGCATCAACCTCAAACCTTGTACTGACTGCATAATCATCGGGAGGCAGAGGAATAATGTCATTATCCGCCTGATCCCAAAGAGTATCTACAGCTTCATCAGCATGATCATAATAAATGATGTTGAAATGCTTTGCATTAAGAACACCAGTTCTTCGACCACCACCAGTGCAGCCTATATCGGAAGCCGTGATGTAGTATCGATCATCGTCTGTAAATTCTATCCCATCATCGCCAACATCCATTGAAGTTGAATCCGCATAGTTGCCAGCTCCCTGACCCTCTACTGTTAATCCTGCATTAATACAAGGTGAAAGCCAGGATAGTTGCGAGGAACCAACGTAATGAATAAGCGGATCCACCTCGATATTGAAATGATTCACCAGATCTACACCATCTTGATCAACTGTATTATCGAAGAAACAGCAGTTCCAAACATCTGGTGCACCACCAGCATCGTTATCAATCCCGGTTTCAAGGGTTTGGAAGATATTGTTAAAAATTGCATCGTTAACCAAGCCTCCGTTTACAATATGGATTCCAATTCCAAATGGATCGCCTGCTTCACCTTGAAGATCACCGAGAAATGTGTTGTTGTAGATTTTGGTGTTAGCGTCAGCCGAATTGTAATCGAGTTCAACATTGGTTTCATTTACAAAGAAGTTGTTGTTTCTGATATGGACTCTGGGCTCCCACCATTGGCCTAAATTCAGAAGAGATTTTGCATGAATACCTTTCGTATTTTCATTCACACCATTTGTTCCATCTGCCCAGAAAATCTTGCATTTCCTGATAGTTGCGAAATCATCCGTCGGATTGAAAGGAGTATCCTCAGCGTTTTCATCACCATTCCATCCCTTTAATGAACCCTCCAGGAAAACATGTGCTTCCGCTGGTCGGATATATGGATATTCAACACTTTCATAGCCATCAAATACGCAGGCGTCAATCAGCAGAGCTGTCAAATATTCGTCTGAACGTGATTGAACAACCACACTATAATCTTCGTTCCCACAGAAATAATTCAGCACCGGATCACCCTCAGCAGGTTGGAAAGGTTGCAGCACCAGACCAAGATCGAACACCCAGTAACTGTAGACCCCAACAATCCCGTAATAAATCTCACAGCCTTCCACACTGGCATAATACTTAGACTGGAAATTCTCGTCGGGTCCGGCTGCTGCAAAAAACTCGTTATGTCCGAAATAAACTCCATATTCGTTATTCCAGAAATGGGAATCCTGAATAAATACCTTTGTACCCAGAACTTCATTTCCAACCACCTGTTCTGACGATTTTTGACCTGCAATCCAGATACCATACCCAGTAAAGAATTCGTCAGCATCATGGTTTTCCACATGCAGATCATTGAGAATGCAATCAGCATCGTACAGTTCTTTAATAACGATTCCGTGCTTGTTATCATCCAGAGTGCATGTTTCAATGTTAACTTCCATTTCAGGTTGAATCCAGTCTTCAGGAACCTCATCCACATGATTCCATAGAGCAGCAAAATTATCTCCTTGACCGTTGATCCAGATACCAGAATTATGGTTTCCATCAATCTCTGAATCAGTGATATCAACATCCAATCTGTTATAGTCGTTTTGTTCATCAACTGGGTCAGAGTTCCGTTTGCCATAGCCGGTTACATCAACTCCTAACCCATGTTGTTCTTCACCAACTAACTCGCCATTGTTGTTAATTTCACAACCATCAACCTCGATACGACGAGCAAATTGAAGGTAAATACCCGTCTCTACATTAGAATTGACAAAACTATCAAATGCTTCAACATCGCACCAGGATTCGATTGTTTCTTCGTCTGGTAGGTGTCTGAGTGTTCTGGTTCTGACACCGTACAACAGGTTGTTATCAACGTGTGTATCTGTCAATGAAATGACATGTCCTTCACCTTCCATGAGAATTCCAGCCTGAGTAACATAATCATCGTTGTCAAAACCATTGGCCAGACATTCGTTATCATTGCAATTTGATGTATTGAGGAATGTCACAACATCGTTCCTGCACCAGTCATTGCTCGGTTGGTATCCTACACCACCAGTAACATATTCCCCATCATCGCTGTCCCAGGCAAACCAGACACCGCAATTTTCGTTTTGGTTAACATCGCTGTGATTCACAGTGACGGCACAATCGTCCGATTTCCAGCCATAAATGCCACTCCTGCCATTTAAACTAACCGTACTCGAGGTCGTTACGTTTATTTCAGTCTCACTGGATTGATCAATCCAGCATCCTTCCATATTATTACTATTTACGGAAGACTCATCGATATTGACGGTATTCTCAACAGCATTATAGAACTTGAAACCAATCAAGTTATCATCGACGGTTGAACCGTCAATGATATTAACCGAATTTAATCTCACGGCAGGACCCCGATCACGTCCCATGAAACATCCCCCACCATGATAACTTCGGTATGGTGACCATGGAGGTACATTACCTTCAATGAGACAGTCGGTCGTTACATTAATTTCGTTTCTGAAGTTAATATCAAGACCTCCGCCACATATCAGTCCGGAAAAAAAGCATATACCACCCCAATCATTATTAACTAATTGACAACCATTATCGATATTGATTACGTTATCTTGAGTACTTTCGAGATAAATCCCAACGCCTCGATTATCGTTATATACTTCTTCACCATCCTCTTCACCACCGAGATCCAACGTCTTTGAATTATTTAGATGAACTTCCTGATCTTCAGCTTCAGCATCACCTATCTGGATCAGATGATTATCACCCCTTGTTATGGAAAGAGCCCGAGTGGCATTGAAATACAGGCGAGAGTTTGTCAATTCAAGAGTTGCGACCGGTTGTTGTTCGTCACCTCTTCCCTCACCAACTAATCTAATGCTGGCTGAATAACAATCGGAGCGATCATTGGCTGCATTGTCATCACCATCATCCCCAGCAAGTTCTCCTTCCTCAACGAGTCGGTCGCGTTCCAGACCGTTGCCATTTTCGTCATCATCTGCATCCTCTCCACCGATAACAGAATCACTGATATCCAAAGAAGCATCGTCTCCGAGAACTTCGATCCCGTTTAAAGAACATCGTCTAATGTGGCAATCATTAATATCCACATCTGCCCCTATACCCTCGATCAAAATTCCGTTTCCAACACCGTAGAGTCTGTCAAACTCATTTCCAGCAGCTGTATGGGGTAGACAAAAAGCATCATTCAAACCGTCACCTTCCGGTGCATTAATCCAGGCACGATCAATCAAAGAAAAGTTGTCTCCACGAGCCACAGCATCACCGGTAATATCAAGTACGCAGTTATTTCCGGATACTAAAATTCCGTTAAAAACGGAATTAATAAGAGTTGATTCATCAAATGCTAACTCCGCACCGTTGGCTGAAAGGTTAAATCCAAAACAGTGCTGATTATCGACAATATTATCTTCGAAATCTCGCCATAATCGGACATTCCTGTTTTCATCTGGATCTGCAACATTGGCTCCCTCCAATGTTCCACCAATAAGGTTACTAAAATCAGTAAAGGCGATTGAATTTGGGGCAGTATTATTAAAAATAAATCCACCTGCAAAGTAACCAAATGGTTCAGGTCCAGCATCTGCCCAGTCAGGAGAATGTTGAGGATAAGCTTCACCATAGTCAGTAATGGCAAGATAATCGTTAAGTCCGAGATCATCTCCGATATTTGGCCAGGGTTGGAATGTTATTCGAGTATTCGCGCCTCCTTCACATGTGAATGCGACATCATTTGTAAAAGTAAATGTACAAACCTCTTCAATCTCTGAACCGACATCAGCTAAACCATCTGCGTTAACATCCGCACTTGGTCTAAGAGAAAACCAAATTGTGACACCTTCCTCGACTATAATTTCTCCATCATTATTATCAAAATCATCACCATCAAACTTGATATCTTCGACAATAATGTAATCTACAACATCGTAAATATCATCAACAAGAGGTACATAATTTTCAAACTCGAACTGTCCTGTATTCTGATTCGCGAATACCAACGGTTCATCTTCATCAAGATTGTCAATCCAGGCATCTATCCAAGCTTGATCGACAATGAATAGATTAGAAGGATTTTCTCCGGGCCGATGTAAAGCATCTACATTGGCAGCGGGAATACCTGCAGCGATTTCACCTGCAACCATTCCGTCTGCAAATTGATCTGGAATAGGATCCGGCCATGTTAGGCGTTGACAGATGCCAGGGACAGTAATTAGTAAAACAACGGTGAAAACTAGGATTAGCGTTCTCATTTTCTTCTCCAAATTTATTAATGTGTTGACAAACATCCAGAGAATCCCTATTGTATCGTCTGTGGGGATTCTCCAGAATTCTCTTTAAGATGCGTGTCGCTATCCTTGTCCGAGAGCGGCGCGCGTTTTTTCCTTTCGCTACCCATCCATAATTGGATTGGGTTGAACTACTTATTTCAAGCTGAATTATCAAAATGTTGAATACTCAGCTTTATTATATAATTTTTTCATCCAACACTAAACCGAAACAAATCGGCACATCAATAAACATTTCCCTAAGTCCTTCAAGCGGATTGAGACCCTTCAACAACTGAGGCGTATTCTCTCAAAACACAAAAACCCTACCAAAGCACAAAGCCGGGCAGGGCGAACGGAATCCTCCAAACCCGCAATTGCGGTTGAAAGTGAAATATTTGACGAAACGAGAATGCCATTGTCACGACGAACCTCGAGTAAATCTCATCTGCCGGTGAAATATGAATAAATCATCTGTTGAATAACAACAGAATAATGATGTTGAATCGCATATACTCAACGATCAACAAAACCATTAAAGTTGATTACAACGCTTTCAAGCAATCTCAATGGGTTCTTGCTCTCATGCGCTGGGTTATAGCGAATGTCCCAAAATGAATTGGGCAGATAAAGAAAAATGTTTATTAACTAATTTGTGCGATTTGATCCAATGTATCAAACCGCGTCATTACAAAAACTTAATTGACACAACTTCCGTCAAGTTAATGCGAAAAATAAATCGCGTTTCAGGTGACTTGCAAAGTTTTTCTAAAGGTGTTATTTAATGTCGTGGAATTAAGCTCGCAAGAGAATATCGAAATATCAAGTAATATTCGCAAATTATTTGAAAATCTGAAAATAAATCATTGAATTTTCAATTTTTAAGTATCTATCATTTTTCTCATCAGCCGAATTTAGCAACCTAGACACTATAAACCCTGTCATCTTTACTGCCGGTAATAATAAGTACAGAACCTCGCTGCAAGAAGATTGCCATTTGACAATACCGCGCGCTCCCACTAGCGAATCTGATGGATTCGATTCGAAAACACGAACAAATGTCAGTGTTTGTCTCGCTTACGAACACCTCTCTGAAACATAAAATTACGTCGCGATTTCCATTGAAAGTGTGATGTGATTTCATCAATCCCATTCTTCCCGTCAGTTCTGGATTACCGGATCCCAGTTTTGTAAAATAGTCATACGGATCATTCAACAACCATCTCAAACGAGGCGATGAACACCGAACTTAAACGCATAAACTTTCTACTCGAAGCCGAAGCGGAACTCACTCTGGCGCGGGAGACTAAGGACAACATCGAAACCGCTCAGGGCCTGCCGCCTTATGTCACCAATTACATTGGCTCCAAGCAGAAGCTGGTGGATTGGATCTGGGTGCATACTCCAGACGGGGTAACGAGTGCGCTCGATGCTTTTTCTGGCAGTGCAGTAGTTGGGTACACGTACAAGGCTAAGGGGCTGCGCGTGGTTGCCAACGACCGGCTGCGCTACTGTTATCACATTGCCAGAGCGATCATCGAGAACAATTCTGTGACGATTTCCGAAGAGGAACTCGACACCCTGTTGAAAGGCAATCCCAAAGCAGGCGACTTCGTCCAGGAAACCTTCCGGGGGAAGTTCTTCCAATCCGGTGTTCACGGGATAATAGACAACATTCGCGAGAATGTCAATACTTTACAGGGATTTAAAAAGGACATCGCACTCTTTGCGCTCGGAAAAACCTGTATTTCCGGTTCGGGCAGTTATGGTCATTTTGCCTCGACATCCAAGGGCAATGGCAACCGACAGGCGGACACACCCAAGGCATTTACTGACCGCTTCAGAGAGAATGTCATCCGGATAAACTCCTTGGTCTTCGATAATGGCAAAGAGAACCGGGCGTTCAACAAGGATATCCTGGAAGTGTTGCCTGAAACCAAGGTTGACCTTGCATACTTCGATCCGCCTTATGCGACTGAATTCTCAACGACCAATTACGAGACTTCCTATCACTTCGTCGAAGGCTTGATGACTTACTGGAAGGGGCTGGAGATCGACGAATCGAGTCGGGTGAAGAAGTTCCTTACCGACCATAAAACAGTTACTCAATCCAACTCCGAAGAGTTCTTCGATGGTTTTCTGAGCAAGGCAAAGGGTATCAAGCATTGGATTATCTCGTATCGGGATCATGCCTACCCGAATGAAGCCAAGATGAAGAAGCTGATCGAAAGCCACGGTAAGGAATCTCGGATGTTCAGCAGAGATCATTCATACAGCATGGCGGGACAGAACCGTTCTGGTGAAGCTTCGCACGGCAAGGAGCACATTTTCGTCTGTAGCCACCAGTCAGCAACAAAAGCAGAAATTGAAGACCAATTCACGACGGTTGCTGATTTGCATGGAGAGGCGGACAAGGATTCTGACGCTCGTGTTACTGCCTTCATGGGCTCGAAGCATGACATGCTGGACTGGATTTGGAAGTACACGCCGGAAGGCGTCAAGTCGGTTCTCGACCTGTTCAGTGGCGGCGCTAATGTCGGGTATTTTTACAAGAAGAAGGGATTGCGAGTCATCTCGAATGATCTGCTGGATTATC
>Ga0307991_1003421_pt1 | contig 10286 bp, 7 predicted proteins | sample EllFjometagen131_FD_203146 | JGI IMG/M metagenome (GOLD analysis project Ga0307991, IMG submission 203146) | Marine microbial communities from Ellis Fjord, Antarctic Ocean - #131 | ecosystem: Environmental > Aquatic > Marine > Unclassified | place: Southern Ocean | collected 2014-10-08 | reverse complement strand
ATTCATTATTAAAGTATATTTTTGATTACTTAATAAACCTGTTAATAAAACTAATGCTCCAAATGGAAAAATATAAATGAAATTTTGAGGTATCATTTTCATAATTGAAAGTATTGTAATTATAATTAAAAATGTTGAATAATACAATTTATTGCTATTAATTTCTGTTTCTATTGTTTTTTTTGCAATGTAAAAGAAGATTCCGCCAATTAAAAATAAATATAAAAATGTTCCAACAAATCGATTCATTTTTTTATTTTGCAAATATAAACCTGTTATTTTGAATTTATCGATATCTTCTTTTTTGATCTTATCACCTTTTTTGACTAATAGTTCTCCTTTTTTGATGTTTTTAAATTCTACCTCTTTTGGAGATTCTAAGTTAACATCTTCAAATTTATATTCAATTGAAACTGGCGAATATATATTTTTTTCTACAACTTGCCCAACTGTATATTCTATTTTAAATATACTTTTATCAAATGAAATTCCAAAAACCATCAATACTAATACCAATGTTAATAATCTTCCTTTTAATTTATCCTTTTTTATTTTCCCTGTTTCTTTCTTCTTTTGATTTTCTATTCTTAAAATTACTTTTTTTCCAAATAAATTAAAGGTCTTCATTTAATTTGCACCCCTATTATTTAATATTATTAAAATAATAGTCCGATACTTAAAGTATCTGACTATTATACATTATTTATTCCTATAAGATACATTATTTTTGATTCATTGTCAAATTTTATATCTCATTAACTTTCTTTTCTTCTTCTTTATTTCTAAATTTAAAATGGCTTAATGTTGCATTTAGTCCTTCTGCCATCTCTTCTAATTTTAATGCTATACCTCTTATTTCTTCTATCGACTTAACTTCGTTTGTTACTTCTGCTGATACATTTTCTATTTCACTTTCACTTCCTTGCAAGATGCTACTTATATCATTCATAACAGCTGCCATCTCTTCTGTCGAAGCAGATTGTTCCCCAGAAGCTCTTATTATCTCTTCTGAAAACCCTTCAACTTCCTTTACCGCTTCAATTATAATCATTAAATCTCGACCAACATTTTTTACAATTCTCACTCCATTTTTTACTTCTTCACTACCATTTTTTATTTTTTCTACAACTTCTTTATTTTTTACAATTAATTCTTCAATTGTTTTTTCTATATTTTCTGTGGCTTTTTGTGACTGTTCTGCTAATTTTCTTACTTCTTCTGCTACTACTGCAAATCCTTTTCCTGCTTCTCCTGCTCTTGCTGCTTCAATAGCTGCATTTAATGCTAATAAATTAGTTTGTCCTGATATAGCTCTTATCATTGATACAAATTCTCCAATATTCTCTGTCCTTTTACTTAATTCAATTGTAGCTTCCGAAGCTCCATTTACAGTTTTATGTATCCCATCCATCGTTGATACTATTACATCTACATTTTCTTTTCCTTTTTCTGCCTTTTCTGTAGTTTCTTTTAACTTACTTCCCACATTTTGAGATAGTTCTGCTACTGAAACTGAACTCCTTGCTACTTCTTCTATTCCACTTGCTGCTTCTACAGCTGAGCTTGAGTTTGTTTCTATCCCTTTTTCTACTTCTTCTACACTTGAAGAAATTACCCCTATACTAGTCATTGATGCTTCAGACCTTTCGCCTGCCTCTTTTGAAATACTGTATAATTCATCAGATTTAATCGCGATTCCTTTTAATAGTGAATTTTGTTGTTCTATTATTTCATTGAATTTAACTAATGTTTCTCCAATTTCATCATTTCTCTTTAAATTTATTTTTTTTGAAAAATCACCTTTTGCAATGTTTTTTGCAGCTTCTAATATTTCTCCTAAACCTTTCCTAATATCTTTTCCAAATATATATACTGAAAATAATGCAAGCAATATTATTGAAATAATAATCACCGTTATAAGATTTCTCAAGCCATTAAAGTTTTTCCTAATATCTTTAAATGAAGTTCCACCTGCAATTATTACTCCTAATTTTTCTACATTCTCAAAAATAACAAACTTCTTTTCTCCATTCCATCTATATTCTATTTCTCCACTTTTTTGTTCTATTATTTTTTTCCCAAAATCATACTTCATTAATTCTTTAGTTCCTACTAACTCTGACTCTTGATGTACTAATGTTGTTCCATCTTTATATAAAATGTATAAATATCCTTCATTCCCTATTTTCATTTTTAATATTTCTTTTTGAAAACTTCTCCAGTTAATCTCAAAACCAATTACTCCCATTAATTTTGAATCTTTAAATACTTTTTTTGATATTGTGATAACCGTTTTTCCTGATGAAGCTTCTGTATATGGAGCACTTACAAATAAATTTTGCTCTATTGCTCCTTCATACCAAGGTCTTACTCTTGGATCATAATCTTCTGGCAAATTATCTCTCTCTGATAGAGGATAAAGGTACATATCTCCTGTTGATGTTCCAAAATATATTGCACTATAGTTTTCTTTTGATGCAAATTCTTCATATGTCTTTTGTACCATTGATAAATTTCCATCATCATATCCCTGAACTACTGCTAATGCATTTACATCTGCCATTGCAGATTCCAACATATTTTCTAGCATATACTTCCCTTTATCAATATTAGCTCTTGCTGTCCTTTTTTCCGATTTTTCTAATTCCTTTGTTCCATAAAAAATTGAAAGACCTCCTAATAGTATAATTGGAATTATTGATATTATTATCGTATAAATTCTTAACTTATTACTAATTTTCATTTCCATCTCCTCTTTTTAAGTTTTTATTTCAATTCTTTTTATATAATAATATACTGATTTTTTTATTATTTCCTTTTTTTATTACTTTAATTATTAACATTTATTTTAAATTAATTTTTAAAATTTTTAATTCCTTGAATTATTTCATTAGTTTTCAAAGAAATAATTCTAGCATTTTTTGGTAAAGAATGCAAGAACTTTTTACCATACCTTTTTTGGATAACTCTGCCATCTAGAATTGTAATTATCCCTTTGTCGTCTTTACTTCTAATTAATCTACCGATCCCTTGTTTAAATTTTATTATTGCTTCTGGTATTTGATAATCCATAAAAGGATTTTTACCTTCATTTTTCATTTTTTCAATTGTCGCTTCCACTATTGGATCAGAAGGAACTTTGAATGGCAATTTTATTATCATAACAGAACTTAGTTTTTCTCCTCGAACATCTACACCTTCCCAAAAACTACTTGTTCCAAACAATACTGGCTTTTTACTATTCTTATAAATTTCTAACAATTTATGTCGTGGATATTGTCCCTGCACTAATAACTCAAAACCTTTTCTTTCTAAACTTCCTCTTATTTTATAATAAAGATAATTTAACATAGAATATGAAGTAAATAATAAAAATGTGTTTCCTTTTGTATAATTTATCAAATCTTCTATTAGTCCTTTTATATTATCAATATATTGAGGATCATTTGGCAATTTGATATCTGTTGGAATTATTACTTGCATTTGTTTTCCATAATCAAAAGGTGAATCTATTATTTCTTCTATTACATTTTCTTTTAAACCAATTGATTCTTTAAAGTATTCAAAAGAATTTTCTATTGCAAGAGTTGCAGATGTAAAGATTATATTATCTAAATTATTATATAATACATCACTTAACTCTTCTGTTATTTTAAGTGGAGTTGCTACCATTTTTATATTATTGATTTTTGGATTTATTGACATCCAATATACATATTGTTCATCTTCTAATTCAAAGACAAAATCAATCGTTTCAAAAAAGGATTTTAATCTTTCAATATATTTATATGTATCATTTATTAGTCCTTCTTCATCTTCTAATTCTTCTGCATCCAATATTTTTTGTATTTTTATTATATTTTTTAAATATGCACTATATACATTTTTTATCTCTTCTAATCTTACAACTATTTCTTCCTGCCATTCGAATGTTTCTATCTCTTCTTTTTTGAGTCTTATATTTACTTCTGTTTCTTTTTTGTTCCTATTGTATATCAGCATCATTTTTATAAATAAATCATTCATTTTTTCATATAAATTTTTATGCAATGATACAATTTCATTATTAAATATTTCATTTAATTCAAAAACTTTATCTTTTTCTAAATTAATATCTTTAGCATATGCTAATAATTTTGGCAAACTTCCACTTTTTTGATTTTTTTCTCCTTTATAATTATATATTTTATTCATTAATTTATTAAATTTATATTTTGAAATTTCATAACTAAAATAATCTTTTGCAACTTTTTCTATATTATGTGCTTCGTCAAAAATAACTACCTCGTAATTTGGTAAAATTGCATATTCTGTAGTAAATCCCGTTTCTTTTCTAATTGATAAATCTGCAAAATAAATATGATGATTTGTAATTAAAAGATCTGCATCATTTACTTGTTTTCTAGCTTTCATAAAAAAACATTTTTCATAATTTGGACATTTATTTCTCAAACATATATCGGATTCACTTGCCACTTTTTCCCATATTTTAAATGGAACTTGAAAATCCATTTCATTTCTATCACCACTATTAGTTTTTCCACTCCAATTTATAATATCTTGTAAACTTTTCATTTCATTTTCTGTTAAATCACCTAAATCTGTATTATTTATATTTTTAGACTTTCTTAAACATAAATAATTTCCTCTCCCTTTTACTATTACTTTTTTGAATTCTTTCCCCAATACTTTTTTGACAATAGGTAAATCTTTTTTTAATAATTGTTCTTGCAAATTAATTGTATTTGTTGATACAACAACCTTTTCATCATTTGCCAATCCCCATTCTAATGCAGGTATTAAATAAGCTAGTGTTTTACCTGTCCCTGTTCCTGCTTCTATTAATACTTTTTCTTCTTCATTTAATCCTCTTTCAATTGTTTTAGCCATTTTTAATTGTTCTTCTCTGTATTCATAATTTTTAAATTTATTACTCAAAATACCATCTTTTTTGAAATATTCATCAATATTTACTTTTTTCTTTTCTTCTATATGAACTTCTGCTACAACATAGATATTATCGACTTCATTATTAATAATATAACTTCCACCACCCATATTTCCATAAACAGAAGATATTCTAATATCATTATCTGATGGTCTTAAATCTCCAGAAGGATGATTATGTATCATAACTTCCTTTTTCTTCATTCTTTTTAATAATGCCGGTACAGAATATGAATTTCCTCTTGCCAGTACTTCAATTTTTTCTACTTTTTTTTTATCATTTAATTTTCCACGAAAAAAAACTTCATTTCCATTTGCTTCTTTTATTTCTTTTCTTATCTCTAATACAATGTCTTCATTTATTCTATTTTTTATATACATTATTCCACCTCAAAATTATTTTACCATATTTCGATATTCATTTCAATAAAACACTTGATTTTTCCTTCAAAAAATGGTATTATTTTAATACAAAATTTATTTTATAAAGGAGGTACTAAACTTTGGCAAATTCAAAATCAGCTAAAAAAAGAATTAGAACTAATGAAAGAAATAGATTAAGAAATTTATCTATTAAAACTAATGTAAAAACTACTGTTAAAAAATTTCTAGTAGCTTTAACTGTTGGTAAAGACGAAGCTCAATTAGCTTTAGTTAATGCTCAAAAGACTTTAGATAAAGCGGTTACAAAAGGTATTATGAAAAAAAATACTGCTTCTAGAAGAAAATCTAGACTTACTGTAAAATTTAATAAAACTTTTGCAGCATAAATTAAGCTTTAAACTAATTTATAGGTTAAAAAAAAGAGGTTATTCTTTAGCCTCTTTTTTTTTGCTCAATTTTTTTTTATAACTTTTATGTAACTAATAAAACCTCTAAATATTTAAAGGAACTTGACCTTCCTTCATATTCTTGCTTTAAGCTTCTCTTTAGATAAAGAGAGGCTGTCAAAAGCGGAGAGCTGTAAGAAATAATAATAAAAACGGAACCTAAAAGGTTCCGTCCTTGTTATATTTCATTTATATAAATATTTTGACTTCTTTCTGGACCCACAGAAACCATTGATATTTTTGTTCCTATTATCTCTTCCAATCTCTTTATATATTTTTTTGCATTTTCTGGTAATTTATCATATTCTTTAACTCCAGTTATATCCTCTTTCCAACCATCTATTTCTTCATATATAGGTTTTGCTTGAGCTAATTTATTTAATGAAGCTGGAACAGAATCATATCTTTCTCCATCTATTTCATATTCCACAGCCACTTTAATTTTTTCAATACCTGTTAATACATCTATTTTAGTCAACGCAACATCAGTTAATCCATTTAATCTAACTGCATATTTTCCCACTACACCATCAAACCATCCACATCTTCTTGGTCTTCCAGTCGTAGCTCCATATTCTCCACCATTTTTTCTTAACATTTTACCCATTTCATCTTCTAATTCCGTTGGGTACGGCCCTGCTCCTACTCTAGTAGTATATGCTTTCATTACTCCTATTGTTTTATCTATTGCTGAAAAGGGAACTCCTGCTCCTACTATTGCCCCTCCTACAGTTGGTGATGAAGATGTTACATATGGATAAGTACCATAATCAATATCCAACATCGCTGCTTGAGCTCCTTCAAATAATACTAACTTGTCTTCTTCTAACGCTTTATGTATTACTGGAAATGAATCAATTATTCTATGTTTCAATTTTTCAATATATCCTTCATATTCTGATAAAATTTCATTAAAATCTAATTTTTTTCTTCCATAAACTTTTTCAAAAAACATATTTTTTTCATTTACATTTTCATGTAATCTTTGTTTAAAATATTCCATATCTAACATATCAGAAGCTCTTATTCCAACTCTAGAAATTTTATCTCCATAACAAGGACCTATTCCTCTTTTAGTTGTTCCTATTGCATTTTTCCCTCTTAAACTTTCTTTTACTTCGTCTATAGTAATATGATATGGCATAATTATATGTGCTCTATCACTTATGTATAATTTATCTGTATCTATTCCTTTTTCTTCTAATAATTTTATTTCTTCCAATAATACTTTTGGATCTACTACAACACCCGGTCCAATTATACAATCTCCATTTCCATTTAAAACTCCAGATGGTATTAAATGAAGTACAAATTTCTCATCACCAACAACCACAGTATGTCCAGCATTATTACCCCCTTGATATCTAACTATAAGGTCTGCTTTTTCTGCTATTACGTCAATCATTTTTCCTTTTCCTTCGTCTCCCCATTGAGTTCCTACTACTACATAACCTGCCATTTTCTACACCTCTTTCTTGATTTCTATGTAATTTGTTTTTATCCCTTGTCTAGTAAATAATTCTTCAAATTCAGTTAACACATTACTTTCTGCTTTCTCGCTATTATGTAAATCTTCTGTCTTGTAAACTAATGTATAATTATCAACATCTTTTAATAAATTTAAAACATAGTCATAATATTTATTGTGATCTGTTTTAATGAATATTTTTCCATCTTTTTTGAGGACATTTTCTAATTTATCAAATAAAGATTTTTGAACAACTCTTCTTCTCGGATTTTTATCCCAAGGTTCCGGAAAATTAATATGTACTCCATTTATTTCTTCTTTTCCAAAACATTCAGTTATTTCTTCCCCTTTTCTTCTTAAAAAACAAACATTTTCTAAATCTCTTTTTTTTGCTTTTTCAGCAGAATTCACTAACCTTTTAAATCTTAATTCCATACCTATATAGTTTTCATTCCTATTTTTTTCTCCACTTCTTACAGAAAAATTGCCTGCACCAGAACCTATTTCTATATAAATCGGATTATCATTTTTAAAAAATTCATTCCACTTATTTTTTCTGTTATTCATTTCTTCTTTCACATAAATAATATACTCTTTATAATTATCCATTTTTGCAATATATGGATTCATATATCTTTTTTCTTCATCAAAAAAGTGTTTCCACATTTCTTTTCTCCCCTATTTCCTATTTTTATTTTTAAATTTTCTTTTTACTACCTATTATATACTTTTTTGTATTATCTGTAAACTATCTTTTAAACTTTTTTGATTTTCTTTAAAAAAATTATCAATCCTATCTATCGCTATCTCTTTATTTTCAATGCTTTTAATCGCATTTTCTAACTCAACATTATTTTTTATTTCAATTCCTATTTTTCTTTTTTTTATTTCATCTGCTATTTCTTGAGCATTTTGCATATGTTCACCAAATATAGGCGGTTTTTTGTAATATAATGGCTCTAGTAAATTATGCCCTCCTATATTCACGATACTTCCACCTACAAATGAAATATCTGATATTTGATACAAGGTTGTTAATACTCCTATTTTATCTACCAAAATTACATTCACGTTATCATCTATGTTTTGATCTGTCCATCTTGCATAATTAAATTTAAATTTTAATAATTGTTTTTCTATTTCATCACATCTTTCAATATGCCTTGGAACTAAAAAAACAAAATAATCGCTAATATTTTTCATTGATTTTAAAATAAATTCTTCTTCTCCTAAATGTGTACTTCCTGCTACAAATACTTTTTTGTCATTAATTTTATATTTTTGTTTTATTTGGTTTAATTTTTCTTCTGTTTCTTTTTTCAATTCAATACTAAATTTAAGATTTGATTTCTTTTCTGTTCGATTTTTCAAAGCACCTAAATTAATTATTCTTTTTACATCTTCATCACTCTGCATATATAAAACATCTATTTTATTTAATATTTTTTTTAATAACCATTTTAATTTCAAATATGAACTATAACTTTTATCTGAAATCCTTCCATTCAACAAAATTATTTTAGATTTTTTAGAAACTTCATTTATTAAATTTGGCCAAATTTCTGTTTCAATTAAAACTAATAATTTTATATTTATTTTATTTAATATTTTTCTTATTATATTTCTACTATCCAATGGAAAATATGTTATTGTTATTTTTTCATTGTTTTTATATTTTTTTTGAGCTGTTTCCATTCCAGTATCAGTCATAACTGTTATTAATATTTTTTCATCGCTTTGGTTTGATAATTTACTAATTAAACTATAAGATAAATTTACTTCTCCTACAGATGCCATATTAAACCATATGTAATTACTATTTTCAACTTTTTTGTAAGAAGTCATCCTTTTTTGAATAAATTCTTTTTTGAATAATAAATATGGTGATAACAATATCATAAAAATAAATCTAATTAAATTATATATCATTTTTAATCACTTTTTTTTTAGAATTTAATATATTTATCAACACAATCGAAATAAATATTATCGTTCCACCTAGCAAAACATTCATAGTTAAGATTTCTCCTAAAATAAAAACACTCAATAGCGTTGCTATAAAAATCCTACTTGATGATAATATACTGCTCTCTACAGCACTAATATACTTCATTCCATAAGTTATTGTATATTGTCCTCCAAATGAAACTAAGCCAACAGAAACTAATAATATAAATTCATATAAGTTTGGTATTTTGAAAAACCATATGAAACTGAAAAAAGTTATTACTGTTCCAATTGACATTAAATAATATAAAATCGTAAACGAGTCATCTGTTAATCTTGCTTTCTTTAATGAAACTATTGCAAACCCCGCTGTAAGTCCACTTAATATTCCTACTAAATCCCCCATATTTAAATTTCCAAATTTTGCTCCGACTACTAAATATGTTCCAAACAATGCTAATAATACCGCTAAAAACTTTTTAAAATTTAATCGTTCTGGTAAAAAAAATGGTGCAATCAATGCAACAAATACTGGATAAGTCAAATTATATATATTTGCTTTTGTTATTGTCGATAACTCAATGGTAACAAAAAAGAATATTACAGCCAATGTATTACAAATTGCTCTTGCCCATAAAGCTTTTTTGTTTACTGGATTAACCTTTTGATTTTTAACCTTTTTTGTTATTAATATTGCTAAAAATCCTATAATAAATCTAAAAAAAACAACCTCAACTGCTGGTATATTTCCTGTTTTTGTAATTAATTTTACAATCAATGTCATAAACGAAAATAATATCACTGACAATATTGTATATAAATATCCTCTTAATTTCATTAGAACTCCTTTTTTCTTACTCATTTATTTTTATAAATTATAATTTTTTCACTCTTTAAATTTATTTCTTTTTAAAATTTATTTGATCTTGATTTTTTGTGCATTTGCGTAAAGTTATAAATTTTCTTGTTGAAATTACCGTTAAGCAACTGACACTGTTTGAACGTAGTGAGTTTGGCAGTTGTAGGGAATGAAACTTAGAAAATTATAACTTGAAGCAACAGCACTTGATTTTTTTGTTTCTTTTTTTATCAAG
>Ga0307991_1003420_pt1 | contig 10286 bp, 9 predicted proteins | sample EllFjometagen131_FD_203146 | JGI IMG/M metagenome (GOLD analysis project Ga0307991, IMG submission 203146) | Marine microbial communities from Ellis Fjord, Antarctic Ocean - #131 | ecosystem: Environmental > Aquatic > Marine > Unclassified | place: Southern Ocean | collected 2014-10-08 | reverse complement strand
GATGTTGGTGTTGGCGGCAACATTGGTATTGGTATTTCACCGGCCGTCGGGATCAGCCTGAAAGTTATAGGTGACACTGAAGTTACAGGTGACATTTTTATTACCAGTTCTACCCAAGGTTTAATTGGAAAATCACCCGACGGTATCTGTCATCGAAGTTCCTTTACTAACAGCGGTAACCCAACATCTACAGTGGTAGATTGTCCGTAGCGAACTTATATAATTTATGTAGGCACGCTTGTAGCGCGCTATTTGTGCGCATTAATCTGTATTAATCAGCGGAGTTGGGGGTTCAAAACTTGACATTTTTGAATATTACCAGTAATATCTTAAATAGGTTAACCAAGGATCTAATTACATTACATATGAATAACGGAAAAAGGAAAAACACAAAAGAAAAAGGGATTAGTATTAAGGTTTTAAAAGAGAGGATTAAGAAATGCGAGAAAGAGCGCGATGAACATCTTTTAGGTTGGAAGCGCGCCAGAGCTGATTTTATAAATTATAAGAAAGAAGAAGCAGAACAATTTGAAAATCGTATTCGTCGAGGCAAGGAGAGTTTGGTTCAAGAATTAATTCTTATCCTTGATAGTTTTGACCTCTGTATTTTTTCAAGTAAGAACGATGCAGTTGAAAAAGAAGGTGTTAAACTAATTCAAAATCAACTTTATGATACTTTGCGAAAAAATGGTATTGAAAGAATTGAGGTAAAACCGGGGGAAAAATTTGACCCCAATCTTCACGAAGCAATTGAAAGGGTTGAATCCAAGCAAGTTTCGGATACAATCATTAAAGAAATTAAAAAAGGGTATTTTTTTAAAGGCAAAGTTCTCCGACCATCAAAGGTTAAAATCTCTAAGTAAATTAACAATTAATAATTAAAAAATAAAATCATGGCAAAAATATTAGGCATTGATCTTGGCACTACAAATTCCGCAACAGCTATTATAGAGGGCGGTAGTCCTAAGATTCTTGAAAATGAGGAAGGTAATCGCACCACACCTTCGGTAATAGCTCTGAATAGAGCCGGAGAACAACTAGGAGGCGCTCTTGCTAAACGCCAAGCGGTTGTTAATCCTAAAAACACAATTCATTCTGTTAAACGTCTTGTTGGCCGAAAATTTAAAGACCCGGAGGTTCAGGAAGATAAAAAATCATTGGCGTATGAAATAAGGGAGACAGGACAGGGTGGAATTGAAATAAAAATGGGTGACCGTTGGTACAAACCCGAAGAAATATCGGCTAAAATTCTTCAAAAATTGAAAACGGATGCCGAATCCAAGATTGGTGAGAAAATAAAGGAAGCAGTTATTACAGTCCCGGCATATTTCGATGATAGCCAGCGCCAAGCTACCAAACAAGCTGGTCAAATCGCCGGTTTTGAAGTGAAGCGAATTTTAAACGAGCCAACTGCCGCGGCTCTCGCATACGGTCTTAATAAGAAAAATGACGAGCAGATTATTGTGTATGATTTTGGTGGCGGTACTTTTGATATTTCTGTTCTTGAGGTGGGTGATGATACCGTTGAAGTTAAAGCTACCGGTGGCGACCCTCATTTAGGGGGAGAGGATTTTGATCGCAGAATTCTTGATTATCTCATATCTGAATATAAAAAGCGGGAAGGTATTGACCTTTCTAAAGATTCTTTAGCTGTCCAACGTCTAAAGGAAGCTGCCGAGCGCGCAAAACATGAACTCTCTACCGCCAAAGAAACCGAAATTAATCTTCCTTATGTTACTTCCGGTGATGACGGCCCAAGGCACTTTGTAATGAAATTAACTCGCGCTAAACTTGAGGAACTTGTTGGAGATTTAATCGATAGATCAATAGACCTCGTTAAAAAGACTATTAAAAGTACTAAATTTAAAATGTCTGACTTTGATGAGGTTATTCTCGTTGGGGGACAGATTAGAATGCCGGCTATCCAGGAAGCTGTTAAGAAATTATTCAATAAAGAGCCAAACAAGGGTATTAATCCTGATGAAGTTGTTGCTATTGGGGCCGCCATTCAAGCTGAAATAATTGCCGCTAAAGAAGAGGGACGCAAGCCGGAGGGAGACGTAAAAGATATGTTGCTTTTGGATGTTACACCTCTTACTCTTTCTATTGAAACATTAGGTGGCGTTGCTACTCCAATGATTTCCAAAGATACCACTATTCCGACTGAAAAGAAGCAAACTTTTTCTACTGCCGCTGATAATCAGCCTTCAGTCGAAATCCGCGTCCTTCAAGGTGAACGGCCCGTGGTTTCCGGCAATAAAACTCTCGCCAGATTTGTTCTGGACGATATTCCGCCAGCCCAAAGGGGCATTCCTCAAATTGAAGTAACTTTTGATATTGATGCTGACGGTATTTTAAACGTTTCAGCCAAGGATAAAGGTACCGGCAAGGAACAGTCGGTTCGAATTGAAGCAACCACCAGCCTTTCTAAGGATGAAGTGGAAAAATTAAAGAAAGAAGCTGAATCTCACGCCGAGGAGGACCTCAAAAAGAAAGAATTAGTTGAAGCTAGAAATCAAGCCGAATCTTTGATTTATACCGCTAAGAAATCTATAAAAGAAGCCGGTGATAAAGTTTCCGAGGACTTGAAAAATGCCATAAACGAGAAAATCGAAAAGTTAAACAAAGTTAAAGAAGAAGAGAATATTGAAGAAATAAAATCAGCTACCGGGGAACTATCTAATGAACTTCAAAAAATAGGCCAAGCTGTATACGGCAATCAACCTAACCAGAACCAAGCCGATGTTTCTGATGATACGAAAGATGCCGATTCCACCAAAGGCAAGGTGGTTGACGAACAAGAAGGAGGAAGCGACAATGAAGATGACAATGAAAATAACGGTGAAGATGACAACAAGGACAATAAAGAAAATTAAAATAATTTCTCTCGCTTTCCTGACGGTAGCCGCTTCATTTCTATCATTTTATTTTTTGAATGCCGGCTTAACAACCGAAAAGCTGATTAACATTTGGCCAGTAATAATTTCTTTCTGGATTTTTATTACTCTAGTTGTTCTTGAGGTTGTCTTAATAGACAATCTCAATTTGCTTACCTTCCTTGTTTTTCTTCAATCCGCTGTTCCCGCTCTTGTTTTTACCAGTTATTTTAGTCATCCGAGATTTATCTTTTGGGGTCTTATTATCCTTTTCCTTTTTATGTTTTGGGGGGTTAGTAAAGGACACCGGGTTATTAAAAACAATCTTAAGGTGAGATTTTTCTTTATTTCTCGCCAGGTAGTTCCTAAAATAGTAACGGGTCTTCTTCTTTTCACCATCGTCGTTTTATATATTAATTACATTGTTCTTGGTAATTTTTCTGAGGGATTAGGAACAAAAGTTTTTAATGGTATTCTTAAATCCGCTCAACCAATTTTAAAGGTCTGGGTTCCTGATATTTCATTTGATATGAAAATAGATAAAGCATTGCAGAAAACCGCTGAGACTCAGTTTGAAAAGTCAAAAGATGAGATTCTTGCCAAGCAAGGAATAAACATTGACAAACTTTCTTATGTAGAGAAGAACGAATTAATAAATCAAATATCCGCAGGAATTAAAGAAAGAATTGAAAGATTTACCGGAGAACTTAATGGTAACCAAACCATAAGTGAGGCATTATACAATTTGATGAGAAATAAAATAAATTCTTTGTCTTTATTTACCAAAAAACTAGCAGGCGCCGGTTTTTTCCTTGTCCTCTTTTTTGTCGCTAAAAGCATCGCCTTTATTATCCATCCCCTTATTGAAATAACTGCTTTTGTGATATACAAAATACTTTTGCTTTCCAATTTTGTGCACATTAATCTTGAAACCAAACAAAAAGAAATTGTAAATATTTAATAACTATGCCCAATGATGATTATTACCAAATACTTGGCGTTTCAAGAGATGCCTCTCAAGAAGAAATAAAGAAAGCGTATCGGCGTTTAGCGCATAAATACCACCCTGATAAAAAGGGGGGTGATGAGCAAAGATTTAAGAAAATAAATGGAGCTTATCAAATTCTTTCCGATAAAGAAAAACGAGCTCAGTATGACCGTTTCGGCCGGGTTTTTGCAGGTCAAGCCACCGAACCGGGATTTGAGCAGGGAGGTTTTGATTTTAATGGCATGAACTGGGGAGGCGCAACCGGAGCACCCGGTAATTGGTCCGATATTTTTGAGGGTATTTTTGAACAATTTGGCGGTCAGACCCAAGGTCAAAGATATCAGACGTATGTTCAAGGTTCGGATATTGAACTAATTAATATTATTACCCTTGAAGAAGCCTTCACCGGCGTTAAAAAGAAGTTGAGTTTTCGAACTTTTATTCCCTGCGATATTTGTAGCGGTATTGGGTATGACGAGAAAACTGGTTTTAAAACCTGCCCGGTTTGCCAAGGTCGGGGAGAAATAAAGGAAGAACGCCGAGGCTTTTTTGGTCGAATTTCTCAAATTAAAACTTGTCCTAAGTGCCGGGGTCGGGGTAAAATTCCTAAAAAACCATGCAGTGCCTGTAACGGGCAAGGAAGAGTAAAGGGCAATCGGAACGTAATTATTGATATTAAAGCCGGCATTGAAAGCAATCAGATTATCAGAATAAAAGGAGCCGGTGAAGCCGGTGAACAGAAAAGCAGGATAGGCGATCTTTATGTGATTATAAAAATAAAACCCCATGAGAAATTTGACCGGGATAGTGTTAATCTCTATATGAAAAAAAATGTGAAAATCACAGAGGCCCTTCTTGGTAAAGAAATTAAAATAGAAGGCATTAGTGGTGAGAAATTCACCATTTCCATTCCTCCCGGTTTTGCTTTTAGAGATAGTCTTGAAGTTAAAGGCAGAGGGATGCCAAAATTTAGTCCCGATTCCAGCAATTCTAAGCGGGGCAGTCTTTACATTTCTTTCAACACTTCATTACCCAAAAAACTTTCCAAAGAAGCCAAAGAACTTTTGAAAAAACTTGATAAGGAACTTTAAACGCCTATTTTTTCTTGACAAAGAAGACTTTACGTATATTCTTAAAGAAGTCCGCAGACAGCAAGCATCAAATTAAGACTTGCCGAGGATGACAAGTAAAACTTGTATGTAATCCATGTCTGCGCCAAAGGTTGCAGATTTTTGTTATTTCTCAAATATTACGAATGTTAATGAAGTAATATTTGCTAAGAAATAACAAACCCCGTACTAATTTTGCCGTTTTATTTATTAAATAACTGTTGTTTTATAGATATACGAGGGTATTAGATAAGTAAAGCGCGTGTTTCGAATAGAAACATCCCTTTGTGGGCGAAGCGCTTTACCCCTCACCGAAGGGCAAAATTAGTATGGGGTAATCAATAAGAAAAGTGGCGACCCCAAACTATAATGCGCGAGTAAGATAACAGCAATCCGCTTCGCCCAAAACGGGAAGCACCTATTCGGTGCACGCGGATTGCTCTATAATAATAAATAAAGTCAATTAACATAGATTAGATTAGCAAGCGATGGCGCATACAAGCAGAGCTTGCCACGGCGGCATTCGGAAAAAATAGAAACAGATTTCAATTTTTTCCTCATTTGCCGCGGTAAGTACGGGGTGCTCATAATTGTGATGAAATTTTCATCGCTCTTATGAGCTCTAAAATTTCAACAATTATGGCAAAAACAAGAACACAGAAAGAACAGGAAATTCAAGAAATAACCAAAAATCTCAAGCGAGATAGTAAATTTTTAACCTTCGGTTTCGGCGGTGTTTCAGTAAATAAACTGAATGAGTTACGTTCAAATTTTAGAAAAGGCGGTAACTTGATGTATGTTATTAAACGTCGGCTATTTGATATTGCCTTAAAGAATAAAGGAATAAAATTTAAACCAAATTCCTTTATAGGACAAACTGGCCTTGTCTTTTTTCAAGGTGATTTTTCGGATGTTGCCGGTCTGGTGTATAACTTCATAAGCGAAAAAGAAAGTGAAGGGAAAATTCTTGGTGGATATGATATCAGTTCTAGTGAGATGTATGAAGCTGATTACCTTGAAAGAATAGGTCAGCTTCCTTCCCGAGAAGTTCTCTTGGGCCAGGTAGTTGGAGGCATCTCCAGTCCCATTCGCGCCTTTGTTTATACACTAAAAGCAATAGCGGAAAGTAATTAATAATTAAAGTCGAGAAAAATAATTTTGCGAATCGCGAGTTATCCCTAATTCTTAATTCATAATTCGTGAACGCACTGAACTATAAAATGGCAGAAGAAAAAAAATCCCCCTCCGCTGAAGTTTCGGAGGACAAGGAAAAACAAAATAATGAAGAAGTAAAGGAGGAAAAGGAAGAGGAAAAGGAAGAAGAAAAGAAAGAAGAAAAGGAAAAACCCAAAGAGGAAGAAAAGAAGGATAAACCTAAAGAAAAAAAGGAGGACAAGGAGAAGGAGGTAGAAGTCCCTAAGCAGTTTAAGGATATTGTTGAAAAAATTGAAAAAATGTCTGTTGTTGAACTTGCCGACCTTGTTTCTGTTCTTGAAAAGAGATTTAATGTTTCGGCTGTAGCGCCGGCGGCTACGGGTGGTAACGGGGGAGGTAACAATGAAGAAAAAACACAAGTGGACGTGATGTTAAAAGAAACCGGTGACCAGAAAATTAACGTTATTAAAGCTATTAAGGAAATCTCTGGCCTCGGGCTTAAAGAAGCTAAGGCGCTTGTTGATGAAGCGCCCAGTGCCGTGAAAAAAGACGTCAAAAGAGAAGAAGCGGAAGAAATGAAGAAGAAACTTGAAGAAGTCGGAGCCACCGTTGCGCTTGAATAAAATGGGGTTACGGGCACTTAGCTCAGCTGGCTAGAGCGCTGCCGTCACATGGCAGAGGCCACTGGTTCAAGTCCAGTAGTGCCCACATAAAAACAGCTTGGATTAACCCCGAGCTGTTTTTATGTTATAGGTTCTAAAATAAATAATGAATTCTGTTTTTAATTTTTCTATCTTGCGTTATAATAAAATTGATGTCTAAAAAAGAAGAATTGAATAAGCTGGAAAAAAAGATGGCTAAAGATGATTCCTTGCCTTTGCAGGAATCAAACCTTGTTTTCGGAGAAGGTGATCCGGAAACTGATATTCTTTTCATTGGTGAAGGTCCGGGGTTTTATGAAGATCGCGCCGAACGTCCTTTTGTTGGCAGAGCTGGACAACTTCTTGATAAATTAATTAAAGGAAATGATTGGAGTAGAGAAGATATTTATATTACAAATATTTTAAAAAGAAGACCGCCTAATAATCGAGATCCCTTGCCGGAGGAAATTGAAGCATACAAACCTTATTTAAAACTTCAGATAAGAATTATTAATCCTAAAATAATTGTGCCTTTGGGCCGTTTTGCTATGAATTATTTTCTGCCCGATGCCAAAATATCCCGGGACCAAGGTAAAGCTTTCTGGCTGAAGGATAAACTGATTTTTCCGATATATCATCCGGCCGCCGGTCTTCGAAATTCTTCAGTTCTTGATAGTACTTGGGAGAGTTTTGAAAAACTCAAAAAAGTGGTTGAAAAGTATGACGAATTAGTGGAAGAGAGAGAAATAAAAAGAAAAGAAACTGAAGGAAATAAAGAAACTGAAAAAAAAGAACAATCTTTATTTTAGTGAGTGTCTAAATTTTCGAGCGAAGCGCTGAAGATTTAGGAAACACGAACTAACCCCCTCACTCGAAAATTAGTCAGCATATCTTATTTTTATACCCAATAATCTCTGATAACATTAAAGATATAGAAAAATAAAGAATAACTTTCGAGTGAGGGGGTGCTCAATGTTGTAACTAAATTTATTTCGTTCAGCATTGAGCTTCACTCATAAATTAAGACAACATTGGCATGAATAATTTTAAAAAGGCATTTAAAAAAGCTAAAAAGAGACATAAACTCAAGAAACTTGCTTCAATATCGGAATATGTCCTGTTTAAGGTATACAAGGAGATAAAGAGCATTCTTGAAGATTTTGAATTAGGTGATTTTCAAAACCCCCCGGAACATATCAAAACTGATTTAACAGTGATTGGCAATTTAGAAAAAATAAAAGAAGCGGCCCGTGAGATAAACGCCGGGAGTTTTGAGTATCTTAAAGAAGCAGAGACTCAAGGTCCGTTTTTAAATATTTCTCTTAAAAGTGAAGCAGTTTTTCAATCCATCCTTAAAAACCTTACTAACTTTTCTGAAAAATATGGCACCTCTGATTTAAATGAAGACAGGTTTGCCCTTATTGAATATTCTGCCCCGAATGTTGCCCGGCCAATTGGGGTTGGCCATCTTCGTTCAACTATAATTGGTGAAGTATTATCCCGAATATATGAAGCCACCGGTTATACCGTTCTCCGGGATAATTATCTTGGCGACTGGGGTACTCAGTTTGGCAAACTAATTTATGCTTACCGAACTTGGGGTGATAAAAAGAAGGTAAAGGAAAATCCTTTGAAAGAGCTTAAGAAGCTTTATGTTAAGTTTCAAGAAGAATCAGAGAACAACGAACAGTTAATTGAGAAAGCCCGAAGTATTCTTAAAGAACTTGAAGAAGGGGATAAAAAAACCTTAAAACTCTGGAAGAGGTTTAGAGAACTAAGTATTAGGGAATACAAAAGGATATATAATTGGTTGGGCGTTGAGTTTGACCATTACGGTGGTGAAAGTATGTTTTTGAAATCCGCCAGAGTTGTACCCGAAGATTGTCTTAAAAAGGGGATATGTAAAAAAGGTGAGCAAGGTGTTGTAATTGCCGAAGTTGACAACTTACCGACTTTCCTTGTTCGAAAACAGGATAACTCAACTATATACCATAGCCGAGATTTGGCCCAATTAAAGTTTAGGGTAGAGAAGTTTAAACCTGATGATATTCTCTATGTTGTTGGCAGTGAACAAACTTTGTATTTTCACCAGCTTTTTGCTTTAGCCGGCAAGCTTGGGTATTTAAATAGTCTTACTCCAAAACATATTAGCTTCGGTCTCGTTTTAGGTGAAGACGGCAAACGGATGTCAACGCGGCACGGAACTGCCGTGGAACTTGAAAATCTTATTGATCAATCAATTAAAAAATCAAGAAAGATAATTGAAGAAAAAAACCCCGAACTATCCGTGAAAGAGAAACAGGAAACAGCTGAGAAGGTGGGCATCGGCGCCATAATCTATAATGACATCAGTCAATCTCGAGAGAAAAACATCACTTTCAACTGGGATAGGATGCTTGATTTTAAAACTGGTAGCGCTGTTTATCTTCAATATACTTATGTTAGGATAAACTCAATTCTTGAAAAATATAAAAAAGAGATTGGCAACCCCCAAAAGCCGGAGAAATTTGTTTTTGAAGAATTAGTTGAATTTGAACTTTCAAGAAAACTTATGTTTTTCCCGGGGGTTGTTCTTAAAGCAAGAGAAAATGATTCACCGCACATTATTGCCGTATATCTTGAGGAACTTGCCGGCATTTTCAATACTTTTTACAATAAGATTTCAATTATTAAAACTCAAGATAGTGGGCTTAGAAATTCCAGAATTTTTCTTGCTAAAGGTATTAGTCAGGTAATTAAAAGCGGTCTTATGCTTCTTGATGTCCCGGTTCCGAAAAAGATGTGAAAATTAAAAATAAAGTTGACAATATTCATACTATAGTTTATACTATATACACAAAGGTTGAAAAATCAATAACCCATAAATAAGAAAAAATATGCTAGAAAAATTTATACCGGGTAAACCTGAGAAAGTAGTGGACAAGGGTGAACCTAAGAAGTTTACAGAAGAAGAGCTTTTTAAGATAGCGCTTGAACATATTGAGTCTATGGCTAACCGCGGCAGTAGCAGTAATAAAGCTAATACTAAGGAATTAGTAGGGCAAGAATTGGCGGGTCACAAAGAATCCTTTATAGAAGAAAGTATTAAAAAAGCTCATGAGATGGTCGTTAGTGGCGAAGCAGAAAAAATTGCTAAACTGGAATATAGAGGCGGAGTAGAAGCGCCCAAAAAATACGACGAAGACGAATTAGAAAATGAAGAAGATTAATTAGGGGGTGTTCAACACCCCCTAATTAGGTTCTGCTCCAACAATGAAGGACGTTCAACGTCCTTCATTTGATTTAACCACACCCAACCCCACCACAATCCCTCTCATTCCTGATATAATGAATTCATATGTTTTCAAAAGAGAATAAAGGAAACAAAGCCTTTACCAAAGCCTTCACTCTCATAGAACTCCTAGTAGTAATAGCCATCTTAGCCGTATTAGCAGTAGCAGTCACCCTCATCCTTAATCCAGCAGAACTAATAAGACAAGGAAGAGACTCTATCAGGCTTTCAGACCTGGCAACCATA
>Ga0307991_1003419_pt1 | contig 10291 bp, 6 predicted proteins | sample EllFjometagen131_FD_203146 | JGI IMG/M metagenome (GOLD analysis project Ga0307991, IMG submission 203146) | Marine microbial communities from Ellis Fjord, Antarctic Ocean - #131 | ecosystem: Environmental > Aquatic > Marine > Unclassified | place: Southern Ocean | collected 2014-10-08 | reverse complement strand
ATTATTAAAAATTGATTTAGATAATATGAAATAATTAATAAAACTGACTGGATAAACATCAGCACCAATAACAGCTAAAAACAATTAGCTACGCGCGGATATAATTTGAAATATAAAGATAAAATCGCAATACAATTATCATAGAACAATTGGCGAAAGAAAACGCAAAAAGTTCTTAGCCACACCGTTGTATCCCTTTGAAGTACAAACAATATAAACAGATTTAACAATAAGCTGTTGATGTTGTCCCCCTGTTGACATATTCAGATCATCAATTGAGAAGAATAAAAATGCAACCAGACTATTTGAACAATTATGTGAAAATCAAAAATGACAATGTATTAATAAGAAAAGTACGAACGCATAATAAGAGTTCATAGGCAATAACGGGGCTTCAGTTTCATATACAGTTTCGGTTTTAATCAGACCATCTGTCTTTCAGGCAGAAGCCCTGGCAAAAAGCCGCTAATGAGCATGGCCAAGCACAGATATACATTATAAAAAAATATACTAAATGAAAAAGATCGCTTACATAGTTATAATTTTTGGAATAGTTTCTTGTAATCATTACAAGAAAAAAAATGATGTTCCAGAAAAGCTTACCGACAATATTGAACTTATTGAGATATACCAAAAAGATCAATCAGAAAGACAAGTTGAAAATATTGATTGGGAAATTTTATTACAACAAGATAGTTTACGAGAAATTAGAGTTAAACAATTATTAGATTCAAATAATGTTAGAACATCATTAGATTACCACAATGCAGCAATGATTTTTCAACATGGACTTGATACATTTGCTTCAGGAATGGCTGTAAGATTAATGCGAAAGTCAGTGGAATTAGATTCAACCACAAATAAATGGTTATTAGCAGCTGCGATTGATAGAGATTTAATGAGAAGAAACGAACCCCAAATTTACGGAACTCAATATGTAAAAATGGGAAATGATGCGCTATGGGAATTATATAAATTAGATTCAACTAAAATAATTGATTCAGTAAGAATAGAATATAATGTAGAAACACTGGCAGAACAAAGAGAAACAGTTAAAAGTATGAATAAAAAATAGCAAGGCTTAGCACTAATTTAGTGTTAAGCATGTGGCTTAATGAACAAACAACTAAAACAAGTTGATAAATAAATGCAGCATTTTAAATATTTTGTAGGAAAACAATAACTATGATGGAGGAAAAATTGAAAATATACGATAAACTCATAGAAAATTATCCAAGGTTTAAACGTAAAGGAAAGACAATGTTTTATACTTCAGCCAACGGATATATGTTCTCACAACTTAATAAAGCGGGCGAAATAAGAATATGATTTTCTAAGGAAGTGCAAGATAAATATATGAAAGAGTTTAATACAACAATTTTTAAATCATATAGAGCAGTGATGAATGGATATATTTTAATAACAGATAATATGCTTGAAGATTTGGGCAAACTAGCTAATTATCTGAACGAAAGCTATAACTATATAATGACACTTGAACCAAAATAAAGTTAAAAAAACAACCGCTTTTAAAAATTGGAGAACTATCACTAAAAAATTAAAAAGAATAAAACCTCTTATCATTATAGATTTACAGTTTACTGATTAGTTATTAATTACCGGCTAGGATAGTTTTCCAATTTACCTGTAAGCATAAGTTCCGCTTTATGCCCTCCTGTGATTTCAATGGGAGCTTTTTTTATAATTGGAGAGTATTCCATTTGACCGAAACTATATAAACCTTCTTTGTTGAACCTATAAAAAAAGTGTCTAATAAATTAAGTATCCAATAAAGTTGCAAGAAATATTCTCCAATTCATTTGCAATAAAGTGTTAATAAAATTTATATATATTTGACACGCGTATATCCAGATAAAAATAATGCACTAAAGTATTTACTTAAAGTCACTTAACTATCATAAATAATAATTGTTAAGTGATATGTTTTTAATGTTTTTTTATGAAATCATATATTATTTATTTTTTCAAGGGAATGGCCGTAGGTTTGGCAAATATAATTCCTGGTGTATCTGGAGGAACAATTGCTCTTATTACCGGTATTTTTGAAAGGCTAATAAATTCAATTAAGGCATTTGGAATTTCATCATTAACTTTATTGTTTAAAGGAAAATTTAAAGAGTTTGCAAATAAAACCGATTTATATTTTCTGGTTTCTCTATTTGCCGGAGTAATTCTTGCTATTGTATTGTTAGCAAAAATATTCGACTACCTATTTAGTCAACACCCTGTTTATATATGGTCTTTTTTCTTTGGATTAATACTAGCATCTGTTTACTTTGTTGGAAATACTGTTGAAAGATGGCAAGTAAATGTTATAATCAGTTTTATAATTGGAACTGCACTTGCTATAGCTTTTACTTTTTTAACACCTGCCAGTCAGAATAATAATTTTCTGTATTTGGTTCTCTGTGGTATTGTAGCTGTTTGCTCAATGATATTACCAGGCCTGTCAGGTTCTTTCGTGCTTATATTGATGGGAAACTACCAACTTGTTGCTATAGAAGCCATAAACAACCGAGATGTAAGTATATTACTACCTGTACTGATAGGTGCAGTAGTGGGTCTTGTGGCATTTTCTCATATTCTATCATGGGTATTCAAACGCTTTAAAGATCAGACAATAGCAGTACTGACAGGATTTATACTGGGTTCATTGGGAATTATTTGGCCTTGGAAAATTCCGATTGAAGAGATGTTTGGCGATAAATCGAAAGTTATAGGGTATTCCTATTTCATACCTGAATTAAATTTTGAATTATTTATTGCAATTGCAATAATGTTATTAGGTATTGTCAGCATTTGGATTATGGAACGAAATGCAAAAAATATAGAACAGAAGGGATAAGTATTAATGGATATTTACGGTTTAATAGGAAAAAACTTAGAGCATTCATTCTCACCGGATTATTTCAATAAGAAATTCCGCAGACTGAAAATTGATGCTGAATATAAGATTTTTGAATTAGATACTATTGAAGAATTTCCTAATCTTATTGCTACTAATCCTGAGATCAAAGGCTTAAATGTTACAATACCATATAAAAGGGCTATGTGGCAGTTTGTGAATTTTATTGATGAGCCAGTTAATATAACAGGTTCAACTAATACAATTAATATCATTCGAAAAAACAATGAAGTATATCTTTGTGCCTACAATACTGATGTTATTGGTTTTGAAAAAACCATTAAAAAAATCTTAAAAAAACGAAAAAATATTAATGCATTAATAATTGGCACAGGAGGTAGTGCCAACAGTGTAGCTTATGTTTTACGCAAGTTAGGAATAAATTTCTCTTTTGTTACCCGATACCCATCCAAATTAATGCACACTCATTATTCATGGATTGACAAAGAAAAAATTATGGAGAACTTATTAATAATAAATACGACTCCTATTGGCATGTATCCTAATGTAAATGACTACCCAGAAATACCTTATGAGTATATCACAGCTGATCATATTATGTACGACCTGGTTTATAACCCCATAGAAACTATGTTCATAAAAAATGGCAAAAAGCAAGCTGCCACATGTATAAACGGGATACAAATGCTTGAAATACAAGCTGAAGCATCTTGGGATATATGGTCAAAGAGAGTTAATACCAATTAGTCACCAAAATAAGCCTTAAAATCTTTATCTTTTCCATCTTATCTTCTTAAAATATTTCTTCTGTCCGCCTTAGGTGAATGCAACAAATATTTTAAATCAATAAGCAGAAAAATATTTTGTTTTATAAGGCTCATTCTGATAACTAATTGGTATAGCTCTTCCTTATGAACATTAAGCTTTAGAGCTCCTTAACATTTGTTGAAGAAGCAACTTTATCATACTCCTCAATTGGCAAACAAGGACATAGATTCCTATCCCCAAAAGCATCATCAATTTTGGCAACTGGTGTAAAATATTTAGCATCTCTCACCCACTCAAGTGGATATGCAGCTTTTTCACGATTGTAGGGCATTTCCCAATTGTCACTAATTAGCATCTCTGCCGTATGAGGCGCATTTACAATAACATTGTTTTTCTTCTCACTCCTACCCTCCTCAATCTCCTTTATTTCTTCTCTTATTGTTTTCATTGCTTCAACAAAACAGTCCATTTCTTTTAATGGTTCACTTTCTGTGGGTTCAACCATAAGAGTACCATGAACAGGGAAGGCAACTGTAGGAGCATGAAAACCATAATCCATGAGCCTTTTAGCAATATCATTAACCATTACATCAGCTGATTTACTAAACTGATTACAGTCAACAATCATTTCATGGCCAACACGTCCATTATTACCACGATATAAAATCGGGTAATGATCCTTAAGCTCATTCATCATATAGTTTGCATTCAAAATTGCCATTTTTGTTGCTTCGGTAAGTCCTGTTGCACCAAGCAGTTTCAAATAACCATATGAAATTAGCAATACAAGGGCACTACCAAATGGTGCTGAAGATACAGAATGATTTTTTCTGTTATCAATATCCTGCGACATAATATGACCAGGAAGAAATGGAACAAGATGTTCGGCAACTCCTATTGGTCCAACACCAGGGCCACCGCCGCCATGTGGAATGCCAAATGTTTTATGTAGATTTAAATGACAAACATCGGCACCAATAGTACCAGGATTAGTTAAGCCAACTTGTGCATTCATATTAGCACCATCCATATATACCTGACCACCATTTTCATGAACTATACTAATAACCTCTCTGATACTTTCTTCAAAAATACCATGAGTAGACGGATAGGTTACCATTATGGCGGCCAACTCATCCTTATATTGTTCAGCTTTTTGCTTTAAATCATCAATGTCAATATTACCATTTTCGGCAGTTTTAACAACCACAACTTTAAAACCAGCCACAACAGAACTGGCAGGGTTTGTTCCATGAGCCGAAGCAGGAATCAAACAAATATTACGATACGACTGACCAATACTTTTTTGGTAATCATTAATAACCAATAATCCGGTATACTCACCAGCAGCACCAGAATTTGGTTGAAATGATACTGCTGAAAACCCAGTAACTTCACTTAATATACTATTCATTTCAGCAATAATTTCCAAATAACCCACGGCTTGATCTGCAGGAACAAAGGGATGAATATCCGTAAAATCAGGCCAGCTTATTGGCATTAATTCTGCTACAGCATTAAGCTTCATAGTACACGATCCAAGCGGAATCATCGAGCGGTTTAATGCAATATCTTTATTCTCGAGCTTCTTCAGATATCGCATCATTTCGGTTTCCGATTGGTAGTTGTTAAAAGCATCATGAGCCATAAAGCCAGATGTTCTAATCATATGCTTTGGGTGAACATCTTTTGAGAGAATGTCAGTATCTGTAAAACTTAATTCAAATTTCTCATTACCTGCTGCTTTCGCAAATATAGCCGCCAGCATAGCAATATCATTTTCGGTTGTTGTTTCATCTATACTAACACCAACGTGTTCATTATCATCAAAATATCGCAGATTTATTTCATAACCTAATGCAATGGTTTTTAGTTTATCAACAACTACATTTTTAGGCACTTTAATGTATAGAGTATCAAAAAAGAATTTGTTTTTATTTTCATAACCCAGTGCTTCAATTGATTTAGCTAACGAAACAGTTAACTGATGTATTTTAGAAGCAATTTCTTTAAGTCCATCCCTTCCGTGATAAACTCCATAAAAGCCAGCCATTATGGCAAGTAGTGCTTGAGCTGTACAAATATTAGATGTAGCCCTTTCGCGCTTAATATGTTGCTCACGCGTTTGTAAAGCCATTCGTAGGGCTTTATCACCATTTATGTCTTTCGAAATACCAATAATCCTACCCGGAATATTACGTTTATAGTTTTCAACCGTAGCAAAATAAGCAGCATGAGGTCCACCAAAACCCATTGGAACACCCAACCGCTGTGACGACCCAAAAACAACATCTGCACCCCATTCACCGGGAGGTGTTAACAGAGTTAAGCTCAATATATCTGAAGCCACTGCAATAGGAGTATTATTTTCTTTAGATTTTGCAACAACACTACTGTAATCAGGTATTTCACCTTTTTGGTCAGGATATTGAATCATGCAACCAAAAACCTTATCAGTAAATTCAAAATCATTGCAAGATGTAATTTTCAATATAATATCCTTCGATTCAGCTCTTGTTTTTAGTACTGCTAGTGTTTGTGGAAACATATTTTCGGATACCAAAAACACATCTGCATTATTTTTAACACTTGCTCTGGGACGTGAGTTAAAGAACATCAACATTGCTTCTGCTGCAGCTGTACCTTCATCAAGTAATGATGAGTTTGCTATTGGTAAACCTGTTAAGTCAGAAATCATAGTTTGAAAATTCAATAAAGCTTCTAATCTTCCCTGCGAAATCTCTGCCTGATATGGCGTATATGAAGTATACCAACCGGGGTTTTCAAAAACATTCCTCAGAATAACAGGAGGCACAATAGTATTATAATAACCCATTCCAATATATGATTTGAAAACCTTATTCTTTTTAGCGAGTTTTCTCATATGATTTAAATACTCATATTCGCTTAAACCTTCTTCAAAATTAAAACCCTCCTTTAACCTAATATCTTCAGGAATAGTTTGATTAATTAATTGATTAACTGATTTTAACCCCATACGGTCTAACATATGTGCTACATCATTTTCAGATGGACCATTATGCCTGTTTACAAAGTTTTTAGTATTCATTATGCTATTTATTATTTCTTTTTGAACTATGTTTTTTAGTCGTTGCAAATATTGCTTGCAGAATGTGCAAAATTAAGAATCTTATTAATGAATAGAGCTTTTTTCTGTTAAGACTTGTTATAAATTTAACACTAGTTATTAACCGATTTTGTAAAGTAGTGAATTGTGAAAAGTTAATCATTTAAACATTCACTCATTCAATCATTTAACCATTAAATCATTTAACCATTAAAAAAGGGAAGCTGACTAAACAACCTCCCTTTTCTTTTATAATTTATTAAGCATTATTGCTTAATTCTCATTTTATAGAATGATCTCCAAACAAAGTATAATGCAACTAATAAAAATGCAATACCTACGTAATGGGAAGCGGCTCTAAATTGAGGTGAAATGGCGATTTCCATAGCAAGCAATCCGAATAATGTTGTAAACTTAATTACAGGGTTAAGAGCTACTGAGGATGTATCTTTAAAAGGATCACCAACGGTATCTCCAACAATTGATGCATCATGCAATGGAGTTCCTTTTTCCTGCATATCAACCTCTACTACTTTTTTAGCGTTATCCCATGAACCTCCGGCATTTGCCATAAATATAGCTTGAAATAATCCAAAAAAAGCTATTGATAATAAATAGGCAACAAACATAGACACAGGAGCATTTGAGAATTCAGTTGGTGCTGATAGAAAAGCAAAAGCAAGAGCAAAGGAGAATATTGCAATAAATATATTCCACATTCCCTTTTGAGCATAAAGTGTACATATTTTAACCACTTCCCTCGACTTTTCAACATCTGCTTTCATAGGTGCATCGGGATCAAGATTGATATTATGTTTTATAAAATCAACAGCACGTGCTGCACCTGTAGTAACTGCCTGAATTGAAGCGCCTGTAAACCAGTAAATAACAGAACCACCAAGTAAGAATCCCATAATTGTATAAGGGTTCAATAGGTTAAGAATTTCTTCTGGTTTTACATGCAAAGTATGTTCAATCACTAAAATCAATGCAAAAATCATAGTAGTTGCACCTACCACAGCTGTACCAATAAGTACAGGTTTGGCTGTAGCTTTAAATGTATTACCAGCTCCATCATTAGCTTCAAGATAATATTTTGATTTTTCAAAATCAGGAGTAAAACCAAAATCTTTTTTAATTTCAGCTACTGTTTCTTCTCTGTTTTCCTCAATTAAAGATAATTCATAAATAGACTGTGCATTATCTGTAACAGGTCCGTAACTGTCAACAGCAATTGTAACAGGGCCCATTCCAAGCATTCCAAACGCAACTAAACCAAAAGCAAATATTGATGGATAAATCATAAATGCATCCAAGCCAAACGTACTTGCATAATAGGCAATAAACATTAACAAGAAAAACACCATACCTTGCCAAAATGCACTAAAATTACCTGCTACCAATCCAGAAAGTATATTTAGTGATGCTCCACCTTGTTTTGATGCTTCTACAACTTCAGCAACATGTGTTGATTTTGGGCTTGTAAATAGCTTTGTAAATTCGGGTATCAAAGCAGCTCCCAAAGTACCGGCACTAATAATAACTGAAAGACTAATCCAAAGATTGTTTGGTAACTCTTTAATTGTAAGATAACTAACAATAAACGTTACTACAATTGAGAGTAATGAAGTTATCCAAACAAGTGAAGTAAGTGGTTTTTCAAAATCAAGATCGTCAACATTATTATATTTAGCTTTTGTAATGACACCGTTAATCCAGAATGAAACAATTGATGTTACAATCATAAGGATCCTCATAACAAATATCCAGGTTAAAAGTTGGATTTGGTTGGCAGGATCTGTAACAGCCAGGAGTATAAATGAAATAAGAGCAACACCGGTTACACCATAAGTCTCAAAACCATCAGCAGTTGGTCCAACACTATCACCGGCATTATCACCAACACAGTCGGCAATAGTACCCGGGTTACGTGGATCATCTTCACCAATTTTAAAGATCACCTTCATAAGGTCAGAACCAATATCAGCAATTTTAGTAAAAATACCACCAGCAATTCTTAATACAGAAGCACCTAATGATTCACCAATAGCAAAACCAATAAAACTTGCACCTGCATATTCGCCAGGTACAAATAGTAGTATTATAAGCATCATCATTAGCTCCAATGAGATGAGCACAACTCCGATACTTATACCAGCATTTAAAGGTATATTGAGTAACTTAATCGGTTTTCTTTCTAAGGATGCAAAAGCCATACGTGAATTGGCAAGGGTATTCATCCTTATACCAAACCATGCAACACTGTATGAACCAAGTATTCCGATAACAGTCCACCCAAGTATCATTGCAACTCCGCCAATTCCAAAATTAACATCGCTAAGCCATCCAAAATAGAAAGCTACTGCAGCCCCAATGAATACGAACAGAATAGCAAGAAATTTACCTTGTTGGATAAGATAGGTTTTTGCTGTTTCAAATATAACCTGTGCTACATCTAGCATTGATTTATGTGCCCTGATTTTTTTTACCTGAACAAATTGATAAAAACCAAATAGGAAACCAGCAAGTGTGATCAGGAATCCCCAGTACAAAATCGACTGGCTTTTTACTCCTTCAGGAATAACAAGGTCAGCTTCACTTGCCGATGCCATAATAGGCGCAGCAAATAAAGCAAAAATTGTAAAAAATTTTCTCATAACTACTTTATTTATTGATTTAAACTACAAAAATTTCAATCGTTTGCATTAAAGTCGGCTAAAATATAAATAATGATTTAATTGTTGCTATAATAATTGTAATTGTTATGATTATTTGATTAACAAATACTATTTAGTAAAAATGTGAAATTATAATAAAAGTAATTATTTCTGTATATATCTTTATTTCAGTCAAGTACACGCATATCAACGATTTGTTAGTAAGTAGCAAAAAAACTATTAATTAATTCATCTGCTAAACATTAAAAGTTTTTTAATTTTATAAATTATTTAAAAGCAAAATGAAGAAGGTAAAACTTGAAATTGTTGGAATGTCGTATAGCCAATCGCAGAGTGGTGCATATGCACTAATACTCGGTATTCCAGGGCAAAAAAAAAGGTTACCAATTATTATTGGAAGCAATGAAGCTCAGGCAATTGCCATTGAACTTGAGAAGATGAATCCATCCCGACCATTAACACATGATTTGTTTAAAAATTTTGCTACTCATTTTGATATTAATATTAATGAAATTATTATTAATAAATTTGAAGAAGGAATATTCTATTCAAGCTTAATGTGTGAATATAAGGGTGTAATTTCTGAGATTGACAGTAGAACCTCTGATGCAGTTGCTATAGCATTGAGGTTTAAGTGCCCCATATTTGTTTATCAAAGTATTATTGATGAAGCCGGTATCATGCTTGAAGATGAACCTATTGGCGATGATCCTGAGTCAAGTCAAGTAACACCAAAACCCTTTAAAGAGTCTTCTGATTACAGTAAATATTTAATTGAAGAATTGGAGGATATGATTAAAACTGCTATTGAAAACGAGAATTATGAAGATGCATCCAAAATAAGGGATGAAATTAAAAAACGTAAGATTA
>Ga0307991_1003417_pt1 | contig 10292 bp, 10 predicted proteins | sample EllFjometagen131_FD_203146 | JGI IMG/M metagenome (GOLD analysis project Ga0307991, IMG submission 203146) | Marine microbial communities from Ellis Fjord, Antarctic Ocean - #131 | ecosystem: Environmental > Aquatic > Marine > Unclassified | place: Southern Ocean | collected 2014-10-08 | reverse complement strand
GATATATTCTCCTTCCTATATTAGTTTCGAAACAATTTTGCAGAAAGAAGGATTAATATTCCAATATTCTGAAGAAATATTTTTAGCTGCCTCCTTGTCAAGATGCATAAATATTAAGAGTAGAAAGGTGACTTATCGTAAATTAAAAGATGAAATCTTATTAAATCGGGAAGGAATCATTAGTGAGAATAATTACTCCCGAGCTAGCAAAGAAAGAGCCTTCATGGACATGCTTTATCTAAATAAAAATTATTATTTTGATAATCTAAAAAATATTAATTGGCAAAAATGCTTAACGATGCTTAATATTTATCAGCAAAAAAGCTTAACCCGAACTTTAAACGGTTATTATCAAAACAGAAATGCTTAATTGGAGAGAACACAAAGTAAGGATGGTCGAAATTCTTAGAGATATTTATAGAAATATCCAAATCTCCTCAGTTTTGGGATTTAAAAGAGGAACAGCCGCTTATTTATTTTATGGGTTAGATCGATACTCAACGGATTTAGATTTTGATTTGTTGGAACCTAAAGCAAGGGATTTGGTTTTTCAAGAAATCACAAAGATTTGCAAAAAACACACTAATATTAAAGAACAATACCTTAAAAGAAATACGATTTTTCTTCTTCTTGATTATGGGGAAAGAGAACATAATATTAAGATTGAGATTTCAACCAGAGGAATGGATAATCACTATCAGATTTTAGATTATCTTGGCGTTAGTGTGCTAGTGATGAAAAAGGAAGATATGTTTGCTAATAAGCTTATTGCCCTTTGCCAACGGAGAAATGTTGCTAATCGGGATCTCTTTGATTTGAATTATTTCTTTTCTAATCACTGGGATGTTAACGAAAGCATTATTAAGCTAAGAACAGGCAAAAGTCTTAATGAATACCTTGAGGACTGTATCAAAAGCGTGGAAGGAGTTAATAACAATCAAATTTTGCATGGCCTAGGAGAATTAGTTAACGAGAAACAAAAACGATTAGTCAAAGAGAGCCTTAAGAAAGACCTGTTATTTTCAATAAAATCCCGGAGATGATTAATAAGCGTCGACAATTCTTTATTTGTCTTTTCTTCATTTTGGTAACTACGCTTTCTATTCTTACATTTCTTGATTTTAGAAACAGGAACATCTCTCCAATAATTCCCGCTTCAACGAAGGCATCTTTGTTAGATTCCTCCTTGGCTTTACCTAGTCAGCAAATCACCGATCAAGCATCAAATAGTTCTTCTTTAATAGAAGAATATCCAGAGACAAAATCAAAGATTATCGAAGAAGAAAAGCAACCTGAGCCAATGATCTCTTCTCGGGTAATTGATTATCGATCAAAGATAGCACCGCTTAATCAGTTGGTTCGTCATCTTTTTAATATTGAATCGGTTCCTTTTGCTAAGGCTCTTGCCTTTTCGCCAGACGGAAAGGAAATGTGGACAACTCTTCTCTCGAATAAAAGAAGGGGAGTCAGCGTTTTTCTTTCTTCAACAGGACAAAAAATCGCAGACATTGATTTAGCCGGGAAAGGAGGAGTAGAAGTAATATTTTCGGCAGATGGAGAAAAAGCTTATGTTAGTCAGATGGAAACAGGTAAAATTTTTGAAATTGATACTCAATCTAAAAAAATTGCACGAGTTTTCTTTAGCCAAGGCATTTGGACGAAGGTTTTAGCTCTCTCCTTTGACGAAAAAACTCTTTTTGCTTCTAATTGGTCCAGTAATGACGTTTCGGTTATTAACTTAGAAAGTGGCGAGGTTCTTTATCGTCTATCAACAGTCGATACACCTCGCGGTCTTTATCCGACGGAAGACGGAAAAACTCTTTATGTGGCCGGCTTCCAGGACGGAGAAATAGAAAAGATAAACCTAGAAACCAAAGAAAGCCAAGTCATCTTTAAAAGCGGAGGAGCGATGCGTCACATTGTCGCCGATGAAGAGAAGGGAATTCTTTATGGTTCAGATATGGGTAGAGATGTTATTTGGAAAGCTTCAATGGAAAACGATGAAGTTAAGAAATTTGTTGCAACGGATCATAATCCCAATACAATTGTTCTTAGTCCCGATAAGCGGATTCTTTTTGTTTCCTCTCGAGGAATAAACGCTTCGGCAACTAATTATTATGTCCCGGGGCCAGAATGGGGTTCGATCCTTCTCTTTGATACCGAGACAGGAGAAATACTCGACGCTATTGTTGCCGGTAATCAGCCAACCGCTTTGGATATTTCTCCCGATGGTCAATTGCTTGTCTTTTCTGATTTTCTTGATGCTCGCCTAGAGGTTTTTGCCATTCCTTCTTTTGATATCTTGAAAGAAGGAGAGGGGGGCCGGAGCAATATTTACCAAAAAGAATTAAGGAAATAAAGAGAGGCTTTTCTAAATAGTTTTTCTGTTCTATAATAAAAAGTAATTAACTTCTTAAAAATGAAATCCTCTAAATTAACCGGTTGGGTTCTATTGGCTCTCGGCATAGTAATTATTCTTTTTAGTTTAGGGACTTCTTATAATATTTTTACAGGCCAAAAGGAAATCTATCCGCTTTTTTCAATGAGTGAAAATATCTCTTTTGCGGTAGACGAATCATCTTCAGAAATTGAGCAAATGCAAATGGTAGTTGGAGAACAATTAACTAAGATGATTCCTTCTAATGCGCTTCCGACGTTCTTGAATCTAACTAGCTGGTCTATCCTGGCTGGTATTTTAGTTTTTGGAGGAGGAAAAATTTCCGGACTGGGAATTAAATTAATCAATAAATCATAAATTGCTTATGTCTTCTTTTCTTATTCTTGTCTTTGCTTTTCTAGGAGGGGTTATCCGTGGGCTAGTCGGTCTTATTAAACATCAATTTGCCTATAAAAACGTTCCGTTTAAATGGAAATATTTTCTCGGAATGAGTTTACTTTCCGGAATAATTGGTTTTGTGGTAGTAGTGGCAGTAAAAGATTTGGGATTTACTTATAATAATACCTTTGGATGGTCTTTAGCAGTGATTATTGGATACACCGGAGGAGACTTTATAGAAAATATTTACAAGATCATCATTAAAAAATCTTCTTTCGGAGAAAAAGAGGAGAAAAAATAGTTATAAAAATTAATTAAAATAATTTAATTAAAAACATGTTTAAAAAATTAATAATTGCTTCTTTATTCTTTAGTTTACTGTTTGGTTTTGTTGGGGTGATTGGAGCAGAGGAAGCAAGTGATTCTGATCCATTAATAGTGACTTCCAACGAGATAGCTCTTGAAGAAACTGTCACAGAGACAATTACTACGGAACCTTCGGAATTAGTTGAACCGGGAATCGCTCCAGATAATTTCTTTTACCCTTTTAAATTATTTTTTGAGAATGTGGGAACTGCTTTTACTTTTGGCAACTTAGCAAAAGCGAAACGTTATGCTAATTTAGCGGAAAAACGAATGGCTGAAGCACAAATAATGATCGGCGAAGGAAAAGAGAAAATAGCAGAAAGAACTTTAAATCGCTATCAAGAACTTCTTGATGGTTCGCTAGATCGTTCGCAACGAGCTTCAGAAAAAGGAAAAGATCCTTCAGAGATTCAAGAAAAAATATCACGAATAACCGAAAATCATCTTCTGGTTCTTGATAAAGTCCTTGAGCAGGTTCCTGAGCAAGCCCAAGTCGCTGTTCAGCAAGCAAGGAATATTTCTCATTCTCGACAAATACAAGCCTTAACAGGTTTATTGGAAACCAGCCCGCAAAAAGCAGATCAGATAAGTAAAGAAATTCTTGATCGGAGAATTGTCTGGATTAAAGAAAAAATCGCCATTAACGACGATGAAGGAGCGGAAAGCAAATTGGCAGAATGGGAAGAACACGCTAATTTCTTGGAAGCGATTCAAGAGAAGAAAGAAGAATTATCTTCTATTATTGCCGATGGACTAGAAAAAGGGCTGAAAGATCTGGATGGTATTCGTGAGCAGGCAAGAGGCTCTTCTTCTAGATTGCAAGAGGTAGTTCAGGAGGTGCGGAACAGAGCGGCAGGGAACCAAGAGAAATTTTTCGAAACCCTAAAAGAAGTAAATTTAGAAGAAGCAGCAATACTTCTTGATGAAGCCGCCGAAGGAAGTTTTACCAATTTGATAGGAGAGATTACGGGATTAGGAGGAATGATGTCTTCTTCTGTTGTTACTAATTTGGAGACAATAACTCGCCTAGAGATGAAAGAAATGGGTGATTGGATCAAAGCTAATGGTCTTAATCAATACGGCGATCTCATGGGAACGATATATACAGGAGGAACTCCTCTTTTTGACGAATTAACCGGAGAAGAGATTGATCGAATGGGATATATTCTAAAACAGCATCCCAATCGGCCATGGCAAAGAATTGCTAAAGAAGAGAAAGTTCAGGAAGCTCTTCGTGAACATGAAAGATATATTGGACTTTGGGAGGGAATAACCAATCAAATTGAAGCAGGGAGAGAAGACTTATTAGAAAGAGAAGAAACAGAGATAGAAACGGAAGCAGAAAGAAGTGAGTTAATTTATAAATTAAACAATGAACGCTTAGAAGAGTTAAATAATCTTTATGAAAAAATTTCCGGTGAAGATAAGGAAACAATTGAAGGAATGATGCGTATTTCAGAAAGGGAAAGACAGAGAATAGAACAGGGGAACCCGCAATTATTACTGACGCCAGAATATAGAGGAAATATTCTTGTTCCACAGCAGATTCGTCAGGAAGTAAAAATTCAATTAAGAAATGAGGAAGCAGCAAAGGTGAGAGCAGGAAGAGATGAAGCAGGAAATTCTGAAGCCGGTTCATCTTCAACAACTGTTTCGCCAGAGGAGACAAAAGGCTCAGACTCTAAAGGTGGAGCAGGCAAGAATTAGCTTTGATTGTTTGGGAGCCCCTTCTTTCTTGCGAAGAAGGGGTTTTATGTTTCTATTTGTTCCATGACTTCTTTTGCAAAGAAGAGAGGTCTTTCTTTTCTTGGATAATCAGGGACGTCTAAGTCTTCTAAAAAGAAACGGGGTTTAACAGTTAAGGTTGCTTGGGCTTGATCTAATAAATAACGTCACCATTCTCCTTCGGGCTTCGCGTAACTTCCAGATCGATGGATATTAATAGGGGCGATAGAGATGTTCTCGGCCATAGACTCGGAAGCAAAAAATTAGCCGGCACAGAAAATCTTTTCGTCTGTTTCTACTATGGTTCAAAGAATAACGAATCATTTTACCCTCTTTGGAACAAAATTTGCTTTTAGTGTATTATTAATATGCCCTGAGCGGAATTAAAAAAGGAAATAATTTAATTCTCGAAAAATTAATGTTGCATCAAAGTAGTAAAAAATATTTTATAGTCGTTTTAATTTTCGTTGTTCTTTCTTTATCAATTTTGTTAGGAAATTACCTTTTCTTTTTAGAAAAAGAATTATCTTCTCAAAGTAAAGTTCTTACTATTAGTGCTGGAATTGTTCCTTCTGATTTAATTACTCGAGAGACAATGGAGAAGTTTTTTCAGCGTCTAGCTATAGAAGAGGGGTTAAAAACCATTGTCTTGATAGGCCAGCAAATTTTTTTGGAAAGAGAGGATAGTAATTTTATTAGTCTTCCTATTGGCGAAAAGGAATTTTGGGGAACTTTAATCGATCAAGATTTTTTAACAAAATTAGCAGGCAAGGAAACTTTTGTTTTCAGAGAAAAGGAGTTATTTCCCAAATCTAATTTAGTAAATCTAGTTCCGTTTATTAACCAATATTTGCCAAAGGTTAAAATCGTTCCCCTTATCGTTCCCGATAATCTTTCCTTGGATGAAGTCAAAAATTTTGTCAGCATTTTAGATTCTTTAACTAATTTACAAACGATGGTTGTCGCGAGCGTCAATTTTTCTAATGGTCTCCCTGCTTCGGTGGCGGCACTGCACGACCAAAAGAGCATCAGGACTTTAACTAACTTTGAAGAGGATAATTTTTCTAATATTGAAGTTACTTCTTGGCAAACTCTATATATTGTCCGGGATTTTGCTCGGCGGCGCCAAAAAGAAGTCTCGGAAATTATTACTTACAAAAATTCCGCTGATTATCAAAAAGAGAAAAGCGTTTCCGGAACTACTTCTTACCTTAGTTTGCTGTTTAAAGAAGGTTTCTTTGAAGAGAAAAACGATTTGGGGGTTTCCTTACTATTCACAGGCGATATTATGCTTGATAGAGGAGTGGCTGTTTGGTTAAAAAGAGAAGGATATTTTTATCCCTTCCAGAAAATATCGCAACTTTTTGAAGGGGTTGATATTCTTTGTGGAAACTTAGAGGGACCAATTGTTAAAGAGAAAATTCAATTTCCTCGTCATTCTTTAACTTTTAATTTCGATTCAGCTGTTGTTGAAGCACTATCTCAAGCTAAATTTAATTTAATAAATTTAGCTAATAATCATACTTTAAATCGAGGGCGCTCAGGATTAGAACAAACCCACGATTTTTTAGAAACAGCTAATATTAACTGGGTAGGTGATCCAGTTCAATGTAATCAGTCAGCCAATCTTTTTGAAGAGGAAGATGTAATTTTTCTTGCTTTTGATCAAACGCTTTCGGCAAGTTGTTCTGACAAGGAAATCGAGAGAATGATTAAAGAGGCTAAAGAATTTTCCCAATCAAAATATCTCATTGTCTTTTTCCATTGGGGGGAAGAATATCGCCTTCAAAATTCTTCTCGGCAACAAGAATTAGCTCATCTGGTAATTGATGCCGGAGCTGATCTAATAATTGGAAGTCATCCTCATGTAGTCCAAAACATCGAAAAGTACCAAGGGAAACTAATTTTTTATTCTTTGGGGAATTTCGTTTTTGATCAATATTTTTCTGAAGAAACTCAGCAAGGATTAGTTTTGGGGGTAGGGTTATTCCCCGAGAAAACGATTTTTTATCTTTTTCCTGTTGGAGGTGAGTTATCTCAACCTTATTTAATGGATTCTTTATCGAAAGAAAATTTCCTTGCTGAACTTGCTCAAAGATCTAGCTTAGAATTAGCAGACTTTATTAGAGAAGAAGTGATTATTATTAAAAGATAAATATTTTTTGATAAGAATACTAAATTGTCTTATACTAAGGCAAGGACGAAAAAAGGAGGAGGAGGAGGACTTATGGATCTAATAGTTGATGGATACAATGCGTTATTTGATGTTGCATTGTTGGAAAATGAATCCAATGAGTTCGTGTCCCGTGTTCTTCGAGATGAAAGAGAAAATTTTATCGATGTTCTTTCTTCTGCTCGTCGAAATAGAGGTTTAACGATTCTTGTCTTTGATGGACAAGAAAAGGAAACAAGGGAGGAAAGACGAGGCCCACTAATTGTCATTTTTACTTCAAAGAGGAAAACAGCTGACGATTACATTGTTGATCTAGTCAAGAAAAGGGAAGTTAAAATAGGCAACGGTTCAATTCCTTTGGGTGATATTGTTGTCCTTACGAAAGATCAGGGACTCAAGGAGAGAATAAAGGGAATAAAAGTAAGAGAACCAAGGTGGTTTTTTCATGAGTAAGGGTGGGGCCCCATCGGCCCGGCCCTTTTTCCTTTCTTGATTTTTATTAAATAAGTGTTATGCTCTAAAAAAGGGGGTGATGTTCTTTGCTCTATCTTCCAAAAGGTCCTTACATCATTAAAAGCGGAAAACACGTTGGTCAGTGCTTAGAGATAATGATCATGCGAGACTACAGTTTTCTTGTATGGTTGAAAAGGTTTCTCGATAGCAAAAAAGGCAAGGGTGGCCAGAAGAACGAGCTTCATCGTCACCTTGGGTGGCTATTGGAGCAAGGAGAGAATCGTCAGCCGAAGATGTTTTGTCCTTATTGCGGGGAGAGGCTAGTAAGTTTCTTCGCTCTTTACCGCGATTATCGAGAGGAACATGCTTTCGATTTTAATCATGCTTATTGCCGCGATTGCTTTAGAGATAAGTGTCCTCCTTCGACGATCAGAGGAGAGGCGTTCCTTTTTTCCTTTTTCGGCAAAAAGCTCAATTCTTGGGAAAGATCTCTAGCGATTAAGCTCTTCAAGGAAGTTTTTGGACTTCCAGAGAGACTTACTCGCGGAAAAGCCTTCGAGTTTTTCGTCAATCCCGACAACAGAGTTCCTTAGAACATTCTTCCAGCGACAATTGTATCAATTGTGTCGCTGGAGGATTCTTTTTTTATAAACACCCTCTTGTTGCTTTATGGCTTAAAAGATATATTGAATTTAATAGTTATTAATAATTATATTTAGTTTTAATGAAAGTAGTCATTCAAAGAACAAAAGAAGCAAGCGTTAAAATGATTAAAGGGGAAACAAGGGGAATCAAAAATGGGATAGTTATCTTTCTCGGGCTTGAAAAAATCGATACTAAAAAAACTGTCGAGACGATGATTAAACAAATCCTTTCTTCGCGTCTTTTTCCATCGACTAAGCAAAACATGGATTATTCAATCCTTGAAAAGAAAGGGGAAATTCTTCTCATTTCACAAATAACATTGGGGGCGGATTTTTCTCAAGGCAATTGTCCTGATTTTTCTCAAGTGGCTTCTTTTCGGGAAGCAAAATCTTTGTATGATTATTTCCTTTTGTTTTTACGAACAGAAAGTAATTTGAAAGTAGTAAGCGGAGAATTTGGAGCAATGATGGAAGTGAGTTTAATTAATGATGGCCCAGTAACGGTTATCTTTGAGGAAGCTTGATATCGCAAATTATCCTCTTGACAAAAAAACATAGTTTGCTATATTAACAATGTTCCTTCTGAATTTTCGCTTTCGGGTGATAATTTGGTAGGAACATTTTGTTTCTCTCTGTTGTAAAGACAGAGAGCTCAAGATAACGAAAGAAAGTTGGCTATAGATGACTTATTAAAATTAAGACTTGTGGCCAATACATCCTCTGTCAACGCAATTTAGAAATTTCATAGTGCGAGCAATTTAGAAACTTCCCTTTTGGGGAAATTTAATTAGTTGAAACTGGTTGTTCGACCTTTCTTTTGAAGGGGATCGGATACCTTCTCCAGGGGTGATCAACGGGTGGCTTCCACTGAATTGGCCTTTCGCTAGTCAAGGCTACCAGTTTAACGTCGATCTCTTTTTTGGGTCTTTCTGGTAATTCAATGTAATGCAGGTATTTGTTCTTACAGTTAATCTTAATTTCTCCATTTAAGTGTTCTTCGATGATCACCACGTCCTTCTTGTAGACTGTACAAGGCTGGGAATCATTTAATTGATAATACTTATTATCAAATCTCACCGTATAGTCGTTACAGACCACTCTCTTCTTCTGAACGGAGAATACTTGAGGCAACCTTACTCTCGTTGTCTTGTTTAATGGCCGATGCAGATCAGCTTTTCTTGCCGGAACAACGGCAAACTTGTTATTAAACCTAGGAGTGTATTCTTCTAGAAACTTATTTGCTCCTTCCATAGTGACAATCTTGGCCAACCTTAATTCTTTCACTAATCTATCCTGCAAGGTCTTATTCATTCTTTCCACTCTTCCCTTTGCTTGGGGACTGTTGGCAGTAATTAGCTTTACGCCAACTTGCTTCGTAGCTCTCTCAAATTGCGTGATTAGATCTTTGTTATCAACAGCGTTCTTGTGATTCACCTTGTAAGTGCTGAACTTATCGAGATAGATGGCGACTGGCAATCCGTTCTTCTCAAAATACTCTTGCCAGAACTTAAAGACAGCGATAACCCCCTCGTTGTAATCAAATCGAGCGTGAGTGATTTTCCCAGTGGCATCATCAACCGCTAGCAACAAACAACTCTCTTCTTTTCCAAACCAGCGGTGATAGGAGCCATCAAATTGTTCCATCTCCCCGAAGTTGTCTTTCCTTAATCGCCAAAGGTGCTTATGCTTTACTCGCTTTCGCGGTTTCGGTTTCCAAAGATTCCATCCAATCATCAGTTTCCTTAACTTTTCCCTGCTTATCATTATTTGATGAATCTCTAATAACTTCTCGGCGGCAAAGGTTGGCCCAAAGTCCCGATAATTCTTCTTGATGATCGTTTCAATCTCCCGGACCCTTTCTTCCGACATCTGGCGGTTGCTCGGTCTTCCCCGGTTAGCATGAATGACTCCTTTTGCGCCTTCCTTGATAACGCGAGCCTTGATGTTCTTCACCTGCCTTAAAGACAAAGAGAGTTGTTTGGCAGCATCGGTCCCATTAATTTCCTTTCTAATTAGCCTCTTGATAACTTCCCATCTTGATAATTCTTTTAGACTCATTATTATTAGTTTGTCCATAATTCTTCTTAAGATTAGTTATTTTGCGAAGACGACTTTTCTTAAGAAGATTATGGCAGTTTTCCCTAGGGTATGAAAT
>Ga0307991_1003416_pt1 | contig 10292 bp, 6 predicted proteins | sample EllFjometagen131_FD_203146 | JGI IMG/M metagenome (GOLD analysis project Ga0307991, IMG submission 203146) | Marine microbial communities from Ellis Fjord, Antarctic Ocean - #131 | ecosystem: Environmental > Aquatic > Marine > Unclassified | place: Southern Ocean | collected 2014-10-08 | reverse complement strand
CCAAGGTCGTAGTAAAAGATTACCTACCCCAAATGATATTTTCCTATATCACAACGCCCATCCTTTTGCAATAAGATCAACTCCATTAACCGAAAGTTTGAGTTCAACTGAATTGGGATTTAAAATTAACCAAGAGACCTTTTCAACAATTCCATATTTTTCTAATATCACAGTTTCAGGAAATATATTTATAAATAATTATTCTGATAAAATTGCATACCAGTACTCTGAAGACGCTCCTCCAGTACCATACAATGTCGACTTGTCACGCATTTCAGGTATTGAAATTGGGATAGGTTCTTCTTTATGGAATGATCAACTAAATTTACAAATAGGCTACCAAAAGATTAATCTTGATAATCCATTAATATACCCGAATAAACCAGAATCAAGATTTACCATTCATGCTGATTTGGGTTATAAGTGGTTTTACCTTGGATACGACCATTTAATTGATGGAAAAAAGTTTGTAGTATATAATGGGTTTGTTGGCAATACATATCAAGGACAAGAAACTGCAAATCTTACTCTAATCATTAGAAAAAAGATTTGGAAAGTAAATACATCATTACACTATGCTATTCACAATCTATATTCTACTGAACCTGTTATTGCAAATCCCGATATTCACAATATTACTCCATATGATTTTTTTGATGTTCATCGTGAAATTATTACTTTTAAACTTTCAATATGAGACTGAAAAATATTGTTTTATTAATCGCTATGTTTTTTATTGTATTGAGTTGCAAGTCCCCGTTTGATACAAACAGCTCCTCAGGTGATTTATTTACTTTAATCGCTAATTTTAATGCCAATCGACGAATCGTTGATACATTAACAGTAAAATTAAATTGGGATGAGATCACGTTAGATAATTTTAAAAATATAAAAATTACTCGTCTGAATGAAAATAGGGATCCAGAATCATACCCTATTGGAGCCACCGAAAACGGTTGGGTCACAATAGCAGTTATTGAAGATGAATTCGTGACATCGTGGATTGATACGGTAAAAGATGATGAAACCTTTGTTTATCGAGTTGATTATTATAATTCAGACAATAATTATCGCAGGGCTGAAGCAAAAGCTATAATTCGTCCTACTACTCACTTAACCATTCCTGATGATTATATCGATGTAAAAACTGCAGTTGAATCATATATTATTGATGACGGTGATACGGTTCTCCTGAGGCCGGGAGAACACTCAACCTTTGCATTCTCATTTTTAGGAAAGAGAATACATATGATTGGGATTGAAGGTGCGCGACAAACACTCTTAAAATGCCAACTTCAGTACACAGTAAGTGGTAAACCCATACACGATAGCACGTTTGTTAGAATGACTGGTGGAACCATACGGGGATTGACGATTAAAGACGGATATGCCTACTACGGAGCAGGTATTTATACTTCTGATTACTCAACAATTAAACAAAGTATTATTACTGAAAATACTGCAGGAATTCATAACAACGCCGGGCTTGGCGGCGGATTGTATTTAACCGGAAATAGTACTATATCTAACTGTATCATTAGTAACAATAGTGCCGATGATTTTGGTAGTGGTATATACATTGCGCAAAATGCATCTTCAGTCAATATTACAAATTGTACCATTTCAGGTAATAATCTGTATAGTGAGTCATCAGATGTTCATATCGAAAATTCCATCTTGAATGCAGTTTATAGCGGTGTTGATATACGATCTGATCCGTTGCCTTCTATTAATTATTCTTATGCAGGTACTTATTGGAGTATTCAAGATACAACAAATATTATCGGCGAATTATTATTAGATGAATATTTTTATCTACTGCCCGGCTCGGCCTGTATTGATACCGGTAATCCCGATTCAGCTTTTAACGATCCCGATGATTCACGGAATGACATTGGTGCCTTTGGTGGACCGTCGGGAAATTGGAACTAACATGATTCAAAGGTATACTTTTCTACTTATTTTCTTTTTTTTAATAGGATGCAAAATATTTGATAGTCCCACAAATACAGAACTCGACGATTTATTTAAACTGTCAATTACCTATAACAATGAAAGGATTACGGATGTTTTATCAATACCATTAAGTTGGGATGAAATAACTATTGAAAATTTCAAGAAGATCAAGATTACACGCTTCAACGAACATCGCGATCCTGAATCTTATCTCGTCGGAGAAACAGATAATGGATGGATAACGATTGCATCAATTACCGATGAGTTTACAAAATCATGGGTTGATACTGTAAAAGATGATGCACCGTTCTTATACCGAGTTGAGTACTATGACATAGACAACAATTATCGTCGTGCCGAAGAGATGGTCACCATTCAACCAACAACTCGCCTTACTATTCCAACCGATATAGCAGAAATAAAATCTGCAGTGGAATCATATATAATAGATGATTTGGACACCGTCTATATTCAACCTGGTGTCTACGAATCACAATCTTTTTCGTTTGGAGAAAAAAACATGTATTTGATTGGTACTGGTGGTGCGCAACAAACTATATTAAAATGGAACATTTGGATGGCAGATGACGAACACCCTATTGCAGATACTTCTTTTATAAATATTAAAGCAGGTTTAGTGCAGGGAATTGGTATTTTAAATAGTTATGGTATGAATGGTGGCGGGATAAACGCAAAGGGTAATTCAATCATTAGGCAGTGTATAATCCGCAAAAATGTTGCTAGCAATCAACCCGTTGGTCCGGCTGTTATCCCAAATGCCGGCTATGGTGGTGGTCTACATTTATCGGGACAGGTCGTAGTTGAAAATTGTATTATTGATAGTAATTCAGCAATAAAAGAAGGTAGTGGAATATATATTGATGAATTTGCAAATAATGTGCAAATAATCAATTGCGTATTAAATGCCAATGATCTGCACAGTGAATCACCTAATGTATCAATTGAGAATACTATAATAATTGGAGTTTCTCCCTCTATTGGAACTGCTTCCACACTACCAAGGACTATCAATTATTCCCATATTGGCTCGCAATGGTCCGCCCAATACCCAACCAGTATAGTAGGTGAAATACTTTTTGAACAATTATTAGTTGGTCCTAATTATAACCTCCTACCAGGTTCGGTTTGTATCAATTCCGGTAATCCTGATTCAGCTTTTAATGATTTAGATGGCTCACGAAATGATGTTGGTGCATATGGTGGCCCTTTAGGTGATTGGTAAATTTCGCTATTTTGTGATGACTAAATTATCTTTGCAAATTCATCAAAATTTTTCTTTTTTATATCTGGGACTTTAGCCTCTATCTCCGGATATCCCACGGGAAGTAACAAAAATGGGTTTTCATTTTTAGGACGGTTTAATATTTCTTGTAAAAATCCCATCGGGCTTGGTGTATGTGTTAACGTTACTAATCCTGCATTATGAATTGCTGTAATTAATAATCCACACGCAATTCCAACAGATTCATTGACACAATAATGTTTACGCGGAGGATTGGATGTTTCATCATAATTTATTTTGAATACAGCAATTAAATATGGTGCCCTTTCTAAAAATTCTTTATTCGAATCAATTTCTAACTCTCTAAGATCGTCTAGCCATGATTGCGGAGCCCTTTTATTATAAAACTCCTTTTCTTCATTTTCAGCTACCTTCCTTATTTTCCTTTTTACGTCTGCGTTTTGTACAATTACAAATTTCCATGGTTGTTTATTTGCGCCTGACGGAGCCGTTGCAGCAGTAGCTATTATATTCTTAACTGTTTCTAATGGAATCAGGCTGTCTGCAAAATGTCAAACAGATCTTCTTTTTTTCATTTCAAGCAAGAACTTATTTGAATTTGATAATACCTCATTTCCTGAAACTGCTTTTTGCTTTAACTTTACTAGTGCCATTATTGTCCTTTAATTGAGCAACTTAAATAAATAAAAAACCCCGCAAAAAACGGGGCTTTTTATTTATTTATTTAATGATTATTTATCGGCTAAAACCAATACCTATTGCAACATCAAGCGCTGTTTTATCGTATGTTTCATTTCCTGTTATCAATCCTCTGTAATTTACTCCGGGGTTTTCCAGGTCATCATAAAACGTGTTTGATACACCAAATGATAGATAAAGATTTTCATTCATATAATATCTACCACCTGCACCAATTGTACTTGTTGTAAAAGTGTGGCTTAAATCAGTATGATATCTTGGTAGCGCTCCACTATTTATTGTTCTTAGGAATCCTGCACTTAATAGCAAGGCGTCACTTAGAGCAAATTCAAAGCCGGCGGCCATTTCCATGCCATCAACTAGGTTATCCTCTTTGCCGTCCCAATCTACGCCTTTATTGAAATAGTAATTCATGTCAGCCATAACACGTAAGCTTGGGGTGGGTTTAAAAGCCACACCTGCGCCTAACATTGCCGGCATGTCAGAACTAATTTCTGCTCCATCTGGAAATAAGCCTGAGCCATCAACAGTTGTTTCATTGGTTAATGTCATTGGGGCTTTCCCTTCGTAACGTAGGGATATCGCAAGGCCTTCCATTGGGGTTAAATATAATCCAACTATTGGTGCAAATCCTGAACCGGTTTGCTTTGCATCAACTTCAACATCTTGTGTAGAAGCTGCATTTCCAGCCATCGCGTTAGAATTATCAGTATAGCCTGTGGCCGCAGCATAATAGGTGCCCTGTATCTGAGCAACTGTCATGGCATCAATTTGAGCTTGCGGAATACCCAAGGCCAACAATCCACCTTCAACAACCGCACGCGTTGCTGCATCCATGAAACCCGCTCCTACGACTTGAGCCAAAGTAAAACCGCTTGCTCCGCCATCAATCAGCGGCTGTAAAGCCTCACCGCCATTTTGGAATGACGTAGCTCCAGCTGCTAATGCACCTGCCAGCGTAGTGAAGAATTCCGGAGCTGATGTCATACTACCGTTGTATCCAACGGCAGGATAATTTGGATCAATCATAATGTCTGTAAGGTGTCCTTCATAGGAGTTCGAAGCAGCAAAATATCTTGCACCACCGGATACAGAGACCATATCATTAATTTTATATGACACAACTGCTTGTCCCCCCATATAAATGGACGAACCTTCAAAAGCAACATCAAAATCATAATCCGAAGTTGGGATACCCGCTGCTGTTAATGAAGCTGGCAATAAAGAAGCTGGAACTGCGAATGATGGTATACCATCATCAAAAACTGCACTTCCACCACCGCCAATTGGAATAAAACCAGCACCAATAGCCAAGTCTCCGGTTTTATATGCTAGATAAAAATTTGGGAAAACTGGAGCAAACGTTGTGCCATCAAATGTATCGCTTTTTAATGTTGGAACATCGCTTGTTAGGGTTCGCGTTTGATAAACTGTTTGACTGCTTAAATAGAAATGCAATCCATCGTTAAGTTGTGTTAGTCCTGCAGGGTTAAAATATACTGCATCAACGTCTAGAGATGTGTTGCGAGTCATCATGCGAACATAATCCGCACTTTGATTTCCATTAGTTACTATTCCGCCGGCAAAAGCAAAGCCAACGAGCAGTAAACCAATTACAAAAATGGTACCTATTTTTCTCATTTTCTTCTTCCTCTTTTATTAATAATAAAATCTTTTATCCTAAATAATGTCCCTCGTAGAAACATAAAAGACTAAGAAATATAATTATTTGATTTCTTAATAGCAAAGATTAAATAGTTAACGAATTTACATAAAACTTTTTGATTCTTTGCAATGTCACACTTATCATTGTAACCTTACTTACTTAATTTTATTAAAATTTAGTGATTTTCAAAGCGCAACCAACCCTAAAGCCCACGGAAAATCGACCCCGATGAAACCCCCTACACAAAATATTTCTGTTATTGTTGGCGCCCAATGGGGCGATGAAGGCAAGGGGAAAATTACTGATTTTTTTGCCGGTGAAGCCGATTTCGTCGTTCGATTTCAGGGTGGTAATAATGCAGGACATACAGTAATTGTTAATGACGAAACTTTCAAATTACACCTAATCCCGTCAGGCGTATTGTACTCAAAACCTGTAAGTATAATTGGAAATGGCGTGGTTGTAGATCCAAAGGTTTTGTTAGAAGAAATAGCCGGACTACAAAAACGCGGAGTAAATCCCAACCTATTGGTGAGCGACCGCGCCCATGTTATTATGCCGTATCATATTGATATGGACATTGCAATAACAGAACATCAGGGTAAACTTGCAGCCGGCAGTACCAAGCGTGGAATTGCACCGGTTTATGCCGATAAAATGTACCGCCACGGAATCCGAATGATAGATTTACTTGAACCTGAAATCTTTCGTGAAAAATTAGAAATATCATATTTATTCAATAAAAATTTAGCGGAAAAAGCACTTGGCGGGAAAATCAGTTCGCTGCTAGAAACAATTTATACAGATTATTTAAAATATGGTACGCAGTTAAAAAAATATATAGCTGACATTTCAGCAATTCTTTATGATGCAAAGAAAGTAGGTAAATCAATTCTATTTGAAGGCGCACAGGGCGTTAGTCTTGACGTGGATCACGGTATCTATCCACATACAACAAGCAGCAATACTGCTGCCGGAAATATGGCCGCGGGGTGTGGCGTTAGTTTCACTAAAATCGATAAAATTATTGGCGCTGCAAAAGCTTATGTTACACGGGTTGGAATTAGTCCATTTCCATCCGAAATTGAAGGCAAAACAGGCAAATCATTAAGAGACAAGGGTAATGAATATGGCACAACTACCGGACGTCCTCGCCGTGTTGGTTGGTTAGATCTAGTTCAATTGCGGCAAGCAGTGCGAGTAAATGGATTGACGGACATTGCTCTAATAAAACTTGACGTACTTAATGGTTTTAAAGAACTACCGGTTTGTATTGCCTATGATGTTAATGGCAAAATAATCACAGAAATGCCGGCAAGTCTTAGTGATTATAGAAATGCAAAACCAATTTATAAAACGCTTCCTGGATGGGATGAATTTAACGTTGAAAACGGAAGTAATTTTTCTTCCCTACCAAAAAATATTTTAAAGTATATTAACTTTATTGAAAATGAAGTTGGCTGCCCCATCACTATTGTTTCTGTCGGCCCACAACGCCACCAAACTGTATTAAAGTAAAATGGCATTCACAAAAGAAATCATCGATTTCTCAAACCTAAGTAGGGATGAGATTCTTGACCGCCTTTATGAATTAAACATACCTCTCACTGTTGACGAAGCGTTAAAAATCCAAAACGATATGCTTGGCAGGGCACCATCTCTTACGGAATTGGTATTGTTTTCAATTGAAGGCTCCGAGCATTGTTCCTATAAAAGCAGTCGCAATCACTTAAAGCAATTTATAACGGAAGGTCCCGATGTGATATTGGGAGCAAAAGAGGATGCGGGGGTTGTCGCTGTTGCAAGCGATAAGGAGGGACATCGTTACTGCGTTGTGATAAGTCACGAGTCGCATAACCACCCTTCGCAAATTGTACCGTACGAAGGCGCCGCAACCGGTATTGGTGGAAATGTCCGTGATGTATTGTGTATGGGTGCGGAGGTAATCGCCCTAGCGGACGGATTACGGTTTGGCGATATAAAATCAAGTAAAAGTCTGTGGATACACGAAGGTGTAATTGATGGGATTGCCGGTTACGGAAACCCGCTTGGCATCCCAAATATTGGCGGCGACCTTTACTATGATGAAGGATATAATGAAAATTGTTTAGTGACAATTGTAACGCTTGGCATTGTACGTGATGATGAGATTTTACATTCATATGCTCCCCCAAACGCTGCCGGCCACGACATAATTTTAATCGGCAAACCAACCGACAATAGCGGTTTTGGTGGGGCAAGTTTCGCATCTTTGGAATTGGAAGAAGAGAAAAAAGAACAAAACAAGGGTGCGGTACAAGAGCCAAATGCTTTCTTAGAAAGACATATCCTTAAATCATCATATTCCTTATTTAAATTATTAAAAGATAAGAAGCTTATTGATAAGGTTGGTTTTAAGGATTTGGGTGCCGGTGGTGTTGCTTGCGCAAGCGTTGAGCTCGCAGAAACTTCTGGATATGGTGCTGAGGTTTGGTTGGATAAAGTGCATAAGGGTATGGACGGATTACATCCTTCGGTATATCTTTGTTCAGAAACACAAGAACGATTTATGTGGATATCGTCCCCCGAAATAACTCCTATTATTTTGAATCATTATAATAATATATTTGATTTGCCCGGTGTTTCTAATTTGGCACAAGCTAGAACTGTCGGAAGAATCCGTGACGATAACAAATATATCGTTCATAATAATAACGAAGAAATTGTTAATGCACCCGCAAATGAAGTGACTCGGGGATTTATTTATGATCGTCCATTTAAAAAACCGTCAAACAATCTATTCGAACCGCAAATTCCCGAACCACAAGATTATAATAAAATATTGCTAAACCTATTAGCACATGAAAATATTGCATCACGTGAAGCAATTTTTGAAACTTATGATAAGCAAGTTCAAGGTCACACTAAGATTGAAGCGGGCAACGCTGATGCCGGTGTTATTGCACCATTTAATAACACCACTTATCCTGAAGAAATCAGGAATGTTGGTATTGCTCTTTCAACGGACCACAATCCGAGTTATGGAAAAATTGACCCATATTGGGCTGCTGTTAATGCAGTAGTAGAATCTATACGTAATGTTGCTGCAGTTGGTGCTGTTCCGGTTGCCATGACAGACTGTTTGTGCTTTGGAAATCCCGAAAAACCGGAACAGATGTGGGAATTTTCCGAAGCTGCGCGTGGTGTTGCAGAAGCTTGCAAAAACATTCATTTGAAAGAACACACTGAATCAGCTACGCCAATTGTCGCCGGAAATGTCAGTTTTTACAATGAAACCAAAAGTGGTGCGATTCCGGCAAGTCCGATAGTCAGTTGTACGGGTAAAATTAATAATGTGAACTCAGCCATTACTTCCGATTTTAAAAAGGTAGATTCAGAAATTTATTTGATCGGAAAACGAAAAGATGAATGTGGCGGAAGTGTCTATTATTCTCTATTTGAAGAATTAGGAAAAAATTTGCCGAAACCACTATTTAAAGAAGTTGAAATACAAATATTTTCTGTTACAGATATTATAGAAAACCATTTTGCTCTAGCTGCTCATGACATCAGTGAAGGAGGTATCGCAGTCACGATTGCTGAGATGTGTTTTAAAAACGATATCGGATGCAGTGTTGCTGTTCCTGGAAAACTCAGAACTGATACATTGTTATTCTCAGAAACTGGAGGATTTGTCATCGAGGTTTCGAAACAAAACACTCAACATGTAGAACACATTTTGAACAAATACTCTTGTGAATATTTTAAAATTGGAAAGACAACTTCTGAAAAAAATATTGAAATAAATAAGGTTATTAATATTTCAGTTGAAACAACCCAACATGCTTGGAAAAACGGCTTGAGAGACAAACTGTTATGAAAAAGATAGACTATAAATCAGCCGGCGTAGATATTGATGCAGGCAATAAATCTGTTGATCTCATTAAAAATTCCGTCAAAAGCACATTTAATAAAAATGTGCTTACAGGCATCGGTAGTTTTGGTTCCTTGTATAATCTAAAAAACATTATCGCTGAATATGAAAATCCAATTCTAGTACAAAGTATTGATGGCGTCGGGACAAAAACCATAATAGCTCGCAAGATGAAAAAATATGACACTATCGGCATTGATCTTGTAAGTGCTTGTTGTAACGATATAACTGTCATGGGTGCACGGCCACTTACTTTTTTAGATTATATCGCCAACGACAAACTGAATCCATCGGTTATAAAGGAGATCGTTGATGGAATGGCATCAGCATGCCGTGAAAACAATATTGCGTTGGTCGGTGGTGAAACGGCCGAAATGCCGGATACTTACCTTCCCGGAGAGCATGATTTAGTCGGAGTAATTACCGGAGTAGTTGATAAAAAAAATATTATTGATGGCTCAAAAATTTGCAATGGCGATATTGTGCTTGGACTGCCTTCGGCCGGATTACAAACAAATGGCTACTCTTTAGCAAGAAAATTGTTTTTTGAAGTAGGGCAATACAAAGTTACTGATGCTCCCCAAGGTCTTGATAAATCTGTCGGAGAAACCTTGTTAGAACCCGCATATGTTTATAATAATTATATTCAACTATTATTACAAAACAAGATTCATATCAATGGTATGGCACATATTTCAGGTGGCGGTTTAGTAGAAAATATTCCTAGAGTTTTACCATCAAATTGTGCCGTTGAAATTGAAAAAGACAGTTGGCCTGTTTTGCCGGTTTTTAAA